>Ga0070696_100000540_pt1 | contig 24036 bp, 24 predicted proteins | sample KBSK1253metaG_FD_65474 | JGI IMG/M metagenome (GOLD analysis project Ga0070696, IMG submission 65474) | Corn, switchgrass and miscanthus rhizosphere microbial communities from Kellogg Biological Station, Michigan, USA - KBS K1-25-3 metaG | ecosystem: Host-associated > Plants > Roots >... | reverse complement strand
AGCACCTGGTGGCCAACCATCTCTCCGATGTCCGGGTGGAGGATGTCGTCGCCGACGCCAAGGAACGCGCGCAATTGGCCGGCCGCGCGATGATCGTGAAAAAACTACGGCCGCTGCCGATCGAAGCGGTGGTACGGGGCTATCTGATCGGTTCGGGTTACAAGGATTACAAACTTCACGGTTCGGTGTGCGGCATTGCCCTGCCCCCTGGCTTGCAGATGGCGGACCGGCTGCCTGCACCCATATTTACCCCGGCTTCGAAGGCGCCCGCGGGTCACCACGACGAAAACATCGATTTCGACGCCATCGTGAAGATGGTGGGGACCGACTACGCCGAAAATATCCGGCGCATCGCCGTCGAGATCTACCGGTTTGCGGCAGAGCATGCCCGCAGGCGAAAGATCATCATCGCCGACACCAAGTTCGAGTTTGGCACCGACAAAGCCGGCCGCCTGGTGCTCATCGACGAAGCGCTGACGCCGGATTCTTCGCGCTTCTGGCCGATGGCGTCCTACAAACCCGGCAGCAGCCCGCCCAGTTTCGACAAGCAATTCGTGCGCGATTACTTGGAATCCTTGCACTGGAACAAGAAGCCGCCCGCGCCGCACCTGCCGCCGGAGATTCTGGCGCGCACCAGCGATAATTACCGCGAGGCGCTCAGGCTCCTGACCGTTTGATCTCGCCATACTCCCCGCCACTCGAGGCCCGGTGCATGCTCAATTGGCTGGAACGTCTGGAAGACGGATTGTTTCAAAAATCGCGCAGCATGGGCCCGCCGTGGGGCGCCCCCTTGCGGCTGCTGCGCTATCCCGCAGCCCTCATCCGCGACTGGCTGAGCGGCGAAATCAATGTTCGGGCGATGGGCCTGGCATACACCACGCTTCTGTCTCTCGTGCCTCTGATGGTGTTCAGTTTTTCGATTCTCAAGGGTCTGGGCGCGCACGGAGACCTTAGGTTCATACTTCATGAATTTTTCCGCCCCATGGGAAGCGCGGCCTCGCAGCTGACCGAGAGCGTGATGCAATTCGTCGCCAATATGCGCGGCGATTTACTCGGATCGATCGGCCTGGCATTTCTCGTTTACACCGTGATAGCCACGATTCAAAAGATCGAGGCCAGCTTCAATTTCGTGTGGCGGATCGAGCGCCCGCGGAATTTCGGGCGCCGCTTCACCGAATACTTGAGCGTCATGATACTGGGCCCCGTATTGCTCGCCCTCGCAATCGGGCTGCTCGGGTACGCCGAGCACAGTTCCTTTGCCCAGTGGCTCGACGCCATCGCACCGTTTGCCTGGCTGTTGGGCGCTCTGGTTCAATTCGCGCCCTATGCCATCGTGACGATCGTCTTCACGTTCATGTATTCGTTCATTCCGAACACCCGGGTGGAGTTTCGGGCCGCGCTCATCGGCGGCGTGACCGCCGGCATCATCTGGGCCCTGGTGGGGAAGGTGTTCACCGCCGTCATCGCTTACTCATCCCATATGGTGGCGGTCTACACCGGTTTTGCAATCGTGCTGACGACGCTGATCTGGGTGTACTTGAGCTGGCTGATATTGCTCATCGGCGCGCAACTCGCCTTCTACGTGCAGTTTCCGCAATACCTGCGCCACGGCCAGGAGGCGATCGAGCTGACCGGCAGCGATCGGGAACAGGTGGGGCTCTCGATCATGTACCTGATCGGGCGCGACTACGGAGCGGGCGAGAAATATTGGAACGCCCGCCGTCTCGCCGCCGAGCTCGACATCCCGAGTTCGGCGCTCTCGCCCGTGCTCGCCCGCCTGGAGCGGGCGGGTCTGCTGTTGGCGACCGAAAAAGAGTACTTCGTGCCCGGCCGCGAACCCGGGGGGATCCCGCTGACCGACATCGTGGGCGCCGTGCGCACGGTGCAGACCGGGCGCGTAGGCGTAGAGGTCCATTCGATAGCGCCTGCGGCGCAGGTGATGACGGAGATCGAATCCGCGATGCGCGAACGCTTAGGGCGGCAATCGCTCAAGGATCTCATCGCGGCCAAGTAATTCGCCCGCGGCAGGGGCAGGGCTCGCTCTCCCGCGCCGCGCCTCACTCTCCCGCGATGGTCATTTCCTTCAACAAGATCGATCCCACCCGGGTGCCGCCGCGGGTATCGACATCATCGCCCACGGCCGCGATGTCCTTGAGCATTGCACGCAAGTTGCCGGCAATCGTGATCTCCGCCACCGGGTATTGGATCGCGCCGTTTTCCACCCAAAACCCGGCCGCGCCGCGCGAGTAGTCGCCGGTCACGAGATTGACTCCCTGCCCCATGAGTTCGGTCACCAGCAGCCCGGTGCCGAGGCGCGACAGCATCGCGGCCGTGCCGCCGGCGAGGTTCGGCGCCACGATCACATTGTGGGCGCCTCCGGCATTGCCCGTGGTCTGCAATCCGAGCTTGCGCGCCGAATAGCTGGACAGTATGTAACCCGTGAGGACGCCGTCGGCGATGAGCTCACGATCGCGTGTCGCGACCCCCTCGTCATCGAAGGGTGCGCTGCCCATGGCCTTCGGTATGTGCGGCCGCTCGGCGATCGCAAATCCGGCGGGAAAGACCTGCTGCCCCACCGAATTCAACAGGAACGACGACTGCCGGTACTGGCTGCTGCCGCGAATCGCGGCGAGGAAGTGACCGATGAGACCGCGCGCTATTTCCGGCGCGAACAGCACCGCCGAGCGCCGCGTGCGCAAGCGGCGCGGCCCCAGGCGGGCAATCGTGCGGCGCGCACTCTCGCGGCCGATGCTCTCCGCCTGCTCCAATTCATGCCAGTCGCGGGAGCTGCTGTACCAGTAATCGCGCTGCATGTCCTCGCCGCTGCCGGCGAGCACCACGCAGCTCAAGGTATGCGAAGTGGTCGGGTAGCCGCCCACGAATCCATGTGTATTACCGTACACATGCAGCCCTCGATGAGTGCCGAGCGAAGCGCCCTCGGAATTGTTGATCCGCGGGTCGAACCCCAGCGCGGCGGCCTCGCATGACTTGGCGATCTCGATGGCACGATCCGCGGTCAGGTCCCAAGGGTGCGCCAGATCCAGGTTTTGGGGCGCACGCGTCATCAGCGCAGCATCCGCCAACCCCGAGCAGGCGTCCTCGGCGGTGAATCGGGCAATGCTGCAGGCCTTGGCCACGGTCGCGCGGACGGCTTCGAGAGAGAAATCCGCCGTGCTGGCCGAACCCTTGCGCTGCCCGAAATACACCGTGATTCCCATGCTGCGGTCGCGCTGGTGTTCCAGGGTCTCGACCTCGCCGAGTCGCACGCCGACCGAAAGACCCGTATCCTGGCTGACAGCCGCTTCGGCTTGCGAGGCGCCGCGGGTGCGGGCTTCCTCGAGCGCGCGTCCGATGATCGACTCCAGGTCTTCTTGGGCAAGGCGTACGGGGTTGCTCGGCACATCCATCAATATCTCCAACACATGAGCTTCAATGAGTCCAATCCTAGATTCTACCGACCTGAGTGATAGCATGGGCAGTATGACCAGTGAGAACCAACCCGGCGAGTCCGGCGAAACCGAGGAGCAGCGCCTCAGTAAAAGCGCGCGAAAGCGCGAGGCGGCGTCTTTGCAAGAATTGGGCGTGAAATTGTCGGCCCTTCCGGATCAAGAGATTAAGGCGTTGAATTTGCCGGAAGGCCTGTTCGTTGCACTGCGCGACCTGCGCCGCCTGCCCTCCCATGGGGCGCAGGTTCGGCAGCGGCAGTATATCGGCAAGCTGATGCGCGATATCGATCCGGAGCCCGTGCTGGCGAAGCTGGCCGAGCGCAAAAAGCGCCATGATCTGGAAATACGGCATTTCCAGCAAATCGAACGTTGGCGGGATCGGCTGCTGTCCGAAGCCAATGCGGCTGACGATCTGCTCAAAGAGTATCCGAACGCGGACGGCGCAGCGCTCACGAAACTGCTTGAAAAGGCCGAGAAAGAGCGCCTGGAACAGCGTTCGCCGGTCGGCGCCCGGGAACTATTTGCGTTCCTGCGCCAGTTGCTGGGATAGGCTTTGGTAGACTGACGGCCTATGAATGCCCTGGTCGGAATCATTATGGGATCGTCTTCCGACTGGGAAACCATGCAAGGGGCGGCCGACATACTCGATTCTCTCCGCATCGCGCACGAGGTTCGCGTGATCTCGGCCCATCGCACACCGGACCTCCTCTTCGAGTACGCGGCAACGGCCCGTGAGCGCGGCCTCAAGGCAATTATCGCGGGCGCCGGCGGCGCCGCCCATTTGCCGGGAATGACGGCCGCCAAGACGGCGCTGCCGGTATTGGGCGTGCCGGTTCAATCCAAGATGCTGAACGGCATCGACTCATTGCTGTCCATCGCGCAAATGCCGAGCGGAATACCCGTTGCCACCTTCGCCATCGGGCTGGCGGGGGCGAAGAACGCGGCGTTGTTCGCCGCAGCAATTCTCGCCAACGAGAATGCCGCGGTACGTCGGGCCTTGGATGCCTTTCGACAGGCACAGACCGCGGCCGTGCTCGCCAAGCCGGATCCTCGCCAGTCTTGAAACCGTCGCGCGTGGGCATTGTCGGCGCCGGTCAATTGGGCCGTATGCTTGCCCTGGCGGGTTACCCCTTGGGGGTGCGTTGCCTGTTTCTCGACCGCAGCGCCGACGCGCCGGGCGCGCAGGTTGCCCCCATCCTGGTCGGCGATCTCGAGGACGCGGCGCGGCTCACCGAATTGGCCGAACGCAATGATGTGGTCACCTTTGACTGGGAGAATATTTCCGGGAGCGCCCTCGCGCCGCTGGAAAAATTGACCAAGATCCGCCCGCCGCGCGCGGCGCTCGAAGCGTCGCAGGATCGGCTGCTGGAAAAGGCCCTGTTTACGAAGCTCAAAATTCCCGTGGCCGCTCATGCCGCGATCGACACCAAGGAACAATTGATCCATGCGGCGCGCAAACTGGGGCTTCCCGGCGTGCTGAAGACTCGGCGTCTGGGCTACGATGGCAAAGGACAGTTCACCCTTAAGCAGGCGGCGCATATCGACGAGGCTTGGCACGCGATCGGCGGGACCGGGCTGATTTACGAGAAATTTCAGACCTTCTCTCGCGAAGTGTCCTTGGTGGGCGCGCGTTCCGCGGCAGGGCGGACCGTGTTCTATCCACTGTCGTCCAATACTCACGTGGGCGGCGTCCTGCGCTACAGCATTGCGCCTTTTGCCAATCCAGGGCTGGAGAAGATCGCCAGGACCTATTTGAAGAGGGTCATGAATGCTCTCGGCTATGTCGGTGTGCTCGCCATCGAATTCTTCGTCGTTCGCGGCCGATTGATCGCCAACGAAATGGCGCCGCGGGTGCACAACTCCGGACATTGGACCATCGAAGGCTGCGTGACCAGCCAATTCGAAAACCATCTGCGCGCGATTTGCGACTTGCCGCTGGGCGCCACGCGCCCCCTGGGACACACGGCGATGATCAATTTTCTGGGCGAAATGCCGGATCGCGCGCGCCTGTTGGCGATCGACGGGCTGGCATTCCATGATTACGGCAAGGAACCGCGCCCGGGACGAAAACTCGGCCATTGCACGATTCTCAAAAGCCGGCCGAAGGACCGCAATCTGGCTCTTGCGGAGGCGCTAAACTCCGTTAAATGGGTTTGACGACGTGTTTCGCTCCCGGGCGACCGATCCCGTAGACTGCCTCAAGCGATGTATTTAGAACTATTCAAACTCAATGAATTGCCGTTCCGCTTGAGCCCGGACCCGCAGTTCTTGTATCTCAGCAAACAGCATGCGCGCGCCAAGGCGTACATGGAATCGACGATCTGGTTCACCGACGGCTTCGTGGTGATCACCGGGGAAATCGGCGCCGGCAAGACCACGTTGATCGAGACTTTTCTTCGCGAATTGCAGACCGACGTGGTGGTCGCGCAAATCAACCAGACCCAATTGACGCCGACGGCGTTTCTGCAGACCGTGCTGGTGCAATTCGGTTTCTCGCCCTTCAACATGAAGAAGCCGGAAGTGCTGGCCACCTTGAATCAATTCTTGATGGAGCAGCACAACAGCGGGCGCAAGGTCCTGCTGATCGTCGACGAAGCGCAAAACCTGAGTCATCGCGTGCTCGAAGAGATACGCATGCTGTCCGGCGTAGAGACCACCAAGGATAAGGTGCTGCGCATCATTCTGGCCGGCCAGCCCGAACTCAACGACAAGCTCAATTCGAAGGAACTGGCCCAGCTTACCCAGCGCGTGCGCCTGCGGTTTCATCTTGCTGCGCTCACCAAGGCGGAAACGACCGCGTATATCGATCATCGCCTCGAAGTGGCAGGCTCCCAAGGGAGGCGGATCTTCGCCGAGGACACCTACGGCGTGATTTACAAATACACGGGTGGCGTGCCGCGCCTGATCAATACCCTGTGCGACACCTGCATGATGGCCGCCTTCGGGCGCGACAAGAACTCGGTAACGGCTGAGGAGCTCGATACCGCGATACGCGAACTGCAATGGGTCGAGTTCGCCTCCGGTACCAACCGCATGTTCCTTCCCAATATGGAGCAGCCTCCCGCGGCTCCCGGCGGCGATGCGGGGCACACGGTCGGGCGGATACTGCTGGCGACACAGGGCAAGACCGTCATGGAGCGCGAGTTGAAGCCCGGCCGGGTGGTGATCGGCCGAACTGCGGACAACGATTTGCAAATCGACAGCAAATTCATCAGCCGGCATCACTGCCAGATCGTGACGCAAGCCGACTCCTGCCTGATCGAAGATCTCAACAGCACGAATGGGATTTTCGTGCAGTCAAAGCGCGTTCGGCGGTACAACTTGAACGATGGCGATGTGGTGCACGTCGGTCAGCACGAGATCATGTACATCGACGATCGGCCGCCGCGGCAGCGCGGGGTCTCCGATGGGACCGACACCGAAGTCCACGAAAAAACCAAGATCGGCTGACCGGGCCGGGTACTAGCCTTTCAGGCTGGACGGCAAATTGATCGTCTCCCCCGTGTACTCACGGCTCAACGCCCGATAGTCCTGGCGCCGCAAGTACAGAGTCAATGCCGCGGTCTCCGCGACGAACCCGATCACGAAGGCCACCGTGGCGCGCAGGCCTACCGGATCGATATAAAAAAGGAACATCGCCAATCCGCCGATCGCCATGTAGGCATAGGGCAGGCTTTCGTAAACAGGACGAGCCAGGCGCATGGATGTGGACCCTCCGTGTGCGCCATGTTAATGCCGATTTCGCGGCTGCAGCCGCGGGATTTAACTTAAAACCGGGGTATTTGCCTAAAACCGCCCAAGGCCGGGTCAGTCCTTGCCGACCAGCATCTCCGAGAGGCGCGACAGCCAGGAGTTCCGCCAGCCCTCGACATGCAGCTGCTCGTTTTTCGGCTTGGGCACTCGCTTCGACTCCAACAGTAGGTCCTGGGGCAAATCGATCTGAAACGTGCCTGTCATGGAATCGTCGATCATTGGGACTCCGTCGTTAATGGCGTGCCAGCCTACCGAGATCGGCAGCCGATGAGATGCGATCTGGTGCACGCTATTGGTGTTTCGTGCGCGAGCCTTTCACCCGCGCTGCCTCGAATTCGTCGCCGGGCAGCCATGACACCGTCTCCTGCGCGCGCAGCGCCTGCCAGCCCAGTGCAAAGCCGAACTTGGCAAGGGCCGCATTGCTGGAGAAATCCATGTCCGGCGAGTATTCGTCGCTGGGCTCGTGATAATGCTTCGCGGTGTATTCGTCGCGCTGCGCCTTACCCCACTCCGCGGTGTGGCCCGCGAACTTCACGCCGCTGTTGATCGAGAAGCCAGGCACTCCGGCGCGCGCAAAGCTGAAGTGGTCGGAGCGGTAGTAGTGGCCGGCGCCGGGCTCGGCGTCCGGTTGAATCTCAAAGCCAAAAGCTTTGGCGGTCTTCTCGACCGTCGGATAAAACGTGGTGCGCTCCGCGCCGGTCACACTCACGGATTCCGGCATCCCGATCGGCGGTATGGTGTCGAAGTTCAGGTTCAGCGCAACTTGCGCGGCCGGCATCGGCAGGTGCTTGCCCAGATAATTAGATCCCAGCAATCCCTTTTCTTCGGCGGTGACCGAGGCAAACAGCACCGGATGCGGCGGCCGCGCGGCCGACGTGGCGTAGGCATGTGCCAGCTCCAGTAGGATCCCGCAGCCCGTGCCATTGTCGACCGCGCCGTTGTAAATCTTGTCGCCGGTCAACTTCGGATCGATGCCGAGGTGATCGTAGTGCGCCGAATACACCACCGCCTGCCCGGGCTTGGCGCTGTCCGTGCCGGGAAGCAGGCCCAGCACGTTGTAGGATTCGAATTTGCGCACCTTGCTCTGGACGTGCGCCTTGAATCGCACCGGCAATTCCCGGGCTTTGAATCGGCGTGTGCCGGCAGCCGCCATCATGTCGTCGAGAGAAAGTCCCGAGGCGCTGAACAATTGCCGCGCCACATCGAGCTGTATCCACGATGCCGCCTCGAGCTTCGGATCCTTGTCATTGCTCAAATACGCCTGTTCGCCGCTCCAGGAGCTGCGCACCACGCCCCACCCGTAGCTTGCAAGGTCGGTGCGATGGATGATCAGGGCGGCCACCGCGCCCTTGCGCGCCGCCTCTTCGAACTTGTAGGTCCAGCGCCCGTAGTACGTCATGGCCTCTCCATTGAAGAATTTTGGATCCTTCGACGGCGGCTCGTTGACGATCACCAGCACGACCTTGCCCTTGACGTCCACGCCCTTGAAATCGTTCCAGCGATATTCGGGCGCCTCGATGCCGTAGCCGACGAAGACGATCGGCGCGTCGATATCGACGCCGTCCGTCTGCGTTTGATTGTTGGTCACATAATCTTCACCGAGCTTCAGGTTCAACACGCTGCCGTGCGCCGGCTGCAGCGAGGCCGAAGTGGCGGGCAGAGTCTGCACGCCGGTGAATTCCACCTTTTGCAAATAGCTGCCGTTGTCTCCCGCGGGCTTCAGTCCGTCCAATGCGAATTGCGTGGCGATGTACTTCGCGGCAATGTCGCCGCCGCGAGCACCGGTACCGCGGCCCTCGAGCAGGTCATCCGACAGGAAGCGCACCTGCGCGCGAATGCGCTCCGCGTCGATTCCCTGCATCGCGGCCGCAACGTCGGCGGGCAGCCCCAATTCCGCCGCCGCATCCGGTGCCGCCCACGCACCTGAAACCAATCCGGCCGCCAGCCCCAAGACGAGCACCGCCACGCGGTATGGATACATGACATCGCCTCCAAAAACGAGATAGCGAAGACTACCAGGACCGCCGCAACGAGTCAGGGATATTCCCGCGGCCGCGGCCGACGACGCAGGGCCGCTGCTTGCAAGGTAGCGCTGCTCACACGTAGTACAATTGCCAGCTGACAGGGTATGGAGCCGAGAGAAACGCGAGTGGCGAAAGTCAGAGACAGCGGCATGCCGCCGGCGGAGCAGTGGGAATCCTACTTCGACGCGGCCGGTGTTCTCGAGTCCCTGGGCTGTCGCCACTTGAGGGGCGACGCCATCGAATTCGGCTGCGGCTACGGTACGTTCACCATCGCTACCGCACAGAGAATATCGGGCACGGTCTATGCGCTCGACATCGATCCGCACATGGTAGCGGCAACCGCGGCTCGCGCTTCGCAGGCTGGTTTGAGCAACGTCATCGTTGAGCAGCGGGACTTCGTCGCCGAGGGCTGCGGACGAGAGTCTCAGTCGGCGACCTTGGCCCTGCTGTTCAACATTCTGCATATCGAAGATCCCGTCCGTCTGTTGCGGGAAGTTCACCGGGTTCTTCGTCCGGGAGGCTTGGCCGGGCTCATCCACTGGAACTACGACGAGCGCACGCCGCGAGGGCCGCCGCTCGATATCCGGCCGTCGCCCGAACAATGCCGGACCTGGGGAGAAGCGGCCGGGTTGCGGTGGGTTCGGGACGCCGACCTGCCCGGCTCACCCTGGCACTGGGGCATGGTGCTGGAACGCGCCTGACCTTCGCCAGAGGCCGCGGCTCGTCATGAATACGCCGTGGGTCCACGGCCGTGGGTGCACGGTTGCAGGCGCACGCGTTCCATGTGCTCGGCCGCCATCTGTGCGAGTTTGTTCCAATGCGCTAGAGTGAATGGCATTGGGCATATCTTCTCCGTACGATGTGATCATTATCGGCTCCGGCGCGGGCGGCGCCGCGGCGGCGTATGGCCTGGTGCTTGCGGGCTTGAACGTCCTGATCCTCGAGAAGGGCGCTCCCCTACCGCAGGACGGAACCACGCTGGACGACGAGCGAGTGGTGACTCGTGGCGAATTCCTCAGCAAGGAGTCGTGGATCGACGGCAGAGGGCATGCCATCCGTCCCGAGGAGCATTTCAACCTGGGCGGCAAGACCAAGTGGTACGGCGCGGCTGTACTGCGCTATTCGCCGCAGGAGTTCCAGTCCGACGTCGATTATTCGGCACGCGGCTGGCCGATCGGCTACGAGGACCTCGCGCCCTACTACACCCAGGCTGAACAGCTGCTGGGTGTCCGAACCTTCGACTGCGAACCTGGCCTGAAGCGAATTCTCGACCGCCTCGGCAAGGCCAATAGGGCCTGGCAATCCGCGCCGCTGCCGATGGCCTTATCGCCCGATATTCTGACCAACCCCATGGAAGCCACGCATTTCGACGGCTTCGCGAGCGCGGCGAATCTCAAGGGCGATGCGGACGTGAGTTTTCTGAAGTTGGTGGCCGACAGGCCCAACCTCGCCATACGAACGCGCGCCGAGGTCATGGAACTGTTGCCGGCGGCAACTGGGACGGCGGCAGCAGGCGCGCCGCGGGTTGGCGGCGTCCGACTCGCAGGCGGGGAGGAACTGCGCGCGCCCACCGTGCTGCTGGCGGCAGGTGCCCTGCATTCACCGCGGCTCCTGGGCCGCTACATCGCCGCCGCCGGCCAGTCGTCGCAGTTCGCGAATCCGGATGCGGTGGGCCGGAATCTCAAGAAGCACGTGCTCACTGCACTGGTGGCCGTGTCGCCGTCGCGCCAATCCGACCTGTTGCGCAAGACCATGATTACCACGCACGCCGAGTACCCACACAGCAGCGTGCAGCCGCTGGGATTCGACGGCGACCTGATCGCCACCCTGGTGCCGAAAATCGTGCCGCGCTTTTTGGCGCGCGCCATCGGCCGGCGCGCCTATGGCTTCTTCCTGCAAACCGAGGATGGCTCACATCCCGAGAACCGGGTGTTCGAGCGTGCTCGCGACACAGGCGGCGCCCCAGCGAGTGGAGAACGACCGTTAAGGGTGATGGACTACGATGCGACGCGCACGCCGGCGTCGCAGCGCGAACACCAGGCGTTCACCCGCACCTTCCAGCGCGATCTCTTGCGCGGCGGCATGCTCAGTTTCACGCAACGCATCGGCCTGAACGGCACCGCTCACGTCGATGGCACGCTCGCCGCCGGCAAGGATCCGAACGACAGCGTCGTCGATCCCAATGGTGCCGTGTTCGGGATCCCCGGACTGTACGTGGTCGACGGCAGCATTCTGCCCCGCTCCAGCCGCGTCAACCCGTCCCTGTCCATCTACGCCTGGGGCCTGCGGGTCGCCGATTTGCTGGCGAAGTCTTTGCGGCCGCTCTGATCGATTGTGCGTGAAGACGCAAGAGCTTTGATACGCTCCCTTTGGCGGAAAACATATCGCTGCGCCGAACGGTACAGCTCATCCCGCAAGTTGCTACCGCCCGCAGTTTCGGCAGCACTCTGTACTTCACGATGCGCTTCAGTCGGTCATGCACCTACCGCCTGTGGCTGCTTCGGTTCATCGGCAAATTGTTGCGATGGATGGTGACCAGGTCATCTACCATCTGTCTCTTGCGTTGTCGCACTGCTTGCATGTCCATGCTCACGGGTCCGGTGGTGATGCCAAATTCGTAAGACCGGCGAGTCAGCGCGGCGACTTGGCTGCTGTAGATGACATTCTTGCTCGGCAGACAGGCGATATTTGGACACGAGCCACCGATCAGCTCGCGCTCGATAACGGCGGTTCGATGGCCCCCTTTTGCCAGTGTCCAGGCCAAGTATTTTCCGGGTTCGCCGCTGCCGAGCACGAGATCGTCGTAATGTTCGCTTTGCGACATAACGGGTAACTCCCTGATAGAAATGCGATCATGCATACCGACTCTGGGCCGGCTGCCGTCGTCATCTATGCGTTGCTACCCGATCTGCACCGTTAGCATCGAAATCGATCCGCCATCGACGCCCTCGACCGGGAAGCGCACAGCGTCATCGGGCTGCCGGGCGCCAAGCACGTAGAGCAAAGGCAGGTAATGGTCAGGTGTAGGAATTGAAAGCGCCGCGTCCGGCCCGAGCATCTCGTAATCGACAAGCGGCCCGTGTTCGCCGGCGATGATCATCTCTCGGGCAACGCGTTCGAATCGCGTGGCCCAATCGTAAGGATCTTGCGAGTGACGCGCCCAGGCATAAGTGTGCAGATTGTGTACGATATTGCCGCTGCCGATGATCAGCACTCCTTCGTCCCTTAACGCCGCGAGCCTCCTGCCGATATCAAAATGGAATAAGCCAGGCTTGGCCTCATTGAGGCTGAGTTGCACGACAGGAATGTCGGCTGCTGGGTACACGTGCCGCAGCACCGACCACGTGCCGTGATCCAGCCCCCAAGAATCATCCAATTTCACCTCGAGGGGTGCGAGCAGATGCCGGATCCGGCGCGCGAGCGCGGGATCGCCCGGCGCGGGATATTGCACTTGATACAGCTCAGCGGGAAAGCCGCCAAAATCATGAATGGTGCGGGGCGCAGTCATGACGGTGACGCTGTTCTCGGGGACGTACCAATGTGCGGAGATCGATAGGATGGCGCTCGGGCGTAACGTCGCCTCGCCGATCCGCCGCCACGCTTCGGTGTAGGCGTTGTGTGCAATGGCATTCATCGGATTGCCGTGGCCGAAGAAGATCGCTGGCAACAGGACACCCACCCTTGACTCCTTGCGCGTTTAACCCGGTTTCGCCCTTTTCCATTGCAAGTACGAATTGACAATCTGACTCGCATGGCCTCACTTGAACCCCGCATTGGACTTTGCGGCTTAGTGCCGGCCCTGTTAGCCTGATAGTAGCCCTTCCATCGCGGGAAGGACGCGAATTTACCGGGCATGGCGGCGGTGCAACGGATACTGACGCGGCGTTGTTCTTAATCATCATGGACCCCTCCAAGGCCACCTCGACTTCCTCTGCCGGCGCCGGCTCCATGTGGCGACCATTTCACTACCGAGCGTTTGCGATCCTATGGTCTGCAACGTTGGTGTCGAGTATCGGGGGCTGGATGTACAGCTCGGCCGCCGCGTGGCTCATGACCACGCTGGATTCCGATCCTTTGATGGTATCCCTCGTCCAAGTGGCCTCGAGCTTACCGATGTTTCTTTTCGCTCTGCCGGCGGGCGCGCTGGCCGATACCGTTGATAAGCGCCGCTTTCTGATCGGTGCTGAAATTTACATTGCCATCGTGTCCCTGGCGTTTGCGTTCATGGTATGGGCACACCTCATTACGGCGGCCGGAATATTGGTGTTCACTTTTCTCGTCGAGATCGGAGCGGCGCTTACTGCACCTGGGTGGCAATCCATCGTACCGGACTTGGTGGCACGCGCTGATTTGTCGCCCGCCGTGGCGATGAATAGTGTCGGCGTCAATATCAGTCGAGCGTTGGGACCGGCTTTGGGGGGTGCGCTGACGGTGGCCTTTGGCATCGCCATGCCCTTCTGGGTCAACGGATTCAGTAATTTGGGGACAATCGGAGCGCTTGGTGCGTGGCGTCCGCCAAAACGTGCGCCCGCCAGTTTGCCATCCGAGCGATTTATCAATGCGATCCGCACGGGCGTGCGGCATGCCTGCAATAACCGGCTTCTCCAGGCCACTCTCGTTCGCTCCATTGCGTTTTTTTTGTTTGGAAGTTGCTATTGGGCACTCCTGCCACTCGTTGCCAAACGGATCGCCGGCGGCGCCGCTCTCTATGGCGGCCTTTTGGGGGCAATCGGCGCCAGTGCGATAGCGGGAGTGATGGTGCTGCCATGGCTCAAACGAACGCTTGGGCCGAACCGAGTGGTCGCATCTGGATCGATGGGAACGGCGATTGCCATGACTTTATACGGCGTCGCGCGTGGGCCGATGCCTGCTGTGTTGGCCAGCATCATCGCCGGCATTTCCTGGATTGCGGTGCTGTCGAATCTGAATGTTTCCGCTCAAATGGCCTTGCCAGAGTGGGTCCGAGCGCGGGGACTGGCCATGTATGTCACCGTGTTTTTTGGCGCTATGACCCTCGGAAGCGTCTTATGGGGAGAGGTTTCTCGTCTTTGTGGCATTCCGATCGCACACTACGCCGCAGCAATGGGCATGATGATCGCGATTCCGCTCACCCGGCGGTGGAAGCTGCAGGCCGGCAAGGGCATGGATCTGACGCCGTCGATGCACTGGCCCACACCGGTCGTGAGCACTCCGATTACGGGCGACTCAGGGCCCGTGCTGGTTACAACCGAATACATGATCAAAGAAAAGGACCGGGACATCTTCCTCGCGGCGATCGGCAAGCTGTCCCGCGAGCGGGGTCGGGACGGCGCATTCGACTGGGGGATATTCGAGGACGTCTCGCGACCGGGTCGGTTTCTGGAGACATTCGTGGTGGATTCGTGGCTCGAGCATTTGCGTCAGCACAATCGGGTGACGAACGCGGATCGAGTAATCGAGGCCGAGATTCATCGACTCTTGAAGAAATTGCCCGAGACCACCCATTTTATTGCGGCGCAGCGGCGGACAACGTAAAGCGACGCCTGCGCTTCGGTACGTCTGCCCATTCCACCTCGGTGTCTCCCAAAGCAGCGGACGGCATGGAGAAATCCGCCTTGCCGCGATGCGCCGGATGCTCCAATTCGTCGCTCATGGCGTCATTGACCCTTGAGCGATCTTTTCGAGCGCCGTACTCTTGAGGCATGACGGATGCCTCGCGGGACAGGTGAGCGGGCAGGCGGGTTCATGCCAAAGACAGTGCTTGTATGCGCGCGACTATTCGATGGGTTAAACGACACGCTGGGCAGGCCGGCTGAAATCCTGATCGAGAATGACGTCATTGCCGATATTGCGCAAACAGTTGGCCGCCCGTCCGGGGCAACGGTCATTGATCTGGGTGACCGGACGATCACACCTGGTTTCATCGACACCCATGTCCACCTCTGCTTGGACGGTCTCAACCTCCAGCAGCAAATTCTTCAATGTGCGGCGAGCAAGGCGCTGACAGGCTTGCATCTTGCGCAGCAGTACCTGCGCCACGGCTTCACGACTTTGCGCGATATGGGCACACTCGATCCCGAGTGGCCCACCGTCAACCTGCGCGATGCGATCCGTCGCGGCCTGATTCACGGTCCCCGGCTGATCGTTGCCGCGCACATGATCAGCGCGACAGGCGGTCACGGCGACATGCAGGGTGCATTTCCATGCCGATGTCCTCTCGGGCTCTCGAAGGTCGCGGACTCGCCGGGCAAGATTCGTGAACTGGTTCGTACGGAGCATGCCTTTGGCGGCGACTGGATCAAGACGATGAATACGGGCGGCTACATGAGCTTTGGCGACGATCCCGCGAAGGTCACATGGTTCGATGATGAGATGCAGTGCCTCGCCCAAACCGCACGCCAACTCGGTTTGCCCGTCGCTGTCCATACAGGGGCCGCTGAGGGATGCAAACAGGCATTGCGCGCCGGGGCCCGCAGTCTGGAGCACTGCTATCTGATCGACGACGAAGGAGTCGCCATGGCGGAAGCGGCCGGCGCGTTTCTTGTGCCGACGATGCAGATGACCCGTGAAGACAAGGCCATGCTGGAGGCAGGAAGGCTGCCGATGCAAGCTACCTGGAAGTTTCGCCGCGATGTTGAGGAGATCGAGCGGGCACAGAAGCGTATCGTGACGAGTCGGGCCCGAGTGGCGTATGGAACTGATTGCGGGATGTTCCCTTTCGATCACGGCATACTCGAGTTCCAGGCGATGGTCGCAGCGGGGCTGTCTCCGGTCCGGGCGTTGAAGGCCGCGACGAGCGTGGCAGCGGACCTGTTGCAACGCAACGATATCGGCGTGCTGGCCCCAGGCAGACAGGCCGATATCGTTGCGATGGCGGGAGACCCGATCGCCGACATCGCCGCTACAGAGAACGTAGACTTCGTGATGAGAGCCGGACGTATCTACCGTTACGAAGCATTCGACATCTTTCAGCCCTGACGCTGCCGGCGGCGCATCATGAAGATGACTTGACGGTCCCTGCGTCAATGCTCGCCGCGCCGGCGCCGTACTTGACGAACATCAGCAAGCCACCGGCGATCGAGAGATTTTTCATGAAATTGATGACCTGGCCCTGGTCGGCGAAATTCGTGTGTGCGATCAGCGCCGCACCCACACTGAATAACGCGATGACAGCCGCCACCCAGCGGGTCTTGAATCCGAACAGCAAGGCGAGGCCGCCGCCCAGCTCGATGAGTATGACCAGCGGAGTCACCACACCCGCCAGTGGAATGCCCAGCGAGGAAAAATAGCCTTCGGTGCCGCTGAAGCCGGTCAATTTCTGCCAGCCGGAGAGGATGAAGATCTGTGCCATCAACAGGCGTGCCGCTATGCTGATCAACTTGTCCATGACGCTCTCCTTATCTCATCAGGTTGACCAAATGACCCGCGACCGCATGCGGCCATTCGGGCGCAATCATCGCCCGGGTGCCGCCAGCGTGCAATCCCCGCGCCAGCAGGCGTCATTGATTCCCTGGGCGCTGGCGCAACCGGCGCCGCATGCCGACCGAGGCGCGTTTACGGCGCTCTCCGCGATCCTCGTCGGCCGGCAAGCCCTGGATGCCGCGCAGACGGCACGTCTCTACGACGCCCTCGCCGCCGCCCATGCCCACTTTCCCGACGATGTGCAGACTCTGCTGACACTGATGAACCAGCGCCGGATCGACCCGCTGCAATGGCAGAGCGTGCTGGACACCGAGCATTCGCCGCTGGCACCGCTACCGCGAAAAATCGTCAGCGCCTGGTATCTCAGCGTGGTCGGCAGTGGTGCCAGTGCGCACTGCATTTCCTACGAAACTGCACTCAACGCGGTGGCCGTCGCCGATGTGCTGAAGCCGCCGACTCGCCATGCAAGGTGCTTCCGTACTGATACTCGAAGCGGGGCCGCGCCTGGATCGTGGCCGGATCGTAGCCGCGTTCCGGAATTCGCCCCTCAAGGGCAACTGGATGTCGCCGTATCCGCCGTCGCCGTGGGCGCCTCATCCGATCTACGCGCCCGAGGACAATGGCTACCTGGTGCAGGCCGGGCCGTATCCTCATCCGGCCGAATACATCCGGGCCGTCGGCGCAACCGGCGGCCGGCGCTTGGTTCGATTGGCCCACCATGACCGGCGACTGGGGCGGCGTGCGCACCAGCCTGCAGGACGGCGGCATCAATCTGCGCGCGCACTTCACCACCGAGAGTGCGGGCAATCCCATCGGGGGCAACTACCAAACGGTGGCTTACACGCAGCAGGTTGACTTTGGCGCCGATTTCGATCTGCAGCGCCTGATGAATATTCCCGATGCCAAGATCCAGGTCACTCTCACCCACCGCGCCGGACGCAGCCTGTCGGCCGATGCGCTCGGCAGTCAGTTCGCAGTCCAGGAACTCTACGGTGCGGGACAGAACTTCCGGCTGGCCGAAATGAATTATCAGCAGGATCTCTTCGATCACGAAGCGACCATCGAGGTGGGCTGGTCGCCGATGGGCGACGACTTTGCCGGACTGCCGGCCTACTGCAATTTCCAAAACGGAGTGATCTGCGGTCACGCGAACGCCATGACGACCGACAGCGGCGCGCATAACCTTCCCACGCCGCAATGGGGCGTGCGTATCAATGTACGCCCTAAGCCGGAATTCTATGTGCAGGCCGGCGACTACCAGTTCAACCCCAACGAAGGCAACGCCGACGCCGGCTTCGATCTGAATACGCGCAGCCCCGGTGTGCTGCTGCCCGTCGAACTCGGCTGGTTGCCTGGCCATGGCAATGGCGAGTTGCCCGGCGATGTCAAGATCGGCGGCTACGTCATGGCGGATCAGATGGTCTTTCGCGAGGAACCCAGTTCGGACCGCGGACTGACGCTGGGCTTCATGGCCACCGCGGGCGATCGAAATACCGCCAAGTATTCGTATTTCTGGATCGTCGGCGGGCACTACCAGGGCACCTTTCCCGGTCGCGACGACGATGTGGTCGCCTTCATGCTCGCCTATGCGCGCACCAACTCCCGCTTGACTCGATATCAGCAAGACCGCGACGCCGTGGCGCCCGGCTCCGGCATCCAGACTTACGAGAGCATTGCCGAAATCGACTACGGCGCGCGGCTTGCGCCCTGGCTCATGCTCCGCCCCAACCTGCAATATGTGATTCATCCCGGCGGTACGGGAAAGATTCCCGATGCCCTCGTCATCGGTCTGACCACCAAGGTGACTTTCTGAACCACCCCACGCACGGAGTTCCCATGACTACTTACAAGGTTGGCTATCTCGTCGGCAGCCTCGCCAAGGGTTCCATCAACCGCCTGCTGGCAAAGGCGCTCACACGCCTCGCGCCGCCACAGCTGGAGCTGGCGGAGATCCCGATCAAGGACCTGCCGCTGTACAGCTATGACTACGACGCCGACTATCCACCGGTGGCGCGCGCGCTCAAGCAGGCCATCGCCGACGTCGATGCGGTGCTGTTCATCACGCCCGAGTACAATCGCTCGATCCCCGGCGCGCTGAAGAACGCGATCGACTGGGCCAGCCGGCCTTGGGGAAAGAACTCCTTCGCGCGCAAACCGTCCGCCGTGATCGGCACCTCGCCGGGCTCGATCGGCACCGCCGTCGCCCAACAGCAGCTGCGCGGCGTGCTGTGCTTCTGCAACTCGCCTCTGATGAACATGATGGAAGCGTATATTCAGTTCACCCCAGGCCTGATCACTGAGGACGGCGCGGTCAGCAACGATTCGACGGCCGAGTTTCTGAGCAGCTACATGAAGGAGCTGCACCTGTTCATCGAGCGCGTGCTGACCGTGCTGCCGCGCGAAGAGTAGCTCGGCTGAGCCACCACAACGACACCGGAGGCTTGCATGAACACGACAAAGGAGAGTGTTTCCGATCAATGGCTTGCGAATCTGCAGAGCCTGTTGCCCCATCTCGAAGCGCTGTACACCGACATTCATGCGCATCCGGAATTGTCGATGCAGGAGACGCGCACGGCGTCCATCGCCGCAGACCATCTGCGCCAAGCGGGCTTCGAGGTGGCGACCGGCGTCGGTAACACCGGCGTAGTCGGCCTGCTGCGCAACGGCGATGGGCCCACCGTGATGCTGCGTGCCGACATGGACGCGCTGCCGGTCGCGGAGGCGACCGGCCTGCCGTATGCGAGCCAGGTCACTGCGAAAGACAAGGATGGCCACACGGTGCCGGTGATGCACGCTTGCGGCCACGATATGCACGTGACCTGGCTGGCCGGCGCGACCACCCTGCTCGCGCAGGCGCGCGAGCACTGGCGCGGCACCCTGATGGCGGTGTTCCAGCCGGCGGAGGAAACCGGCACCGGGGCCCAGGCAATGATCGACGACGGCCTGTTCCGGCGCTTCCCGAAGCCCGATGTCGTGCTCGGCCAGCATGTGATGGTCGGCCCGGCCGGCACGATCAGCGGCCGCGCCGGCGTGATCACCTCGGCCGGCGACAGCCTGCAGATCCGCCTGTTCGGCCGCGGCGCACACGGCTCGATGCCGCAGGCGAGCATCGACCCGGTGGTGATGGCCGCGGCGACCGTGCTGCGCCTGCAGACGATCGTGTCGCGCGAACTCGCCGCGACCGAAGCCGCCGTGGTCACGATCGGCGCGCTGCAGGCCGGCACCAAGGAGAACGTCATCCCCGGCGAGGCGTTGATCAAGCTCAACGTGCGCACCTTCGACGAGGGCGTGCGCCGGCGCGTGCTTGCCGCAATCACGCGCATCGTCAACGCCGAGGCAGCCGCTTCGGGCGCGCCCCGGCCGCCGGAGATCACGCCGCTGGACCGCTATGCGCTGGTCGTCAACGATGCCGCCGCGAACCAGAAGGTCGGCGATGCGTTCCGTCAGTACTTCCCGGACGGGCGCGTCGAGAAGGCCCTGCCGACCTCGGCGAGCGAGGATTTCGGCTGCTTCGGCGCACAGTGGCAGGTGCCCTCGGTGTTCTGGTTCGTCGGCGGCACCGATGCCGAGATCTACGCGAAAGCGCAGGCCGCGGGCCGGCTCAACGATCTGCCCACCAACCATAACCCGCGGTTCGCGCCGGTCATCCGGCCGACCCTGCGCACCGGCGTCGAAACTCTGGTCATCGCCACGCGCGCGTGGCTGGCGGCGAAGTAGCGGCAGGGGTATCCGCATGCCGACGACGAACACGCTGCTGTTGATCGCCGACCTGATCGGCACGTTCGTGTTCGCGCTGAGCGGTGCGACTGCGGCGACGCGGCGCCGACTCGATCTGTTCGGCGTACTGGTGCTGTCGTTCGCCGCAGCCAATTCCGGCGGCATCGCCCGCGACCTGCTGATCGGTGCGGTGCCGCCGGCGGCGATCAGCGACTGGCGTTATCTCGCCGCCGCGGTGTGCGCCGGCGTGATCACGTTCTGGTGGGCTCCGCTGATCGAGCGGCTGCAGAACCCGGTGCGCATGTTCGACGCGGCCGGCCTCGCGCTGTTCGCGGTCGCCGGCGCGCAGAAAGCGCTCGCGTTCGGGCTGAACCCGGTCATGGCGGCGCTGCTCGGCATGCTCACCGGCATCGGTGGCGGCATGGTGCGTGATCTGCTGCTGGCCGACGTGCCGATGGTGTTGCGCGCCGACCTGTATGCGGTTGCCGCGCTGGCCGGCGCGGGAGTGGTCGTCATCGGTGCCACGCTGGGGCTGCCGTCCGCGGCGACGATGATCGCCGGGGCCGTAATCTGCTTCGGACTGCGCATGTTGGCAGTGCGGCGCGGCTGGCAGCTGCCGATCGCCGGCGGCCGCCGTGCGGAAAAGCCGGACGATATCGCACCCTGATCCTAAGATGCCTCCCCCTGGTTCCGCGTCGCACTCTGTGGATCGATTGGGGCCCGGAATTCGCCGCCACCCCGACGCGGCGAGACTGGTTCACGCTCGCCTCGGCCATGGCCAGTAGACAATTATCGTTTGGATCACGAGACCGATCGACTATGGCAAGCGACCCGCAATAAGGCGCGGGCAAGGCGCCCGTGAATGGTGAACGTCCCGCCCGCGCCGCGGCAGAGCATCCCGCAGGCCCAGTGCTGGGAAGGGCTTCATCCTTGAAGATGCCGCGCGAGGATTCTGCATGGACGGCGCTCGGCGCGGAATCGCCGCGACCCGTGCGAACGCATAGATAATCGCGGACCGCTCGGGTCGATTCGTGCGCCCGGCGCAGTGTCGGGGGCGGCCGCCGTGGCACCGGGTCAGCCGGTGCCGCCCACGGTGAGCGCATCGATGCGCAGTGTGGGTTGACCGACTCCGACAGGGACCGATTGGCCTTCCTTCCCGCACGTCCCGACCCCGCCGTCGAGCTTCAGGTCATTGCCCACCATACTGACGCGCGTCAGGACGTCCGGTCCGTTGCCGATCAGGGTCGCGCCCTTGACGGGTGCGCCGATCTTGCCGTTCTCGATCAAATAGGCCTCGCTCGCCGAGAACACGAATTTACCAGAGGTGATGTCGACCTGGCCCCCGCCGAAATTCACGGCGTACAAGCCCTTGTCCACCGAGGCGATGATCTCCTCGGGCGCGCGCGAACCCGCGCGCATGTAGGTGTTGGTCATGCGTGGCAGGGTCATGTGGGCGAAGGACTCGCGCCGTCCATTGCCGGTGGCGGGCTGGCCCATGAGCCGCGCATTCATCTTGTCCTGTATGTAGCCGCGCAGCATGCCGTTCTCGATCAAGGTCGTGCACTGCGTCGGCGTGCCTTCGTCGTCGACGTTCAAAGAGCCGCGCCGCCGCGCGAGCGTGCCATCATCGACCACGGTAATTTCGTCCGACGCAATCTTTTGGCCGATGCGGTTCGAAAACGCGGACGTGCCCTTGCGGTTGAAGTCGCCTTCCAAGCCATGGCCGATGGCCTCGTGCAACAAGATGCCCGGCCAGCCCGGCCCCAGGACCACGGTCATGGAACCGGCCGGCGCCGCCACCGCGTCCAGATTGACCAGCGCCTGGCGCACGGCCTCGCGCCCATGCGCGAAGGGTTCGTCGCCTTGCAACAATTCATCCAGTCCAAAGCGCCCGCCGCCGCCGCTGTAGCCCTGCTCGCGCCGGCCGTTCTGCTCGACGATCACCGATACGTTGAGCCGCACCAGCGGCCGCACATCGGCGGTCAACGTGCCATCGCTGGTCGCAATCAGCACCACCTCGTGGACTGCCGCCAGCGACGCCATGACCTGCTTGACCCGGGGATCGATGCGGCGCGTATCGGCGTCGATGCGCATCAACCAGGCCACCTTGTCCTCGTCGCGAATGGCGTCGAGCGGGTCTGCGGCCAGGTAAAGCCGGTGTGTCGGCGGACGCTGCCACGCCTTCACGGCATTGCGGCCGCCGCTGCGGGCAATGGCGCGTGCCGCGTCGGATGCCTCGAGCAATGCCGGCAGCAGCACTTCGTCCGTGTAGGCGAAGCCAGTCTTCTCGCCGTTGATGGCGCGCACGCCCACGCCCTGTTCGATGCTGTGGGAGCCCTCTTTGACGATGCCGTCCTCCAGCGACCATGACTCCTCGCGCGACAATTGAAAGTACAGATCGGCGTAATCCACGCCGCGGCTCATCACCGTATCGAGCACCCGCACCAGACGGCCCTCATCGAGGCCCGAGGGCGTCAGAATCATTTTCTCGGCCACATCGAACATGGGCACATTCACCTCGGCACTGCGCGCATTCATGTCGCCACCCTCGCGGCTTGGGACAATCCCAGTTGCCGGTTGTCCAGCGCGGGAAAACGCGCGCGTGTCTCCGCCTGCTTGGCAAGATCGATGTCCGCTGTGATCACTCCGGTACCCTTTGCCAGGCGTGACAACACCTGACCCCAATAGTCCACGATCAGCGTATCGCCATAGGTCTCGCGGCCGCTGCTGTGAGTTCCGACCTGCGCCGGAGCCACCACATAACACAAATTTTCGATGGCCCGCGCCCGGAGCAGCGTTTCCCAGTGTGCGCGGCCGGTGGGCACGGTAAAGGCGGCCGGCATGGCCAGCCACTCGGCCCCCTGTGCAACCAATTCGCGGTATAACTCGGGAAACCGCATGTCGTAGCAAACCGACAGCCCCAGCTTTCCAACCGGCGTATCCGCAATCACCGGTTCGCGGCCCGCCGTCACATGATTGGATTCGCGGTACTGCTCGTCGCGGCCGGGAATGGTGACGTCGAACAAATGAATCTTGTCGTAGCGCGCCACGCGTTTGCCGGCGGCGTCGATCAACAGGGACGCGTTGGCGACGCGGCTAGCGGTGTCACCGCGAATCACGGTGGTGCCGCCCAGGATCCACATCCTGAGCTCGCGCGCGGTGTCGCTCAAAAACGCCTGTACCACGCCCTCGCCATCGGCTTCCGCCACCCGTAGCTTGTCGGCGTCGCGCAGGCCGATGAACGAGAAATTCTCCGGCAGACAGGCGATGTCGGCGTCCAAATCCTTGGCCTCGCGCAGCAGCTCGCCCGCGGCAACCAGATTCTCTGCAACGACATGACTCGAGGTCATCTGTATGGCGGCTACTTTGCCCATCTATTTCGGCGCCTCGGCAGTCGCGGCGGCAGCGTCTGCACTGTTGATTCGTTCGACGGTTGGATTATCCCAATCGCCGGTAATTCGATAATACCCTCGCACCAGGCCTTTCAGCGGCTGCTTGAACACTTGTGTGAAAACCAGCACTGCCGCCCCCAGCACCGGGCCGCCGACGAAACCCGCAAGCGGCAGCGGCGAGCTGCCCAAACTACCCGTTACCACTGCAGTTTGGTCATAATCCTTGGTTTTCAAGCCAACGCGGCCAATTAAACCGATTTCTGCCGCGGGTCCCTTCACCAGCACGTCATCCGTGTAGGCATT
>Ga0070696_100000538_pt1 | contig 24080 bp, 18 predicted proteins | sample KBSK1253metaG_FD_65474 | JGI IMG/M metagenome (GOLD analysis project Ga0070696, IMG submission 65474) | Corn, switchgrass and miscanthus rhizosphere microbial communities from Kellogg Biological Station, Michigan, USA - KBS K1-25-3 metaG | ecosystem: Host-associated > Plants > Roots >... | reverse complement strand
GCATGATCCGGCTGAGCCCGCACTTCTACAACAGCGTCGGGGACATGGAGCGGGTGGTGGAGGCGCTGGAAGGTGACAGGTGAGACGTGAGAGGTGACAGGGGAGAGGTGACAGGGGAGACGTGAGAGGTGACAGGGGATGGAGGTCACTCCTTGGGACAGTACCGCTTCCTCAGCCCCATGATGAGGGTCTGCGCTCTGGAGCATTGCTGGCGAGCCGGCTCGACGACGGATTCCGGTACGATGTTCTCCGCCATGCAGAGATCCAGCAGCTCTGCTGTCTCGACCGCGGAACCATACGCAATCGTAAGATGGTGCCGGAACGACCGAGTCGATTGACGGGCGTAGCCTTCGGCGATATTCAGTTGTACTGATAGGGACGCGCTCTGCATTTGACTGAAGATGGTCGAAACTCGAGGGTGATAGTGTTCTCGGGTGATCGCCATGACCTGACTGACCAACGCCCGCGCGACCTGCCAGGCAACGAGAGAACGGTGGTCTCGCATGCTCGATAATGACGAGTTGGATTCTCTTGCTTGCATCGTGGCCCCGCAGCACTAGTCATTGCAGCGCGGTCACCTGTCACCTGTCACCTGTCACCTGTCACCTGTCACCTGTCACCTGTCACCTGTCACCTGTCACCTGTCACTTTCCCATGCCCACTCCATTCACCGAAATGCTCGCCGCCGGTTACGGCTTCACCGACCCCAGCGTCACCCTCGGCGCGGCGCTGGAGGGGCAGGGCATCCATCAGGAGCCCAAGGTCAAGATCCCGCTGGCCATGCTGAACCGACATGGGCTCATCTGCGGTGCCACCGGTACCGGCAAAACCAAGACCCTGCAACTCCTCACCGAACAACTCTCCGCCCAGGGAGTCCCGGTGTTCGTCGCCGACATCAAAGGCGACCTGAGCGGGCTCGCGATGCCCGGTGAAGCCAGTGATCGGGTGACCGGCCGGGCGAAGGAAATCGGATGGCAATGGAAACCGGCCGGCGTGCCGGTCGAGTTCGTGAGCCTGACCGGTGGAGCTGGAGTTCAGCTCCGCGCCACCGTGAGCTCGTTCGGTCCCCTTCTGCTCGGCAAGGCCCTGTCGCTCAACGACACCCAGACCAGCGTCTTGACGATGGTCTTCAAATACGCCGACGACAACCAGCTCCCCCTGCTCGACCTGCCCGATCTGCGCGCGGTCCTGCAGTTCCTCAGTTCGGACGAGGGCAAGGACGCGCTCGCGCCTTACGGCGGCATGTCGGCCGCGTCGGTAGGAGTTCTGCTGCGTAAGATGGTGGAGCTCGAGTCCCAGGGTGCGGACCGGTTCTTCGGGGAGCCCGAGTTTGATGTGAAGGACATGCTTCATCTGACCCAGGATGGCCGCGGCGTGGTGACCTGCCTCGAGCTCTCCGACGTTCAGGACAAGCCGCTGCTCTGGTCCACTTTCATGATGTGGCTGTTAGCGGAGCTATACCACAACCTCCCCGAAGCGGGCGACCTTCCCAAGCCGAAGCTGGCGTTCTTCTTCGACGAGGCTCACCTGCTCTTCGCCGATTCCCCCAAGCCGTTCCTCGATCAGATCCAGCAGGTCGTTCGCCTGATTCGGTCCAAGGGGGTGGGGGTGTACCTCGTGACCCAGACTCCCAAGGATGTGCCGACCGAGGTCCTGGCGCAGCTCAGCAACCGGGTTCAGCACGCCTTGCGGGCGCACACCCCGGATGATGACACGGCGCTCAAGGCCACCGTTCGAACTTTCCCCAAGACCAGCTTCTATGATCTGGAAGAGACCCTGACGACGCTGGGCATCGGCGAGGCCGTCGTGACCGTTCTTGACGGGCGAGGCGCACCCACTCCGGTCGTGGCTACTCGACTGATCCCGCCGGCTTCCCGCATGGCCCCGCTCACTCCGGAGGAGTTACAGGCCGACATCCGGCAGTCGGACTACCTGGCGGAGTACGGCAAGGCGGTGGATCGGGAGAGTGCCCGGGAGATCCTGGCGTCGCGCATGGCCAAGACCGCCGCGCCGGCGCCGGCCGGTGCGGGGCCGGCCTCGATGCCAGCCGGCGGAGCGCCTGCTCCTGGGCCGGGGCAGGGCACAAGGGTAGGCAAGACCATCGCCCAGGTGGCCGGAGGGGCATTGGTGGGCGCGCTTACCTCAACCATCGGTCGGACGGTCGGACGGGAAGTCGTGCGAGGAATCTTCGGATTGCTCGGCGCCAAACCGGGCCGCACAACTGCCCGGAGATCGCGCTGGTAGGAGGACGTCGGTTACGGCTCCAGCACCAGCCGCATGTAGTTCTTCTTGCCCTTTCGCAGGATGATGAACCTCGCTTCCGGGGGTCCCTGCAGCGCGTCTTCGCCGATTTGCAACTCGACGCTGTCGATCGGCTCACCGTTGAGGTAGAACCCTCGGCCCTGAATCCCACGGCGCGCGTCGGCCTTGGAGCTGGCCAGGCCGCTGGCGACCAGCACGTCCACCACCGGAAGCCCGGCAGGCAACTGCGACCGCGACACCCGCCGTTCGGGCATGTCCGGAACGCCGTCGAGCGCCGCTGACTGGTCTCCGGCCGGGCGCCCGAAAAGGGCCTCGCTGGTTCGGATCGCTTCGTCCGCGGCCTGCTCCCCGTGGACCGTGGCCGTCGCCTCTCGCGCCAGCAACCGGTGCGCGGGTCGCCGACCGGGATCGCTCCGGTGCTCGGCCATGACGCTGTCGATTCGCTCGAGGCGCAGAAAGGTGAACAGCTTGAGATAGCGCTCCACGTCCCGATCGTCGGTGTTGAGCCAGAACTGATAGAAGTGATAGGGGCTGGTGCGTTCGCCATCGAGCCAGACATTTCCGCCCTCGCTCTTGCCAAACTTGGTGCCTGTCGCGGTGGTAATCAGCGGGAAGACCAGCCCGTGTACCTGCGCCCCCTCCCGTCGCCGCACCAGTTCGATACCGGCGGTGATGTTTCCCCACTGGTCGCTGCCGCCCATCTGCAGCTCGCAGGCCTCGGTCCGATAGAGATGCCAGAAATCGTACGCCTGGATCAGCATGTAGCTGAACTCGGTGTACGAGATGCCGGTCTCCATCCGGCCTTGCACCGACTCCTTCTGGAGCATGTAGCCGAGCGAAAAGTGTTTGCCGGTGTCCCGGAGAAAGTCCATCAGGTGGATGCCGCGGAGCCAATCCGCGTTGTTACGCATTCGGGCGGCAGTGTCACCCTCGAAGGACAAAAAGCGGGAGAGCTGCCGCCCGATCCCCTGAGCATTGCGATCGATCTGTTCCAGGCTCATGACCGGGCGTTCCTCGCGCTTGCCGCTGGGGTCGCCCACCATTCCGGTTCCCCCGCCGACCAGGGCTATGGGGGTATGGCCGAATCGCTGCAGCCAGGCCAGGCCCATCGTCGGCACCAGACTACCGACATGCAGGGAGTCCGCCGTGGGGTCGAACCCGACATAGGCGGTTATGGGACCCTGTTTGAGCCGTTCGGCCAATCCCGGCGTGGCGTCCTGGACGAACCCGCGGGCCTCGAGCGTGGCAAGGAGATCGTTCATAGCGGCCAATCGTACCCGCTGGAATCAAGCCTCGCAACCGGCTAGCTTTGCGTCTATGGCCCGCCCGGAAGACTCCAAAGAAAAGCGCGTTCGCCTGTCGCCCCGCGTTCGTCGAAACATCCTCGTGGGTGTCCTCGCGGTGCTCGCGTTCGTGTTCGCCATGGCGGTCGCGGCATGGACCCGTGCCTGTGCGGGCAACAGCTGCCCCTCGATCGGGGAGCTGGGCGGATACGATCCCAACCAGGCGTCCAAGATGTATGCAGCGGACGGCCGGCTGATCACTGATCTCGGGCTGGAGCGGCGGACGGTGGTCCCCCTGGGTGAGATGTCGCCCTATGTGAAGGCCGCCTTCATCACCACGGAGGACAAGCGGTTCTACGAGCATCACGGGATCGACTGGTACCGGGTGTTCGGGGCGATCAAGAACAACATCACCAAGTTCCGGGTGGCCGAAGGGTTCTCCACCATCACCATGCAATTGGCCCGGAATCTTTGGCCGGAGGACATCAGCGGCCGGGACAAGTCCCTGCGGCGCAAGCTGCGGGAGGCCCACGTGGCCCGGGAGATAGAGCACAAGTACCCCAAGGACAAGATTCTCGAGCTCTACCTCAATCAGATCGATCTGGGCAACCGGGCGTATGGGGTCGAGGCCGCTTCCCAGCGTTACTTCGGGAAGTCGGTGCGCGACCTGAACGTCGCCGAGGCCGCTACCTTGGCGGCCATCCCCAAGGCTCCCTCACGCTACAACCCACGGAAAAACCCCAACCTCAGCATTCAGCGCCGCAACACGGTTCTCAACTTGCTCCGGGATAACGGGTTGCTCACGACTGACGAGACCGAGCGATGGAAGGCGTACCCGCTGCTGCTCTCTTCTCGCTCCGATTTCAGCGGGGTGGCGGAGTATTTCGTGGAGTACGTGCGGCAGCAGCTCGATGCCCGCTTCGGGTCGGACCTGTACCGCTCCGGGTACCGGATCTACACCACGCTCGATCTCGACATGCAACAGGCTGCCGAACGGGCGCTGGAAGCCCGGCTCGAGGCGATCGAGAGTGGTGCCGACGGGAAGTTCGCCTATCCCAGCTATCGCCAATACATGGACTCCAAGTCCGACGCCAGCGACGATAACAACACCCAAGCCAACAGCCCCTATCTCCAGGGATTGATGGTGACGCTCGAGGCCAAGACCGGCTCGATCCGCGCGATGGTAGGCGGTCGTGATTTCGAGGACAGCAAGTTCAATCGAGCCACTCAGGCGAAGCGGCAGCCCGGCTCCACCTTCAAGCCGTTCGTCTACGCCGCGGCGATCGAGGCCGGATACCCACTCTCGTACGTGATGGTCGACGATCCGCTCAGCGTCGAGATCGATCCCACCGAGCCGCCCTGGAATCCCCAGAACTACGATCTCGAGTTCGATGGAGCGATGACGTTGCGCCGGGCACTCTATCTCTCCCGCAACATCATCGCCATCAAGCTGGGCATGGAGATCGGAGAGCAGGCGGTGATCAGCGAAGCGACCAAGTTCGGCATCACCACCCGGATTCCACCGGTGCCATCGATCCACATCGGTTCGGCCGACGTCTACCCGCTCGAGATCATCTCGGCGTATACCACCTTTGCCAACCTGGGCACCCGCACCCTCCCGAACGCCATTCTCCGGGTGGAGGACCGCAGCGGCAAGATCGTCTGGCAGCCGACGGTGCGGAGCGTGACGGTGATGGACACGGCGCATGCCTGGCTGATGACCGATGCGCTTCGCGATGTCGTGCGCCATGGCACCGCGGTCGGATCGGTGGGCTCGCGAATCGACTTCCCCGCAGGCGGGAAAACCGGCACGACCAATGACGGGTTCGATGTCTGGTTCATCGGGTTTACCCCGGATCTCGTGACCGGGGTGTGGATCGGGTTCGATCAACCCAAGAAGATCAAGGCCAATGCGCAGGGTGGAGTGCTCGCCGCGCCAGCCTGGACCGCCATGATGCGTGAGGTATACGAACGGCGGGCGGCCCCGGGAGCTTGGCCGCGGCCCGACGGGTTGACCGCCTTGGACATCGATAAGACCACCGGATACAAAGCCACTCCGTTCTGCCCCAAGGACGTGCACTATATCGAGTCCTTTATCCCGGGGACCGAGCCGACCGCCTTCTGCCCCATTCACTCGCCCTTCGGCTCGCTGGGCGGTGTGATGGGCGGTGCCGGCCCGGGCCCGGCGACAGCAGGATCGCCACCCACCTCGCCGCCATCCGGTACCGGCAAACCTGGTGTTCCTCAACGGCCATCGGCCGACACCACCCCTACGGGAACCAGCTCGGGCGTAATGGGGGGCGCGGGCCCTCCACCGAGTTCTCAGCACTAGCATGCCAGCCCGCCGCCTGGCGGCCCGGTGGGTGATCCCGATCGAGGATCATCCGATCGAGCGGGGTGCGGTGCTGATCGGAGACGACGGCCGGATCCTCGCGGTGGGTCGGGATGATCGCGTTGCCCGCCCTCCCGCCGTGCCGGCTGAGGAATACGGCGATGCCGTCCTGCTCCCAGGACTGATCAACACCCATACCCATTTGGAGCTCACTGGACTCGAGGGGGGTGCGCCCGAGCCTGACTTTCCTGAGTGGATAATGAGCGTTCGCGAGCGCAAAGCAGCTCGCACTGGGGAGCAATTTCTCGCCGCCGCGCACGCCGGCCTTGCCGCCTGTTGGGCAGCGGGGGTGACCACGGTCGCCGACACCGGAGATTCCGGCGCCGTGATTCAGGCGCTGGCTCAGGCCGGCGGCTCCGGGATCGCATATCAGGAAGTGTTTGGGCCTCATCCCGGAGACCTGGATGTCAGCCTCGCGGGACTTCAAGCCCGGGTGGAAGCGCTCGGCGCCTTTAGCGGCGGCCGGGTGCGGATAGGCGTCTCGCCCCACGCCCCCTACTCGGTCAGCGGCCAGCTCTACGCCGCTACTGCCCGGTGGGCCCGGGCCGAGTCTCTCCCACTCGCGACCCATGTTGCCGAATCGCGGGCCGAGTGCGACCTTCTCGCCCGGGGCATGGGTGGCTTCGCCGAAGCCTGGCGCCGGCGTGGCATTCCGCTGCCGAGCTCCCTGGGCTGGACGCCGCTCGAATGGCTGGATGAACACGGGGTGCTCGGCGAAAGTACTCTGTGCATTCACGGCGTGCAGGTGACTGCCACCGATCTGGAGCGGATGCAGGTCACCGGGGCGGCCCTGGCACACTGCCCCCTGTCAAACCATGCTCATGGGCACGGGACGGCCCCGGTCCGCGAGTATCTGGAGCGGGGGATCCGGGTCGGTCTGGGAACCGATTCGGTCATGAGTGTCGGGGTCCTGGACTTGCTAGCCGAGGCCCGAGCGATGCGTCGTGCGGCCGGTTTGGACGCGCCGCGAGCTCTCGCGCTGTGCACACTGGACGCGGCTCGGGCGCTCGGGGTCGACGGCGAGGTCGGCAGCCTCCGGACTGGAAAGTGGGGAGACTGCACCCTGATTCTCCTGCCGGCCGACGTGACCGAGCGATCCCTTCTGGAGCACATCCTGGCAACCGGCCCGGAGGACGTGGTAGCGACCTACCTGTCTGGAGGAGCGGTGTATCGAGCTCACGCCCAGGTATGAAAATTCAACGCCACGCGGCGATCCTGCGGGTGGTGCGCGACCGGCGCATCGAGAGTCAGGATGAGCTACGCGAGGCGTTGGCTGCCGAAGGTTTCGTAGTCACGCAGGCCACGCTCTCCCGCGACATTCGCGAACTCGGCCTGGCCAAGCTGGCCGACCCTCAGGGCGGGGCGTTCTACACCCATCCCCATCGTGCCGCGGTGCGACCGGATCTGGCCCAGATCCTGCCAACGTTGCTGGTGAGCGTGGACGGTGTGGGACCCTTGCTCGTGATCAAGACAGCCAGCGGCTCCGCGGGGGCCGTGACCGAAGCGCTGGACCACGCCGGGTGGGCCGAGATCATCGGGACCATCGCGGGCGATGACACCGTCTTGGTCATCACCCGCAGCCAACGGCTGCGTGAATCCATCGCCTCGCGGATCCAGGGACTGGTCAAAAAGTAGACAGGCGACCGGTTTCCCTTGCTCGGCTGCTCAGCGTTCGTTACGATTCCAGAGCGCGATCAGCCCGGTCTGCATCAGTCCAAGCTACCGGTCCAATCCCGCCGGGCCCGTCTCCCACCGGGGCGAGCGAGGCGGGATTCGTGCGTCCTCAACCTGTTTCGACACGGAGAGAATCGCGTGCGGTGCCTGGCGTTGAATGCCTCCTTCGAGCCCCTCACAATGGTCCCGGTGCGGCGCGCCTTGCGACTCGTCATCGAGGGCAAGGCGGAGATCGTCGAATCGGACGGTCCGGACCTGGTTCGAAGTGAACGCCTGACACTGCCCAAACCTGCCATCATCCGGCTCGTCAAGTTCGTTCACGTTCCCCGCCGCTTCCGTCGCCAAGTCACCAACACATTCCTCTTTGCTCGCGATAGTTACCGGTGCCAGTACTGCCACCGAGGGCAAAACGAGCTGCGGCATCGGGAATGCCTGACTCGGGACCATCTGGTCCCGCTCTCTCGCGGGGGCGACAACGACTGGACCAACGTGGTGACCGCCTGCAGCGCCTGCAACACTCGCAAGGGCAATCATCTGCCCGAAGAGTGCGGGATGCACCCGCTGATCGTGCCGAGGGAGCCGCACTTCGTGCATCTGTCGTGGGCCGTTCGCCGGCTCTCCGCGGCGCAGGCGAAATACATCAAGCTGTTCTACGGTGAGGAGGCGCTCAGGGCGTTGGGGGGGACCGTTTAACAGGGTGAACGGTAAACGGTGAATGGGGAACGGGGCTACGCGCGTGGTCCCGTTTACTGTTTACCGTTTTCCGTTTCCCGCTTATCGCACTCTGAACTCCGGGCTTCTCGCCTCCAACCGCAGGGTCGGCAGCCCGGCCAGTCGCAGCAGAAACCGGGTAGCGCCCCGGCCCATGGCATTGCCAATGCTTTCCTTCCCTTGCGCCACTTCTCCCAAGTCACCAGCGAGAAAGCGTTCCAGCTCGTCCAGATCGGTGTCCGACAGAGTCGAGACCTGGAGCGACGCGGCATAGTAGTAATTACCGGCGTCGGCGGGCAGCACGTTCACCCGATACGAAAAGGCGAGAGCGGCACTGAGCGCGTCCAGCGTGGCGTATCGTCGCTCCTGAGCCCGTGCGCCCACCAGGGTCAGCATGGTGTACTGATCCAGCAAGGGCTCGTGGCGCACCACTACGTCCCACTCCGCCTGGCGGATAAAGGCGTCGAACCAGCCTGGTTTGGAGCGCCACACCTCCACTCGATAATGCAGCCGCAACGGGAGCCCGGACCGCAAGGCGGAGAGCCAGCGGCTGTCCCCCAGCAGATGTTCCGACCGCACGATTGGCGCACGACCGCCATCATAGGCCGAGTCACGGGCCAGCCTGACCCCGAGCGCGACCGACCCGGTATCTTGCGCCTGCGCGGCCGACACGCGGAAGATCCCGAGTGCCAGCGGGAGGACCACCGCCCAGGCTCGCCAGGTAGCGGAGCCGGACAGAAGAGGCGGGGCGAGGAACACTAGAACCGGCGCTGCAGCCTGACCACGAACTTGACCGGCTCGGCGTCGGTGAGGGCCTTCACCAGATACGCGCCGATCTGACCGGCATCGATGCCGACCCCGACATCCCACTTCCACTCGTCTAATGAGGGAATGCGATTGACCGGCACCTGACTCGGCCCATTTCCTGCGAGCCAGGCCTTTCCCGCGTCGCCCAGCAGTACCAGATCGGCCTCTTCGATGCCGATGAACCTCCCGTTGGGGCCACCCTCTCGATCTCGGAAGCGATGGCCGAGGTTGAGCCCCAGCCTGGTCCGCACTTCGACCTGAGCCGCGATCATCCGGTCGCACAGCGCCGGATCAGACGGATCGTTGAAGCCCTTCGGGGCGCAGGTGAAAGCCCGGAAATCGTAACCCGGCATCAGATCCGGACCGCCGAGGGAGACTCGCCGCTGCACCGAGAGCCGGTCGCCGCCCACCCACCCATCTGCCCGGAGCCGAGCGTTGACCCGGAGCGAGGGAGTGAGTCGTGAGTAGCGCCGCAGGTCCAGGGCAAGCCGATCGAAGGCATACCCTCCGAGAAGTGGCGGCGCGGGACGGATGACTTCCGGCAAGGTCACCGGCGCGACGTTGTCGCTGGTGGAGTGCTCGAAGCGTGCTCGCAGGAACCAGCCGGTGCTGGGAACCTCCCGATCGTTCCGGGTGTCGAAGTCCAGCGCCAGGCCGGTGGTGAAATAGGCGCCATCGTCAATCAGCGGATTCCGTCGCCACCGGTCGCTGTTCCGCAGCAGCGACCACGGATCGGTGGCGCGGACCGAATGCTCACCGTCGCGACGGAGACTGATTTCGAACCGGAGGGGACGCACCGGCTGCACCCAGGCGGCGACGCCCCCACCTTGGCGTTCGAAGTAGTCGTGGTAGTCCCGTTGGAGCAGAAACGCGGACCAGCCGTTCTCGGTGGGTGAGAGCGGTTGATCCTCGATCGAGCTGGTCTCGCTGTAGACTCGCCCGGTGATCCCGGCGACGGCGGTCTTGAGCTCGAGGCGCAAGTTGTAGCCAAAATCGCTGCTCAGCTGCGACCCTCCGCTCGCGGTTCGCAGGATCCCGCGCAGGTCGAGCCTCGCCACCGAGCCGCGGGTCGGGTGCAGCTCGAACATGGGCCCGAACACAATCGGCAGCCCTTCGATCCGGTTGTAGGTACCTCCGGTTCCCAGCGCGAGCGTGGTTCTGACCTTTCCGGTCTGAAAGCTGGTCCTGGCGGTGGCCAGCTCGGAGAGCGGACGGCGACGCTCGCGCAGCACCAGCAGGCCCTCGGCGTTGCGCAGCACCGGGGCGGCGTCCCAGTACACTCGCTCGGCTCCTTCGTGTCGAGCGTTGGGCGACCGGATCATGCGTCCGCCGACGACCAGGATGTCGCCATCCACCACCGCGCCCGGCAAGAGGTAGAGGGTGCCATTGGCGACCGCGATCGGACCGGAAACCCGGCCCGCGATTCGGAGCGCGCCGCGATACTGTGCCAGGCGACCGTCGAATCGGCTGTCGGGAGGAAGGCTCACATCTCCTTGCATGCGGGTGGTCTCGGAGTCGTTGTAGAACGCGACCAGGTCGGCTACGACGTCGGGAGGAGGTCCGCCGCGCAACACCGTGTCGACGGGCGGCGCGTCGGGATCGATGACGATGATGCTGTCCTGGGCTGGCAGCCGAGCAGCGATACCGAGGAGGAGCAGGAAAGTGTGAAACGTGAACCGAGAAAAGTGAGGGGCAGGGCGAGGGGATATGGACATGCGATGGTCCTTCACGGTTCACGTTTTACGTTTCACGCTCTTCGTGTCTCACTGTTCACGCTGTTGGTCTGGGACTTCACGGCTCCCGCTGCTGTTGTCGATGCCCAGCCGCCGCATGCGCCGATACAGGTTGGCCCGGTCGGTCTGGAGGACGCGCGCCGCCTCCGCCACGTTCCCCTGCGACTGAGCCAGCGCGGCCGCAATGAGTCCGTGCTCGAACTCATCCAGGGCATCATTCAGCGGTCTGCCCAGTGCTGCAGCGGCGGCGGGCAGGATCGGAGTGGGGCGAACCACCTGGCGTACCGCCGGCGCATCCACTACCGGCCCGCTCAGAATGCTGAGTCGCTCGACCAGGTTGGCCAGCTCCCGCACGTTACCCGGCCAGGAGTAGGAACCCAAGGCGTCCAGCGCCGCAGGAGTGAAAGTCACTCCGTCCCGGGGTCGCACCCGCTCGGCCAGGTGAGACACCAGTGCCGGCAGATCCTGCAACCGCTCCCGAAGCGGCGGCAGGTGGATAGGAAACACGTTGAGCCGAAAGAAGAGGTCTTCCCGAAAGTTTCCTTCGACGACCTCGGCCTCGAGCTGGCGGTTGGTGGCCGAGACAATCCGGACATCCACCCGCACCGAGTGCTCCGCACCGATCCGTTGGAGGTCCCCCGTCTCCAGAGTTCGCAGCAACTTGGCCTGGGCCTCGGCGCTCAGGTCGCCTATTTCGTCGAGGAAGAGTGTTCCCCCGTGCGCCAGCTCGAAGCGGCCCAGGCGTCTCTCGGTGGCGCCGGTGAACGCTCCGCGCTCGTGCCCGAACATCTCACTCTCGACCAGGTCCCTCGGAATGGCGGCACAGTTCACGGTGACGAACGGCCGCTGCGCACGTTGACTCGCCGCGTGGATTGCCGCGGCAACCAGCTCCTTGCCAGTGCCCGAGTCACCGGTGATGAGCACTCTTGCCTCGGTGGGGGCAACGCGGGCGATGAGGGCCCGGACCTCCCGCATCGCCGGGCTTTCACCGATCAAGGTCCCTCGTGGTGCCAGCTCCGCGCGGAGCGCGCGGTTCTCGGCCCTGGTCCGATTCAGTTCCAGCGCGGCCCGGACCGTCACGAGTACCGATTCGGGGGCGAGCGGCTTCTCCAGAAACTGAAAGGCGCCGAGCTTTACGGCACGAACGGCGTCAGTGAGTTGGGCTTTGCCGCTCATCATGATGACGGGGGTGCTGCGCCCCCGTTCGCGCATGCGAGTGAGGGTCTCGAGTCCGTCGGGCCCAGGCGGCATCAGCAGGTCGAGCAGTACCACGTCGGGATCGGCATCATCCAGCATGAGGAGCGCCGCATTCCCATTGGCTGCCTCCGCCACGGTGCAGCCTTCCTCTCGAAGCAGCGCGGCCAGCATCCGGCGAATGTTGGCCTCGTCGTCGACCAGGAGGACCTGGACCGGACCAGCACTCACCGCCCCAACATCCTGACCACGAAGGTCGCCCCCCCGCCTGGCGTCTGCTCGACAGCGATGCTGCCGCGGTGCATCTCCACGGTCTGCTTGGCCAGCGCCAGGCCCAGTCCGGTGCCGCCGCTCTTTCCGGTGCAGTATGGATCGAAGATCCGAGCGTCCAGCTCGGGGGGAATCCCCGGCCCGTGATCTCGAATCATGATCCTGACCGCCCCGTCGGTCGCCGGCGCCGCCACGATCTCGATCTCGCCCGTCCCATCACAGGCCTCTACCGCGTTGCGCAGGATGTTGCTGAAGGCCCGCCGGAGCGGATCGTAGTGCCCCAGGAGCGCCGGCGTAGCCGGGTCGAGCGAGAGCCGAACCGTCATCCCGGTTGGCAAGGTGGTCCGCGCGAGCTCATCCAGCAGCTCCACCAGATCGACCTGCGCGGCCGGACCCTCAGGGAGACGACCGAACTCGGTGAACTCGGTCGCCAGCTGCTCCAGCCGCCCCGATTCCGCGTTCAGCACGTCGATCGCGTCTCTTTGGTTGGCGGAGGAAGAGCGACTCAGCTGTGCCACCGCGAGGCGAATTGGGGTAAGCGGATTGCGCATCTCGTGCGCTACCCGGCGGGCGGTCTCGCGGAACGCGCGGAGGCGCTCGGCCTCGATCTCCTGTGACCGGGCCCGCTCCAGCGCATCGGCCATCTCCCGCAATGCGCTCCGCAAGGCGGCGAACTCGGGGGCACCGCGACGGGGACTATCAGGTGGGAGCGGCTCCATGCGCCGAATATTGCCGGTCCAACCGATCAGCTCGTCGATCGGTCGGCTAAGCTGACGGGAGAGATGTCCGACGAGCCGCACCGAGGCATAAAGAAACGCGGCGCCCAGCAGTAGCACGACCAGCCCAAGGCCAGCGTAGTAGTAGCGGCTGAACGCTTCCGCGCGCTGAAACTGAGCCAACGCGTTGTTCAGCTTGCTGGCGTGGGCGTCGAGCGCGGCCCGTTCCGCTGGCCGGAGTCGAACTGTGTCCAGCGATTGCAGCAGAGTGCGGCCGGAGGCGGCGACCTCGTCCAGGGCGCGCCGGGGTCCGGTCGCCGGACTGGTGGAACGAACCGTCAGCCCCCATCCCAGAACCGCCACGGCCGTGGGAATGGCGCCGAGACAGATCAGGATGAGGAGAATTCGCTGATGGAAGGAGAGGCGCATCGGGTTTCAAGATAAGCCGCGGGCCGATGGAGAGCCCAACCGGCTGTCATTCCCACGAGAGCCGCGGCCCATTCAGACCAATGGACCGGCGCAAAGTTGAAACAGAAGGGCAACAGACCCAGCCCCAGAACCAAGGTACCGGCGAGCACTCCGAGGGCTGGTCCCATAGCTTCGTCGTGCGCGGCCCAGTAGCCCAGGGGAAGCAGGAAGATCACCAGAAAGAGCCCTGTGATGAGGTGCTCGTGCCGGTCCAAGGTGAGACCAAACGGAGCGATCAGCTGCCATCCCTGTGCCGGGCTCAACTGTACCTCCGAGCTCCGAACGGTCCCGTCGTAGATCGAGCTGAGCTGCAGCCGGCGGCCCATTTCGAGTGCGTTCAGCACGACCCGATCACCGGTCTTCTGGGGAAAGCCATGGGGAAGCGCCAGGGTAGGCGCGCGAAGTCTGAATTGAACCGAGCGCGCCGGAGTCGAGAGGTAGAGACCAGTCCCCTCCTGTCGCAGCACAGGCAAGACCAGCGGCCCTATTTCAAGCAGGTAGACCCAAGCGAGGACGTCGGGCGGCGGCCCGGAAACCACCTCTACCGTAAGGGCCAGACTCTCTGTCCGAAGCTGCTGCCTCACCTTCTCGGCGGCCAAATCGGATACCCGACCTTCCGGGAGCGCGAGACCGGCCGCCGCGGCACTGGTGACTTGGCCGTGGAAAGGGTCTAACCAGGGGGCGTGCTGGGCCCACCGGCTCCAGACGGTTGCCTCGGGGACCCAGGGCGTCATGAGCCAGGCGGATAGCGCCAGCAGGGTGAGCCACACTCCAGCCCCGAGACTCAGGAAGCGGCGCGCAATCCGAGATGTCGGAAACAACCCGACCGGAACCAGAGGGCCCAGCGTGGCGCCAAGCGTGCCACCCAGCGTGTTGGTCAGAAGATCGCTCAAGCTGGCGTCCCGTCCCGGCACCCCGGCGAACTGGATGGTCTCGACGCAGAACGAGAGCATTGCCGAGACCAAGACGACCCGTCGGGCGGGCATTCCCGATAGCCGCAAGCCCAGAGCAAAGGGGAGAAACAGAATGACGTTGACCAGCACGTCGACGCCACCCTCGCTGCCGCACACCAGGCACCAGATGGAAGTGAGGCGCGACGCCTCGGCCGTAGACGGAGTCGGATACATCGTGGCCACGAGGATACCCAGCAGACCCATCACCGCCAGCGCCTTCCAAACTGCGGAACCTTCTCGAAAGGTCTGCGGTCCGACGCGGCTCACGGTGTGGTAACCACGACCGGCGTGGGCGAGCGAAGCCGGCGGGCCGAAATGCCAATGCCGATCACCGCGCGGAGCAGCCAGCCGATGCCAACGCCGTAGATCACGCCCGGTAAGCCCCACCTGGCGCCGACCGCCGCCGCGGCAATAGCGACGCCCACCGAGATCCAGCCGAAGACGTTGACCGTGGTCACTTCACTGGGCTCGGACAGCGCGGTGACCAGTGCTTTGGAAAAGGCGTTGAGCACCTTGGCAACCCCGCTCGCGAGCGCGGCAAGCATGAGAGGCACGGTGAGGTGGTACTTGCCGCCGAGCAACCAGCGTTCGACCAGCGGGGTGACGAGCCAGATTGCCAAGGCTCCTCCCGCCACGAGTGCTGTCACCAGTCGTATCTCCCGGCGGATCAGGCTCCGGCGCTCGGACACGCTGGCCGCCACCCGCAGCCGCGGAATCAGAGTGTACCCAACTCCCATCTGGAGCACCCGAAAGAGCGAGCCAACGATGGCTGCGAGCACCCCGTAGGTCGCCAGCTCACCGAGTGAGAGCAGGCGCGCGATCAGCAGCCGGTCGAGCTGCACCAGCAGTAGGCCCGACGCGTCCATGCCGGCCAGGGATAGGGCCTCGCTCCAAACCAGCTCCTCCTTTCGTTCTCTCCCGAACCCGGGTTCCCGAACCAGCAGTCCCCACCCCAAGGCCCCGGCGCCGATGTACCCCAGGGTCGCGATCAGAAGAGGAAGACTGGCGCTGTCTGATCGAGTGACCACGACGATCAGCGCCGCGAGCAACAGCACGAAATTGGGGCTCTGGGTCAGGCTCAGGGAGAGACCGAAGCGCTGCTCCGACTGGAATCGGGCTCCCGCGACGGCCATTGCCGCCCCGGTGACAGAGGAGACAAAGATGAAGAGGAGGAGTATCGGACTGAGATGATAGATCAGGAGCCCGACAGCGACAAAGATCAGAGCCACGATAGCGGCGGCGGTGAGGACCCGCCGGAGAAGCAGCGGGCCGGCCGGAAGACCACGCCTGGTAACCAGGAAGTCCAGCCCCGCCGGACCGGCGGCATAGCCCAGATTGACCAACGCCACCACCAGCGTGAAGATGGCATATTCGGCTGTCGGTAGGGCCCGCGCGAGAATGAGATTCGCGCCTGCGAACCCCGCTCCCGACGCGCCATATACCACGACGCTGCGAAGAGTCGGGGACCGCCACAGCCGATTCACACCTGCTCGCGGACCCGGTAGGCTCGGCGGTGCGGCGCGCGCAGGTGAACGATGATCTCTCCGACCAAGCCGAGCCCGATCAACTGCACGCCCAAGGCAATGAGGAGCACTCCGAACAGGAGGAGGGGGCGGTTGGCGATCGCCTCACCGGCGATCTTGTCGACCAGCAGAGCCAGCGAGATCAGGCTGCCGACTCCGAGGAAAATCGACCCGATCAGACCGAAGAATCGGAGTGGCTTCTCGGTGAACTTGGCCAGGAAGAAGAAAGTGGCGATGTCGAGCAGTCGCCGAAGATAGACTCCGGGCCCGTATACCCGCGTGCGAATGTCGTTGGGATGCTGCGCGACCGGCACCTCGGTCACCCGGAAACCTTCGCGCAGGGCAATGGCGGGGATGAACCGGTGCATGTCGCCGTAGAGCGGAAGGTTCTCCGCGATACGGCGGTGCATCGCCCGGGCACCGCACGCCATGTCGTGAAACCGCTGGTCCGAGAGCCCGCCGATGATCTGATGGAAGGCGCGGGTCTGGACCCGATTGAGCCAACTGTCCCGCCGAGGCGAACGGTATGCGACGGCGAGGTCGGCTCCGTTGTCCACTGCCTGGAGTAATGGCCCCAGTCCCTCAGGCTGCACCTGGAAATACGCCGGCAAGGTCAGGATTACCTCGCCCCGGCTCCGGTCCACCCCGAGGCGAAGCGCAGCGGTCTCACCAAATCGCTGGGCAAAGCGTAACAGGTGAATGTGCCGGTCCTGCTCGCTCAGAGTGGTCAGCTCCGGACTGGGGGTAAAGCCGCCGTCGAAGACGAAGACGAACTCGAACGCTTCCCCCAACCGCCCCAGTTCGGCGGCGAACGCCTGATAGAGCGCCACCAGGTCGTCGGTGCGCTCCACCACCGGAACCACGACAGAGATCAGTCGGTCGCCGGCGTGGCCGGCGCCAGGAGTGGGCTCTCCCAGCGACTCCACCACCATTCCCTTGGCCGTCATCGGACTACCTCCCAGGCGTGCGGAATGGTGCTCGCACTCTCGCGCTCATTGCGCAACGCGACTTCGGCGACCAGACCCAGCATGATCAGATAGAACGCGGTTCCCAACCACAGCAGCCCCGCCCCTGGAAACACCAGCGCGCGGGCCTTCTCCGGCCCGAATTGCGTCCAGGCGATGGCCCACATTACCCCGAAGAGCAGGGCGACCAGCAGCGCGACCACCGAGACCATGGCAAACCCAATCAGCGGCCGCGAGCGGAAGGTGGTGATCATCTTCAACGTCAGAAGATCGACCAGCACCTTGACCGTTCGGGAAATCCCATACTTGCTCTCGCCGAATCGGCGCGCGTGATGCCGGACGGGCATCTCCGTGATCCGAGCGCCCACGCTCGCGGACAGGGCCGGAATGAATCGATGCTGCTCGGCATAGAGTGAAAGCCGATCCAGCAACTCGCGGCGATAGGCCTTGAGCGAGCAACCGTTGTCGGTGATGGGCACTCCCGTGAGCCGACGAATAATCCGGTTGGCCACCCAGGAGGGAACCTTTCGAAGGAGGAACTTGTCCTGCCGCCTCTGGCGCCAGCCACACACCAGATCGTAGCCCTCGTCCAGCTTGGCGAGCAGCGCGGGAATGTCCCGAGGATCATTTTGCAAGTCGCCGTCGAGCGACACCACCACGGTGCCCCGGGCGTGATCGAAGCCCGCCATCATCGCGGCGGTCTGACCCGCGTTCCGACCCAGCCGAAGGCCCCGCACGCGGGGATCAGCGGCGGCCGAGTGCACCTGCGCCCAGGTATCGTCCCGGCTACCGTCATCCACCAGGATGATCTCGAAGGGCCTGGGATATTCAGCCAGGGCTTGGAGAATCCACTCCACCAGCGGCCGGACGTTCTCCGACTCGTTGTAGAGCGGCGCCACGACCGACAGAACGGGATCGCTGACGGCCCCGCGCTGGGTGCTGGGATGACTCATCCTGAAGGGGCTCACCGGGCTGTGGGTGACTGGAAAATAGGCGCGAAGCCGCCGCCAAACCAGCAATGGTCGTTCCGCCGGATTCTTTCGCCGTGCTGGTATGCAAAGATGTTTGGGCTGTGCGACTTAGGGCGCTGAGGGAGGGGAATCCAAAAGGCCCTCGTGGGCTCGCCATCTGGCCTGTAGCGCGAGGGCAACAGCGCACGAGGGGTTACGCGGGCAATCGACTCACCAGCCTCCGCGGCGCAGAAGGATGACCGGGATGGTCTTGAGCATGATCCGGATGTCCTGGCCCAGGCTCTGCCTGCGAATGTACTCCAGGTCGTACTGCACCTTGGTGCGCACATCATCCAGGCTGCGATCGTAGTGGTGATTGATCTGAGCCAGCCCGGTGATCCCCGGCTTGGCCCGCTGGCGCAGCGGATACTCGGCGATGTGCTCCCGCAGCTCGGCGAAGATGGTGGGCCGCTCGGGCCGGGGCCCCACGATGTTCATCTCGCCCCGCACGACGTTCAGCAACTGGGGCAGTTCATCCAGCCGGTACTGCCGCAGCAGCCGTCCCACCGGCGTGACCCGGGGATCTTCCCGCTGGGCCCAGATCGCGCCGCTCTCCCGCTCGGCATCGACCCGCATCGTGCGGAACTTGTAGATGGTGAAGGGCCGTCCACCCACGTCACGATGCCGCCGGTGATTTATCCCGTCACCGCGCTGACGCCGGTCCAAACCTATTCGCTCCTGGGTGTAGAACACCGGCCCGCGCGAGCTCAGCTTCACCGCGACCGCGATGACCAACAGGACTGGGAGCGCGATGGTGAGCGCGGCCAGGGCGAGAATGACATTCACCAGGCGATTGAGCCACTCGGAGACGTGAGCCGCCTCGAAATTGACCCGGGGCAGAGGCCACACTTGCGCGCGAGCCCGCGAGTGCACCCGTGACAAGCTGCGTCGGAAATGCCCCGAGATCTGAGGACCTGAGGGCCTGCGCCGGACCCCAGAAGTAGCGGTTCCCATTATGGCGTCTGCGATCTCGATGAGTGGGTGAGAGGCTCGGTCTTCACTGTTCAGAAAACACCTTCCTGAGCATGCTCTCGAGATGTCAAATTTCCGAAGCCCCTATTGCTAACGACCTGGTCGCGAATACCTTAATACACCAAGCGAACCCTACCTGTGATTTGACTCACTTTTTGCTCGGCCAGCCCGCCGCTGCGCACTATAATCGGCGAGGCTTGCGAGCGCCTTGTGGTGGCTTGGCCGGCTTGAGCAGCGGATCGGGCGATTCACCAAGGCCGAAGCTCGCCAGGCGTTGACTGAACTCCGAGCGCTCCGAGCTCGAGTCGCGTTCCGGCGTTGCCCGACCTAGCGCAATCGCTTGGTCCACTACCTCGTCGCCCGGGGGTTCGGAGGTCTCAGGGTCAGGTAATTGAGGCATAAAGCTCGGATCGCTCGGCCAAGGTTGACTCAGGGTCGGACCCCACTGCTTCAAGGATGAAGCCGGAAAAACGGGGATACGACGACCCCTGGTCGCGCGACCTGAGGTGGCCACTCAACAAATTGATCTGTAACATCTTAGCTAGTATTTCGGTCACGATCCATGTCTACCGCCCCTTGCCGACTCCGTTGCTGACAGACCACAGACCCAAACGATTTACCGCCACACCGGGACCCCGGGCCCTGGCGTGGCGCGATAGCATCCAAAGTGTGGCATGCCTCCCGCGACCGGTCCCATGTAACCGTCTTCCACATACCCGCAATCTTGTATGCGCACGAGAGTTACGGGTTTTCAACGGTCCCGCACGAGTCCTGCTATCCGATGCTCGGCCGGCAATCCAGCAGCCTCCTCACCTCATTGGCTAATCGTATGGCACATCGAGAAAAGGCTCCCACCACGCCTCTGGTTCTCATCGCCAACGACCAGGAATGGTCGGCCCGTTCGCTGGAGAGCATTCTCGGGCCCAATGGGTATTCCGTGGTGCGGGCCTATACCGGACAACAGGCGCTCGAGCGGGTCCGGATGGCCCAGCCGGACCTGATCATCCTGGATGCGCAAATGCCAGATATGCACGGCTTCGAGGTGTGTCGCACCCTCCGCAACGATCCGAGATTCAGCGCGACCACTCCGATCATCATCACGACGTCCGGGCCTTCGGGCCGCACCCAACGGCTGGAAGCCTATCGCGCGGGAGCCTGGGAGTTCCTGGGTCAACCACTCGATGGCGAATCCCTCCTGCTGAAGCTCGGCACCTATCTGCAGTCCAAGAGGGAGGTAGATGCGCTGCGAGAGGAAAGCTTGCTGGATCCGGGAACCGGGCTCTACAACATGCGGGGTCTGGCTCGGCGCGCACGAGAGATCGGCTCGGATGCATTTCGCCGCCGTGATCCCCTGACCTGCGTGGTGTTCTCTCCCGAGACGGAGGAGGACGCCGAACAGGAAGCCGTGGGCGACGAAACTCAACGGATGAGCGATCAGATCGGCATGCTGTTCAAGCAGGCAGGTCGTGCCTCCGATGCGATCGGTCGATTGGGAGAGGCTGAGTTCGCGGTGATCGCTCCCGCGACCGGTCCGGAGGGAGCGCTCCGATTGGTGCATCGCCTGACAGGCGCGGTCGAAGGCGCTCCGATCCCGGTGCGTGGGGGCGAACGTAACGTCCGGGTTCAGGCTGGCTACTGTGCGGTGCGGGACTTTGCGGAGTCGACCGTCGATGCCGTCGAGCTCCTGCTTCGGGCCACGACGGCACTCCGGGACCTGAAGCGGGAGGGGGATTCTGAGAGGGTTCGGGCGTTCGAGCAGGTGCCGATGCAGTATCCCAACTGATCAGCCAACCACGTAAGTGTCGTAGAATCACCACGGTATGTTGCGTCCCCCCGGCGCATACGTGTGGCCCGCCTCCTGCAATTGGTTGACACGTGCGGCACTCTGTTGTATGAAAGTGACTCCTTTCTGACAGTAATGAGGGGAATCGCAGGCAGGTTCTCCTCAGGCCATTATGCGACACAGTGTTCCGGCCCAGCTGTGGACCGGCCTGATTCTCACCCGACCGCTCGCGCGGTCCGATCCAGGAGTGCAGGATGGCCAGCCCGCTCCCCCAATCTGATCGAACAGGCCCGTCGGCTTCGGACGCCGGCCCTCGCGATCTGCTATCCATCCCCAGTGAGGTCAAGGCGAGCATCCGGGTGCTCGTGGTGGATGATGAGCGCACCCTGCGTGAGAGTTGCGCGAGCGTGCTGCAGATGGACGGCTACAACGTCACGCTGGTGGGGCGGGGCGAAGAGGCACTCGACACGGTGAAGCGACGGAAGTTCGACATCGTGCTGGTCGACCTCTACATGTCCCAAATCTCGGGGCTCGAAATCCTCCAGGCGGTGTTGACCGCGTACAAGGACACCATCGTCGTCGTAATGACCGGCAATCCCAGCGTCACCAGCAGCATCGAGGCTCTCCGGGCGGGTGCCTGGGACTATCTCCCCAAGCCGTTCTCGGCTACCCATTTGCAGGTGCTGATCGGTCGCGCGTCGCATGCGGTCATGATGGCCCGCGAAGCGCAGGATCTGCGTGTCCAGTTGATGAAGCAGAACGGGCACAGCGACAAGATCGCTCTGATAGGAATCTCTCCACTGTTCCGGAAAGCCGTCGATCTGGCTCGCAAGGTGGCAAGCACCGACGCCTCCGTCTTCATCAGTGGAGAAAGCGGCACGGGCAAGGAGGTCATTGCCCAGTTCATCCACCAGAATAGCCGGCGTGCGGGGCGAACCCTCGTCCCGATCAACTGTGCCGCGCTACCCGAGCCGCTGCTGGAGAGTGAGATGTTCGGGCACCGCAAGGGAGCCTTCACCGGGGCGGACCGGGACAAGCCGGGTCTGTTGGAGACGGCCAACGGGGGGACCCTCTTTCTGGACGAGTTGACCGAGATGTCGATGCCCCTCCAGGCGAAACTGCTCCGGGTCATCCAGGATGGTGTAGTCCGCCGGGTCGGCAGCGAGCAGCAGGACGCCGTGGTTGACGTCCGCTTCATCTCGGCGACCAACCGCGAGCCGCAGGAAGCGGTGGACGCCGGCATGCTCCGGGGAGACCTGTTCTATCGCCTGCGAGTCGTTCCCATCAAGCTGCCGCCCCTGCGCAAGCGCCCGGAGGATATCCCGCTACTTGCAAATCATTTCCTGACCCATTATTGGCATCGCCACCGGCAGATGGGTGACCGGGTCCCGCGTCTGAGCGAGGCGAGCATTAGCTTCTTGCGCTCCAGGCCGTGGCGAGGCAACGTTCGAGAGTTGCAGAACGTCATCGAGCACGTCGCCGTCCTGGCCGAGCCCGATCAGGTGATTCAACCCAATGACATCCCGGTGTACGACGACAGCGCCGATTGGCCGGCCGAGAACCTCGTACCCGCCGGCGTAATGGATGAGGCGTACCACCCCGCCAAAGACCGGGTGGTGGCTCAATTTGAGAAAGAGTATCTGACTCGCCTGGTCAGCCGGGCAGGCGGCAACATGTCTAAAGCCGCGCGGCTGGCGAGCATCGACCGAACCACGCTCTATCGCCTGATGGACAAGCACGAGTTCCACCGCGACGAGACCACAGGGTCCCCTGAGTGAGACCTGAGACCGCTCTGCCGGGCACGACCAGCGGGGAACGCCGGCGGCACGGTTACCCACCTCCCCAGCGAGTCTGGGATCCGGATGGACCGACCTCCGGCTCCATTGCGCCAGCATTGTGGGACGCCCTCCGCGAGGCGGTGCTCTGGGCCCAGACCGAATGGGAGCGGGCGGTGGAGCACGCCGCCGGAGCCGAGGAGATCAACCTCCACCTGGCTCAGCTCTGCACTTCCATCCGCCAGCAGGCGAGCGGGCAACCGGCCGATATGGAGGGCGTGCCCCGTAATGCGCTTTCCCGAAGGCTGCTCGGCCTCATTCGCAGCGCCTTCGTCGAGCGAGTGCAAACCCTGCCGAGTCCCGATGTCGTACAACTTCTTAGGGTGCTTCGGGCCATTGAGGAAGTGGGCCATCGGCTCGAGGCCGACTGGTCGCAGCACTTTGCCGACCGGCTAGCGGGGCCGGACGGACTGGAGCTGGTGGTGGAGGTGGCTCATGACCTCCGTTCACCCCTGACCTCGATTCTCTTTCTCGCGGAAACTCTGCAGCGTGCTCGGAGCGGCCCGGTAAATCCGGTGCAAGAGCGCCAACTGGGACTCATTTACAGCGCCGCCTTCGGTCTGAGCTCGGTGGCCAGCGACGTGATCGAGCTCGCTCGCGGGGGCGACCGCCTGGTGGATCTCGATCCGATCCCCTTCTCGGTGACCGACATCCTGGAGTCGGTCCGGGACATCGTTCAGCCGATTGCGGAGGAGAAAAACCTGACCGTCCGGCTGCAGCCCCCTGAGGCCGATTTCCGGGTGGGGCATCCGGTGGCGCTGAGCCGGGTGTTGCTGAATCTCACGACCAACGCCCTGAAGTTCACCGCCGAGGGATTCGTCGAGGTAACGGCTCGGCAGAGCACGCCGCAGGGCATCGAGTTCTCAGTGCGCGACACCGGTCGCGGCATCCCGCCCCAGTCCATGGCCACCTTGTTCGAGCCGTTCCGCCGCCGACAAAAGCCGGGCGAATATGCCTTCAGCGGCTCGGGGCTGGGCCTCTCCATCTGTCGCAAGCTGGTGGAGGCCATGGGGTCGAGTCTTCAGGTAGAAACCGCCCCCAGCTATGGCACCCGGTTCTACTTCACGCTCGATCTCCCTCTCGCCGGTGAGGCCCAATTCGGCTGAGTCGGTCGCAGCGCCCACTACCCACGCACAGCCGCCACACCTAGATTTTCAGGGCTTGTCATCCTCTGAACCCGACATCGCATGCCATCCCCTGGCGGCCCGGCCGAGTGGGAGCGTGCTGAGAGACGGTCGGTTCTCCGCGGTGACAGTCACTCTGGCAAATCCTGGTGGGCCTCCGCTTCGGTGCGCCGCCTTGCTGCCCTGCCGCTTTCCGGGTCCGGCTAGGAGCGTCAAGGGGCACGCCCGCGAGCCGCGAGACCCAGAACTGAAAAGAGACGTGAATCGACCGCTGATCCGTGCCCCCGGGCGACATTTAAGCCAACCGCTGAGCCCACCCTTGGTGCACGCCCCCCATGCCGCCCTGCTGATCGACTTCGACAATGTCACCCTGGGCATCCAGAAAGACCTGACCAAGGAACTCCG
>Ga0070696_100000537_pt1 | contig 24113 bp, 19 predicted proteins | sample KBSK1253metaG_FD_65474 | JGI IMG/M metagenome (GOLD analysis project Ga0070696, IMG submission 65474) | Corn, switchgrass and miscanthus rhizosphere microbial communities from Kellogg Biological Station, Michigan, USA - KBS K1-25-3 metaG | ecosystem: Host-associated > Plants > Roots >... | reverse complement strand
CGCCGACGCGCGGATCGGAATCACCAGCGCGAGCGAGAAACCGGCGAGCGACCACGCCGCGGCGGTCAGCGCGCGCCCCGCCGAGGCGCGACGCGCGAGAACCCAGAGCCCCAGCGCCGCCGCCGGAAAGATCAGGGTCTGGTGTGCGAGCCCCGACAATCCGGCCACGAAGAAGTAGAGCGCGTCATCGCGGCGTCCCGCCCCGGCGCGGTGCGCGCGAAGGGCGAAGAGGCAGAGAAGGAGAAAGCCCGCCGTGGAGAGCGCGTAGACCTCGGCCTCGACGGCCGAGCGCCAGACGATGGTCGCGGCGGCGAAGAGTGCCGTGGCCACGGCCGCCGCCGCTGGACGGAGCCCGCACCGCCGCGCGAGGAGCCAGAAGAGGCCGGCGCCCACTGCGGCCAGGAGCGCCGAGAGCGCGTTCACGCGAAGCGCCAGGGTCGCGACGGGGATCGATGCGGCGAGCCGGCCGAGGAGTGCCCAGACCGGGTAGCCGGGGGGATGCGGGATGCCGAGTGATTCCGCGGCGAGGGTGAGTTCCCCCGAGTCGCCCGCGCCGACGGTGCGCGCGAGCGTGGAGCCGTAAAGGACCGCGGCGATCGCCGCGGCCGCGAGGCATGCCCCTGCTCGGGTCCATCGCATGTGGCGTTCTCGGCCCGATGCGGGCCTTCCCCCCGATGGTGGAACGAGGTGGGAGCGGTTGCCCCCACCTCGCCGACTGCCGAGACTGTCGCGCGTCCCTGCGCGAATCAGTACGATGAATACGCCGACACGTTGATCTTCACGATCCCCGTCGCCGCCGTGTACTGCCAGCCACCCGTGTTGTCCACGCCGGCCGTCGTCTTCACCGCGTTCGAATTGTTGATGGGCTCCTTCGGCACGCGGCCATCCGCGAAGATGGTTCCGTCGAGCACCGGGAACGTCGCAGCTCCGTTTAGGGCGTTTCGCGCGTACTGGATGGCGATCGAAGAGCGGATCGATCCAAGCTGGCCCTTCACGGTCGCGACGCGCGCCTGCTCGCGCATGTCCTCGTACTTCGGGATCGCGACCGCCGCGAGAATGCCCAGGATCACGATGACGATGACCAACTCGATCAGCGTGAACCCGCTTTCCGTCTTCTTCCGGTACATACGCGAGACCTCCTTAGCCTCGAAGTGTGAAATGCCCCCGTCCCCCCGGGGGCCGGGCTCAACGCTGCTTCCTGAGGGAGTGGATCGGTCTCTGGTCGTGCATTCTTGAGGGCAATTTGCGTGTGGATGGACCGCCCCCCGCTTTTGCCGGCCGGGCCCCGGCGAAACGGCGCAAAACGGCGTAACCTCTAGTGCCGGAATGCGTTCATCAGATTCCAGAGGGGGAGGAAGACGGCCAGGGCGGTGAAGAGCACCGCCGCGCCCAGGATGACGAGGAGCACCGGCTCGATGGCCGTCGAGAGGTTCTTCACGGCGTAGTCGACGTCCTGGTCGAAGTACTTCGCGACGCGGAGGAGCATCTTGTCGATGGCGCCCGTCTCCTGACCGACCGAGAGCATCTTCACGACGATCGGCGGGAACACCTTTCGGCCCCGAAGCGGCTCGGAGAGCCCCATGCCCGCGATCACGCCGTCCCGCATCCGGTCGATCTCCTCCTCCACGACCTTGTTCCCCACGACGCCACGGGAGATCTGAAGCGCCTGAACGATTGGGATGCCCGACGCGACGAGCGCGGCCAGGACCCGGGCGAAACGGGACATGATCGACTTCTGGAAGATGGGCCCGAAGATCGGGGCGAAGATGATCCAGCCGTCCACGGTTCGCCGCCCCTTTTCCGTGCGGAGCCACACGACCCCGGCGGTCACCGCCGCCCCGATCAGGAAGAGGGCGAGGAACCACTGCTTGTCGAAGAAGTCGCTGATCCCGATCAAGACGCGCGTCGGGAGCGGCAGCTCCGTGTCCAGGTTCCGGAAGAGAGAAGCGAACCGAGGGAGGACGAATTTGACGAGGACGCCGAAGGCGAGGATCAGCTCGCCCACGATCAGGATCGGGTAGAAGGTGGCGGAGCGGATCCGCTGCTCCGTCTCCTCCTCGTATTCCAGGAGCCCTCCGACGCGGTCCAGCATCTGGGTCAGGAGCCCGCCCTCCTCGCCCGCGTGCACCAGATTCACGAAGATCGTCGGGAAGGAGCGGGGCTGGCGGCGCATCGCCTCGGTCAGCGTGCTCCCCTGCTCCACGTCCGAGCGCACGCGATCGATGGCTTCCTTGAGCACGGGGTGGACGGTCTGCTGGTGGAGGATCTCGAGGGCCGAGAGGATCGGGAGCCCGGACTCGAGCATCGTCTCGAGCTGACGCGTGAAGAGGATCAGATCACGGGTCGTGACCTTCTTCCGAAAGGGCGACGAGCGGCGCGCGGCGGCCGCGGCGGCCGACTGCGCCTCCAGGCGGACGGGCGTGAGCCCCAGGCCGTGGACGGTCTCGATCGCGTGGTCGAGGTCGGGCGCCTCCACGACCCCCGACTGCGCCAAACCGGCGGCGCTCAGCGCGCGATAGCGGTAGACGGCCATCCGCTTCGGCTAGCGACGCGCCGGGAAGGAGGCCGAGTCTTCGTCGGCCATGGCCCAATCGCGCTTCGTGACGCGGAGCACTTCCTCGAGGGACGTCGCCCCCTCCGCCGCCTTCCGCAGGGCGTCCTCGCGGAGCGTCTTCATTCCGCCGCGACGCGCGGCACGGCCGAGTTCCTCGGCGGGCGCGCGGGAGGCGATCAGCCCCTGGATCTCCTCGGTGACCTCGAGAACCTCGAAGATCCCGAGGCGCCCGCGGTAGCCGGTGCCGCCGCACGCGCGGCAACCTTTACCGTGAACGAACGTCGTTCCCTTGGTCTCCAGGGCGAACTCGGCGACGACCGCCGGCGGCGGCTCGATCTTCTCCTTGCACTTCTCGCAGACGCGCCGAACCAGCCGCTGCGCGATGACGCCGAGCATGGCCGACGAGAGGAGGAACGGCTCGATTTTCATGTCCAGGAGGCGCGGCATCGCGCCCGAGGCGTCGTTCGTGTGCAGCGTCGAGAGAACGAGGTGCCCCGTCAGGGCCGAGCGGACCGCGATCTCCGCGGTATCGCCGTCCCGGATCTCGCCCACCATGATCACGTCGGGGTCCTGGCGCAGGAGCGCCCGAAGACCGCGCGCGAAGGTCAGCCCCGCGTCGGGGTCCACCTGCGTCTGGCGGATCGTGCTCAGGTGATACTCGACCGGATCCTCGAGCGTCACGATGTTCCGCTCGACCGAGTTGATGCGGTGCACGCAGGCGTAGAGGGTCGTCGTCTTTCCGCTCCCGGTCGGGCCCGTCACGAGGACGATTCCGTTCGGCCGGAGGATCATTCGCTCGAGCACCGGGAGCGAGCTGGGGCCGAGGCCCAAATCGGTGAGCGGGATCAAGGCGGCCGAACGATCGAGGAGCCGCATCACGACGTTCTCGCCGTGAATGGTCGGAAACGTCGAGACGCGAAGGTCGAACTCGCGACCGAGCGCGGTCATTCGGATGCGGCCGTCTTGGGGAAGGCGCCGCTCGGCGATGTCGAGGGCGGCCATCACCTTCACGCGCGACACGACGGGCGCGTAGAGGGACTTGGCCTGGATCGAGACCTCGCGGAGCACGCCGTCCACCCGAAGCCGGATGCGGAAGGAATTCTCGTCCGGCTCGAGGTGGAGGTCCGACGCCCCTTCGCGAACCGCCTGCTGCACGATCGCATTGACGAGGCGGATGATCGGCCCGTCTTCCTCGGGCCGCGCGGCCACGTCCGCGACGACCTGCCGTAGTGCCTGTTCCCGCGCCAACTGATCGAGCCCCGTTCCCATCGGGTTGTATCGCTCGACCGCTTCCTTGATCTGCGCTTCGGCCGAGACGACGACCTCGACCTCGAGGCCGGTCGATTGTTTGATCTCGTCGAGCGCGACGACGTCCAGGGGATCGGCCATGGCGACGGTCACCGTGCCGCCGATCTTGAAGAGCGGGATCGCGGTGAATTGCCGCGCGACGCGCTCGGGCAGGAGCCGGACGATCTCGGGCTCGAGGACGTAGGTCGTGAGATCCATCCGGGGGATGCCGAGCTGCTCCTCGTAGTAGTCGAGGATGGCCGCTTCGGGGACCAGATTCAGCCGGAGGAGAACGTCGCGGAGGGACGCTCCGGTGCGTCGCTGCTCGTCGAGGGCGCGCGAGAGCCCCTCGGGCTTCAGCGACCCGTGTTCGACGAGGCTCTGTCCGAGCGGCTTGCGGCCTCCCTGCATGACCCATTCCCCCACGAGGTTCAGCGCCTCCGACACGCGTGTGGAGGCGGTACGCCCGTTCTATCGGCGGGGAAGGTCGCGTTCTGGAGCGGAACCGTGGAGCGGGTGAGGTGGGGCGGGCCGGTCCCGCCTAGTGGCTCATCTCGACGCCCTCCCCCTCCATCTCGGAAGCAGGGGCGGCTTCGGGCTTCTGGGTGACTTCGGCCACGGCGTCCGCCCCCAGGTCTTGAAGAAGGAGCTCGGTCATCGAGAGGACCGGGGCCTGACCCGCGTCGGCGGCCGAGGCGGCGGTGGAGAGCGCGGCCGAGTCGGGCGGCGAAACGATGACCGGGCGGCCCGTCGAGTCCGGGGGGATCGGAACCCGTACGGTCGTGACTCGAAAGAGGGAGCGGGCGAAGCCCGTGATCGGCACCGCCGCATTCCTCCAATAGGTTTGGGACAGGACGAGACGCGAGACGCTCCCGGCGTCCGCCTCGGAGGCCCAATCGTCGCTGCCGCCGCGGAAGATTCGCTCGACGACGGCGGGCACGACCCGCCGGCCGATCCGAAGCGTGTCCGGCCCGTCGAAGCGGCGCACCGGCTTCAGGCTGGGGTCGAACTCGAAGAGCTCGAACGAGGAGACTTCGCCCGCGGCGCGCGGCGCCGTGGCCGACTGGACGGGATACTCATAGAGCTTCTTGTCCGAGGTCAGCATCTGGTAGCGGATCAGGCGGAGCGGACGCGTCTCGCCCGGCATCGCGGTCGAATCGGCGGGTCCCGGATCGAGCTCCCCGGAATCGGAGCCCAGGCGCTGATCCTCGGCGAAGAGGCCGCGTTCGATCCGAACGCCCCGCGTCGGGTCCGAGGTCTTGAGTTCCACCCAGTAGGCGGTCCCGTCTTCGGTGTTCTCCCGCCCGACGATCGCGACCCGTTGCGTGAATTCGCGGACGGCGTGGCGGCCGCTCTGCGTCCGAACTTTGTAGCTGACCCAGGGACCGACGACGTCGGACGGGTAGATCTTGAGCGAGCGGAGCTTCAGGGTCTGGGCGTCGGAACGCCCCGGCGCAATCACGGCCAAAAGGCCCGCGAGGGCCAGGAGGGAGATGCGGAGGAGTCGAGCGACGCCCGTCCGAGCGGTCGTGCTACTCCCAGTGGACGATCTTCGCGACCGCCTCGTCGTAGTTGAAATTCGGGCTCTGCTCGTGGGTGTGGCAGGTGATGCAGACGTCCGGGCCGGCGATGGAACCCGGCTGAGGATGATTCGTTCCCATACCATGGCAGTTCTCGCACTGGACGTTCACGAGGTCGGGCGTCGACGGCTTCGAGACGAATCCGCCGGGCTGATTCATGCCGACCACGTGGCAGGGGAGGCACTCCGGCGTCGCGTCTCGCTGGTTGTTCTCGAGCGTCGCGAACGCGTGGGCGTGCTGCTGCTTGGTGTACATCTGATATTCCGTTTCGTGGCACCGCCGGCAGTTCTTCTCGCCGAGGTAGTGATCGCCGGTGGCGGCCGCCTGAGTCTGCCCCTCCCGGGTCGTCACGTTCGTCTTGTTCTTGTCCGCGAACCGCTTGTTCAGGTTGTCGCTGAACGTGTCCACGGCCCGGCCCATGACCTCGTCGGCCGGGACCTTGTCGTCCAGCGTCACGACGTCCCCGTCGAAGGACGTGATCTTGCCGTCCTCGACGACCAGGTGGATCTGCGGGATGTACTGGCCCCGCTCGCCGCCCCGCACGTTGATGACGTTTTGCGTGCTCACGACCTGCTTCGAGAGACCCACCAGGTGCCCGAAGACCATCGCGTCGATGCCGGGCGCCTCGAGCGTCAGTTTTTGGCCGTCCGTCAGGCCGAGGTGCGAGAGGAGGACGATGACGTCGGCCTTCTTTCGCATCTCCGGAATCAGCTTCTTCGCGGTCTCGACCGGATCCAGGACCAGGAGCGGCTGGTCTCCGGGGAACTCCCGCCACTTGAGCTGGGAACCCATCAGCCCGAAGAAGGCGATCCGCACGGTTCCCGCCTTCCGGATCACGTAGGGCTTCACGAACGGCTTCTTCGTGTTCGCGTAGACGAGGTTCGCGCAGACGAGGTCGATCTTCGTCTTCTTGAAGGTGTCGAGCAGGAACTGCTGCCCGTAGTTGAATTCACGCTCGCCGATCGTGGCGACGTCGTAGCCGAGCTTGTCCATCGCCTCGACCATGAACGCGGACTTCAGCGAATCCTGCTCGCCGAGCATGCCGAAGTAGTCCCCGGCATCCACCATGAAGTGGTTGGGGTACTTGAGGCTCGCGACCTTGAGTTGGCTCGCCCTCCGGGCGAGGCCGCCTAGCGGGTGCGCGTGTCAGCCACAGGGCGCAAGCTCGTCGAACACATCCGTGGTGCTCTGGATCAGGATGTCCGTGGGAGCGCTCTTGCCCTGGAGCGTCGCGCTGGCAAGTCCAAGCGCGGCAAGCAGAAAGAACAGATAGCGATATCGAAACAGCCCCAACCACCTCCTCTCGGAACTGAATACCATCCATCGGCGCGTTGCTGGAAAACTATACCCCGCAATGCGGCGAGGGTTCAATTCCGTTCCCTTTCGGCTCCGCGCCCGGCGGCCCGGCCCCGGAAATAGCGGCGGGGCGGGAGCTCATCTCCCGCCCCGCCACGAAATTCGGAAGTCGATTGGGGGGGTTACTTTTTGACCCGGTCCTTGAGCGCCTTGCCGGCGTGGAATGCCGGGAACCGGGACGCGGCGATCTTGATCCGTTCGCCGGTCTGGGGATTCCGCCCTTCGCGCGCCTTCCGTTTGCGGGTTTCGAAGGTGCCGAATCCGGTGATCTGAACTTTCTTTCCCGACATGAGGGCCGCCGCGATGACCCCTTCCTTCCCTGGAGAGAAGATCGTGTCGATGACCGCTCGCGCCTGGCGTGTGGACAGCTCCGCCTTCTTGGAAACGTATGCGACGAGTTCCGTCTTGTTCATTCGGATTCACCTCCTTTCGTGGGGAATGGGCGCACGTTACGCCGCGCTCCGAGGGGTGTCAAATGGATTCCAGGCACCGGCGCCGCAAATTCGGGCGACCGGCTCAGTAGAGCTGGTCGATGCCCCCGAAACCCCGAAGCCCGCGAGATCCCTTCTCGTAGTAGACCTCCGGGAGAAGCTTCACGTTGATCTTGAAGTAGTACTCGGACGTCTCGCCCGAGATGCTCCGCGTGAACTGGGCTTCCCAGCAGTGCAACTCCCGCTTCAACGTGAAGTTCTGGGACACGAGGTCCCGGGCCCGCAGGTTGTACTGGGCCCGGTAGTCGAGCCGCCAGTTCTTGGAGAGATTGAGCCCGATCGAGCCGTTCAGCCGCGAGCTCGACTGCCACGGCGCGTAGGTCGCGCCGGGGATTCGAGCGCGGTTTCCGTTGTAGCCGACGGTGACGCTCACGCTCCACGGTAGGCCGGCCGGCGTCAGGCCCGTGGCGGAGTTCAGGTAGTTCCCTTCCTGAACGGCGTCGGCGCCGGGCTCCTCGTGGAATCCTCCGTCGGCCGCGTCTCCTGCCGCCGGCGTCTGGCCCTGGAGGGTGATCCCGGTCGAGGCACCGAACGACAGCATCTTTCCGTCGTAGGGATTGTGCGTAAACGAGAAGTCGAAGCCGCTGCGCTCGATCGGCTGCAGATGGAGGCTCGAGGAGATGTCGGAGAGCGGCTTTCGTCCGGAGCGCTTGGCCAGGAAATCGTAGGAGCCGTTGGTCCGGAGCTGGATCAGGTTGTTGATCGTCTTCGGACGGTCCGCCGCACCCCATTTGACGTGGAAGTCGTTCACGAGGCCGAAGTTCATCGCCCGTTGCTCGAACGACGAGAGGCCGACGCCGCCGATTCCGGCGAATCGGGCGCGCCGGAGCCCGCTCGTGTCCGGGAAGGAGAGGTTCCGGATCTCCGGCCGGTAGACGTACGAGACGGACGGGGTCACGACGTGACGAAGCGCGCGGAGCGGCCCGAACGACCGGCGCGTCGTTCCGTAGATCGCGGTGTTCAGGCCGATCGCCGTCGACCAGGACGCGCCTACCCGATTCCGGTCGCCTGCGTCGTCGCGGCTGTAGTAGATGCCGCTCATGTTGAAGGAGGGGCTCACGCGGAACGCGCCGAGGCTCCGGACGTCGGTCAGGGTCACGTCGTGCCGGGTTCCCGTTCGGGCATCCGTGAGTGCGTCCTCCCGGGGAATCGTGTCGGCGTACGCGTTCACGTAGATGTTCCGCTGCGACACGAGCGTCGCGCGGTAGGAATAGGTCGTGGTGGCGAGGAACGGAAGACGCGCGGGATCCCGCCCACGCGCGACGCGCCCGATGGGACGCGTCGAAAGCGAGAACGTGGCGGTCGGCGCCTGCTGCTGGATGCGGAGTCCGCCCGGATCGGGGTCGAGGTCCTGGTTTCGAAGGAGCCCCAGGTTGAGCGAGGCGCCGCTCCATCCCTTCTGGAGCGATACGCTGGAACGAAGGTTCCGCTGCACGCGAACCAGGACCGACCGGCCGAGGAACTCGTCCTTGTAGTAGTCGCTCGCGTTCGTGAGGTTGGCCTGCGCGGTCAGCGAGAAGTTCGTCCCCAACGTCTGGTAGTGCCGGCCGACGAGGTCCCATCGGTTCGATCCGGTCGAGTACCGGTTCTCGTACGAGCCGGAGAGCTGTCCCTGATAACCGTACCGCTTGTGGTACCGCCCTTGCCCGTGCGCGACCCACCGGTCGTCCTGGTAGTAATCGGCCCACAGGGTGGCGTCCAGGTAGTCGTTGATGGCCCAGTAGTAGCCGAGGTTCCGCACGAACTTCCCGCCGCCGTCGGCCGAGCCGAATTCGAGCTGCGGCAGCTGGAATCCGGAGTGCCGTCCCGACTTGATCGGGAAGATGTAGAACGGGAGCGCGAGAACGGGAATCTTCTTGATGTAGAAGACGATCGGCTTCGCGACGACCTTGTCATGGAGCATGATCTTCATCTTCTGCGAACCGAAGTGGTAGTGCGGCTCGAGCTCGTCGCACGTCGTGTAGGTGCCGTCCTCCACGTCGAGGATGTCCTCGGAGACGCGCCGCACGCGGCGGCCGCTCACGTACCCCTGCTCGTACTTCGTGCGACCCGCATAGACGGTCCCGCGACGGATCGAGAGATCGTACGTCATGGTCTCCCCGGTGATCCGGTCGCCGCCGTCCACGAGCACGGGAGATCCAACGGCCCGCATCTTCTCGGTCTGGGAGTTGAACGTGACCTTCGCGGCGTCGAGCCGCATTTCCCGATACGCGACTTCGGCGTTCTCCTCGACGTCCACGGTGTGCCGGTTCACGTCGTAGAGAATCCGCCGCCCCTTGTAGCGGATCCGCTCGCGAACCTCGGCGCCGGTCGTATCCCCCTCGGCGACCATGTAGTAGGTGCCGTCGCCTCGCCCCAGCACGGTCGCGCGGACCGGCTTCCCGCCCTCGAACTCGACGACGATCGTGTCGCCCGCCGACGCGTTTCGCCCGCCGGCGGCGGAGTCGGCGGCCGCGGGCCAATAGAAGGACGTGGCGTGGCCCACGATCACGGCCTGCCGGGCCGCGTCGTTCTCGAGGAAGAGCGTGATCGTGTCGCCGCTCGCCTCGGTCCGCTCGCCTCGACCCGAGTCGGGGAGGGCTTCGTAGGCCACCTTCGCGTTCGGTCGGGCCTGGATCGAGGAGATGCGATTCCCCGAGAATCGGAGGTCGAGGGTGTCGCCCGAGGCCGAGCCCTCCGGGTCCCACGCGCGCGGCGACTTGACGAGGAGCGCGCGCTCCTCGTTCCGGTAGAACTCGGCGCGCCCCGCGACCGCCTGCAGCTTTTGCCGGACGATGCGAACGCGGCCGTCCGCGGTGACGCGCGACCGCTTGTTGTCGAACTCCATCGAGTCGGCCGCGACACGCGTCACGATGCCGCCCGACTCGGTCAGCTCGAGGCGCGGATTCTGGTCGGCCCAGGCGTAGTCCGCGCGGCGATCGTAGCGAACGCGCCCCGCCAGGACGCGCGTCGACTCCGCGCGATCGACGGCGTCCACGTTGCCGAGCGCGGTGGCCACGTCCGTGTTCCGGTCGTATTCGATCCGGTCGGCGGTCAAGGTCCGCGTCGAGTCCTCGAGCTTCGGCTTTCCGACGATGACCGAGACGTTTCGATCCCGATAGAAGGTCGCCTCGCGGCCCGTGATCCGGCTTCCCCCTTCCTCGATCCGCACGTCGCCACGCAGGATGGCGATCCGCGTCTTCCGGTCGTAGGACGCCTCGCGGCCCCGCATCGTCGTGGTGCCGTCGACGATCTTGACGTTTCCTTGGAAGAGGACGAGTTCCTTGTTCCGGTAGACGAGCGCGGAGTCGCCGGTCACGGTGGTCGCGCCGTGGACCACGGTGGCCCGGATCGCCGTGTAGACGTTCTCGCCCGCGGCTGCGGAGCCCGAGAGGCGATCGGCGCTGAGATGATAGGGCTCGCGGTCCGCGTTCCCGTCGGTCGAGGCGGGCTGCGCGACGGCCGGTGACGGAGCGAGGGCGGCGGACAGGGCGAGGAGCGCGGAGAGCGCGAGGAGGGCCGGGGGGTTCCCCGTCGCGTCCCGATGACCCCCCGGCTCAGATCGCACGCGGCACTTCCCGGCCGAGCGCGGCCAGTGCTTCCGGCATCAGGTAGAAGGACCCGGTGATCAGGACGAGGCCGCCTCGGCTCCTCGCCCATTCGATCGCCTCGCCCACGGCCTCGGATGCCGTGGGGACCGCCCGAGAGGCGACGCCTCGAGCCGGCGCCGATTCCAGAAGGACGGCGGCGGGCGTGGACCGTTCGCCCGCGAATTCGGTGAGCGTGAAGCGACTCGCGACCGGTGCCAAGGCTTCCAGGATTGCCGCGTGGGCCTTGTCGCGGGAGAAGGCCGCCACGACCGAGACCGGGCGAGAGGGGCAGAGCGCCCGAACCGTGGCGGCGAGGGCAAGAGCCCCTTCCACGTTGTGCGCGACGTCGAGGAGGATCGGCGGATCGCCCTCGATCCACTCGGCGCGGGCCGGCCACGTCGTCGTCGCGACGCCGCGGTCGATCGCCCGGGCGATGTCGGCGTCGGAGTGGCCCGACTCGCTCAGGACCGTCTCGGCCGAGAGCGCCGCCAGAGCAGCGTTTCGCGCCTGATGCGCGCCCAAGAGCGGGGTTCGAAGCAGTCCCGAGAAGGATCCGGTCGAGAGGCGGAACTCGGTCCCGAGCGGCGTGACGCCGGTCGCCGCGTAGCGCGCGTCGGCTCCCAGCCGCTTCGTCCGGGCGCCGCGTTCGCGCGCCACGCCGAGAATGGCGTCGCGGGGTCCGGGCGCGCGAACGCCCAGGATCAGGATGCCGCCCGTCTTCACGATCCCCGCCTTCTCGATCGCGATCTCCCGGAGCGTGCGGCCGAGAATCTCCGTGTGATCGCTCGCGATGGTCGTGATGATCGACGCCCGCGGGACGAGCACGTTCGTGGCATCGAGCCGCCCCCCCAGTCCGACTTCCACGACGGCCATGCCGAGATCCTGCCCGGCGAAGTGGTCGAAGCAGAGCGCCGTCACGGCTTCGAAGAAGGAGGGGTGTTCCTCCTCGAACCGCGGCCACCACCGTGTGAGAAGTTCTTCCAGGGTCGCGTCGTCGATCTCGCGACCGTCCACCCGGATCCGCTCATGGAATCGCACGAGGTGGGGTGAGGTGAAGAGGCCCGTCTTCAGGCCGGCGGCGCGAAAGATCGAAGCGAGGTGCGCGGCGGTGGATCCCTTGCCGTTCGTTCCCGCGATCAGGACCGATGGAAAGGCGCGATCGGGACGGCCGGCGGGCGTGAGCAGCCGCTCGATCCCGGTGAGACCGAGGCGCATGCCGGACCGCTCGAAACGGTAGAGTTCTTCGAGGCGCCGCGTGAGCGGGGCGCCCGCGCTCTGCTTCATTCCTGGACGGTGGTCTCGTGAGCGGTCGGGGAATCGGCGGGGGCGGGAACGGACGGCGGCTCGGTCGGGGAATGCCCCATCGGCTCCGCGGCGGCGACCGACGCCGCGCGGAATCGTTCCAGCGATTCCCCGGCGCGGCGGCGGGGCTTTTGGGGAAGCGCCGACGTGGCCTTGAAGTAGGCGAGGAGCCACGCCAGCACCTTCCGCAGTTCCTGGCGGTGGACGATCTGATCGATCATCCCCTTCTGGAGCAGGAATTCCGACTTCTGGAAGCCCTCCGGGAGCTCCTGGTTGATCGTCTGCTTGATGACGCGTGGACCCGCGAATCCAATGAGCGCCTTCGGTTCGGCCAGGATGACGTCGCCGACCGACGAATAGGACGCCGTCACGCCGCCGGTCGTCGGGTGCGTGAGGATCGAGATGTACGGAATGCGCGCGTCGGAGAGTCGGGCCAGGAGCGCGTTCGTCTTCGCCATCTGCATGAGCGAGAGGATCCCCTCGAACATGCGCGCGCCGCCCGACTGGGAGAGGATGAGGAGCGGGCGCCGCGACTCGATGGCGAGCAAGATGGAGCGCGCGATCCGCTCGCCTGCCGCCGACGCGAGGCTCCCGCCGAGAAAGGCGAAGTCCATGAAGGCCACCACGCAGGGAGAGCCCTCGATCGCCCCTTCCCCGCAGAGAACCGCCTCGGTGAGCCCGGTCTCCTCGCGGGCCTTCTTCAGCCGATCGACGTAGCGCTTGGCGTCTTTGAAGTGGAGCGGGTCGGTGGAGACGATTTCCGAGAATCGCTCCACGAAGGAGCCTTCGTCGAGGAGGATCTTGACGTAGTTTCGGGCCGAGATGCGGAAGTGGTAGTCGCACTTGCCGCACGTCCAGAGATTCCGCTCGAGTTCCTTGTGGTACAGGATCTCGCCGCAGTCCTCGCACTTGACCCAGAGACCGTCCGGAAGCTCCCGTCGCCGTTGCTGGGCCTTCAGCCCTTCCTTCGCCTTACGGAGCCATGTCATCCGCGATTGTCCCCCGGGAGGCCGCGAAGCATCACAATAGCATCCTCCACCGGGCTCCGATAATAGTTCTTTCGGATCGCCACATCGATGAACTCATTCTTGCGATAGAAGTTACGGGCGATTTCGTTCGACTCCCGAACCTCCAGCGTGAGGCGCGCGACCCCGTGCCGGGTCGCGGCCCGAAGCAGGTCGTCCAGGAGTAGCTGGCCCACGCCGGAGCGCTGCTCGCCGGGGTGGACGGCCAGGTTTCCGAGGTGCGCCTCGTCCGCCACGAGAACCGCGCAGAGGTACCCGAGCACCCGCCCGTCGCGCTCGGCGGCGCGGGCATAGGTGCCACCGCCCAGCTCGAGCTCGGAGCGGAACATCTCGGGCGACCAGGGATCACTGAAGACCAGGCGCTCGATCGCGACGATCTCGCCGATCCGCGCGATGCTCATGGGCGCGATCCGGATCGGGCCCTTCCCCGGCTTGCGCGCGTTCGGGGCGCGGCCATACGCGGGCGCGGCCCCCGCGAGATCGGCCCCGCGGCCCTCTTGAAGCGCGCGGTCCCCGAGTGCGGCGACCGCGCCCGCGAGCGGTCGGCGCGGGAGCACCGTCCCCCCGAGATCGAGCACCGCCTCGGAGAGGGCGTCGCTCGGCGTCGCGACCGCGACGTCTTCCCCGCCGGCCGCGTCGCGGAGCGCGTCGAGGAAGTCGTCCTCGGGCGCGGCCTCCGGACCCCACGCGAGCGTGGAACTCGGTCCCGGCTCCCAGAGGGCCGCGAGGACGAACCCTCGTTCTCCCTGCGTCACCGTGGCGAAGCGCGCCGGTTGGTCCCGATGCGCGTGGGCGGCCGCGTCATGCGCCGAGACGAGCGCCAGCCCGAGCGGGCGCGCGAGCGCGGCGCCCTTCGCCCAGGCGAGCCCGATCCGAAGCCCCGTGAACGAGCCGGGGCCCTCGGACACCGCGATTCCCGAAAGCGAATCGAACCCGAGTCCGCGCGCGGCGAGGAGCCGCTTCGCGGCGGCGGAGAGCCCGCTCGAGTGGCCGCCCGGAGCGAGCGTCTCGATTCCGGCGGTCGCGCCGTCGATCTCGAGCGCCACCGAGCCCTCCGGGCTCGCCGTATCAATTCCCAGGATAGAGCGCATGACTCCAGCGATCCCGATCCAAGAGTCCATCCTTGGCGACCTCGTTCCACCGCGATCCTCGCGGGCGGATCCGAAGCTCGCGCCCGTCTCCGTCGACGTAGCGAAGCTCCAGATCGAGCCGCTCCGGAGGCAGCCGATCGCCCGCGCGGTCCGCCCACTCGACCAACACGACGGCGTCGCCCTCGGCCAGGTCGTCGAGTGCCAAGCCGTCGACTTCGGCGGGAGACGACAGGCGGTAGAGGTCGGCGTGCACGACACGCGGCCCCTCGCCGTAGACCTCCACCAGCACGTAGGTCGGGCTCCGGCCTTTCAGGCCCGGGTGGACACCCTCGAGAACGCCTTGCGCCAGCGTGGTCTTGCCCGCGCCCAGGTCTCCGGTCAGCGCCACCCAGTCGCCCTTCCGAAGCAGGCTGCCGAGGTGCCGACCGAAGAGGCGCGTCTCGCGATCGTTCCGGAGCAGGGAGCGGATCTCCACGTCCATCGGGGTCACGTCCGAGGCGTGAGGACGGCCACCGGCAGGATCATCTCCTCGAGGGAGATCCCGCCGTGCTGGAACGAACCCCGATACTTGTTCTCGTACTCGTGAAATTTCGTCGGGTAGACGAAATAGAAGTCCTCCTTCGCGATGATGTAGGTCTTGTGGAGGCCCTCGCTCGGGAGGCGGAATCGGTTCGGGTCCTTGATCGGAACGGCCTGCTTCGCGTCGCAGGACAGGTTCGACCCGAACTTGAAGCGGAGGTTCGTGGAGGTCTCGCGGTTGCCGTAGACGAGCGCGGATCGCCGGCTCAGGATCGCGCCGTGGTCGGTCGTGACGATGACGGTGCAATCCTGCTTCGACATCCACTTCAGCGCGTCGAAGAGCGCCGAGTGCAGGAACCAGGAACGCATGACCGAGCGAAACGCCGACTCGTCCGGGGCGAGTTCCTTGAGCAGGTCGGACTCCGAGCGCCCGTGGGTCAGCATGTCCAGGAAGTTGAAGACCAGCGCCACGAGCGGGATGTTCTGGTACGTGACGACGTTTCGCCGGACGTGGTTTGCCTCCTCGGCATTGTAGACCTTCACGTACTTGAGACCCGACGTCAGGCGGATCTGGAGCCGGTCGAGCTGGGCTTCCAATAGCTGGCGCTCGTAGCGGTTCTTGCTCCGCTCGTCGCCGGACGTCTCCTGCCAGTACTCCGGATGCGCCTTTGCGACGTCCCCGGGAAGGAGCCCGGAGAAGATCGCGTTCCGCGAGTACGGCGTGGCGGTCGGAAGGATCGAGACGTGGTGGTCGAGCTCGATGTCGAAGTACGGTCGGAGCAGCGAATCGACGGTCAGCCACTGGTCGAGGCGCATGCAGTCGATCACGATGAAGTAGACGCGCCGCCCTTCCCGAAGCCGCGGCGCCACCCAGCGCTCGATCACGTTGGTCGAGAGCGGCGGCGCGTCGCCGCCCTGGACCCACGATTCGTACGACGACTCGACGTACTGCCCGAACTCCACGTTCAGCTCGCGGCGCTGATCGGCCTGTGCCTGCTTCAAGCCGACGTCGTCGACCTGATCGAGCTCGACGTCCCATTGGGCGCTCCTGGCGTAGAGGTCGATCCATCCGCGCCAGTCGAGGCCGACGGCCGACTCCGCCCGAAGCCGGGCCAATTCCGCCACGTAGTCGCGCGCCCGGCGGCTCTCTTGGAGACGGTCGCTCTCGAGCAGGCGCTTCAGGGCGAGGAAGATCTGCGTCGGGTGGACGGGCTTCAGGAGATAGTCGTCGATGCGGCGGCCGATGGCCTCGTCCATGAGCGACTCGGCTTCGTTCTTCGTGACGAGCACGATCGGGATCGCGGGGTCGCGTTCCTTGATGGCCTCGAGCGCGGCGAGGCCGCCCATGCCGGGCATCGATTCGTCCAGGAGCACCACGTCGAACTTCTCGCGCGCCGCCGAGGCCACCGCGTCGGTTCCGTTGGTCACGGGCGTGACGCGATATCCCCGCTCCTCCAGAAGGAGAATGTGGGGTCTCAGGAGCTCGATCTCGTCGTCGGCCCAGAGGATCTTCCGAACGTTCGTATTCATCGGGACGCGGAACCGGGGTCTTTCCGGCCGGAGTCGGACCGGCGCGGGACGGGGAGGGATACGAGGATCGTTGTTCCCTTGCCGGGAACGCTCTCCACGATGGAGACGGCACCCCGATGATACTCGCGCACGACGCGCCTCACAAGCGCGAGGCCGAGTCCCCACCCACGCCGCTTGGTGGTGAAGCCCGCCTCGAAGGCGCGCCGTCGCTCCTCGGGGCTCATTCCGCGCCCGTTGTCCGAGACGCGGAGCTTCACGACCCGCTCCGCAGGAGCCCACTCGAGGGACACCTCGATTCTTCCCGCGGGCTTGTCCGCGGCGTCGATGGCGTTTTTGATCAGGTTCTCCACCACCCACTCGATCAGCTGGGGATGGAACGGAACGGGCGGGATCGCGGTGTATCGCTCCTCGAGCGTCACGGTGGATCCGAGCTGCGGAAGCCGGCTCCGGAAGTAGTCGACCGCCGCGGAAACGGACGCGGTCAGGTCTCCCTCCCGGAGCGTGGGAAACGAGCCGAGCTGAGCGAACCGCGACGCGACCTTGTTGAGCCGGTCGAGGTCTCGATCCATCTCCGAGAGGATCGTCTCCACGCGCTCGCGCGGTCGCTCACCGCCCGGCGGCGCCTCGCGGAGGAGCGCCGTCCATCCCATCAGGGAGGAGAGCGGCGTTCCGAGTTGATGCGCGGTTTCCTTGGCGAGCGCCGCCCAGAGGAGCCGTTGCTCCCCCGTCATCAGGCTCCGGAATCCGGCGAACGCGAACACGAGGAGGAGGACGATGCCCCCGAACTCCAGATAGGGCAGCCAGCGAAGCTGACGGACGACCGGCGGCTCGCCATAGTGGATTTGGCCGAGCGTGTCCGGGAGGCCCAGCCGAACGACGGCGATGGGCCGGTTGATCCGATCGAGCTGGCGCGCGATGTCCTGGATTCGCATCACGGACGGCGCCGGGCGGCCGGTCCTGTCGGCGACGTTGAGGAGCGAGTCCGGCACCGCCTCGGGAGGAATCCCGATCCCCTTCCACGCCCGCGGAATCCCCCTCATGTCCGTCACCACGAGCGGGAACGTGATGTTCCGCGCCACCTCTCGAAAGATCGGGCGGACCATCGGGTCCTCCGCCGCCTGAATCGTGGAGACGGCGAAGAATCGCGCGAGCACGGTGCAGAGGCTCCGGGACTCCGCGTTCAAGCGGGCGATGACGTAGTTGGAATGGACGACGAGCGCGACCGTCAGAAGGACGCTGGCGAGGAAGAGGTAGACCTTGTAGTGGATCGGGCGAAACGCCCGTGGGGGCTTCTCGACGTGCTTGGCCATGGGGCGGTCAGCCCGGCGTGAGCTCGCGCGTTCCTCCCATGTAGGGAACGAGCGCGTCGGGAATCCGGACCGTTCCGCGCTCGGTTTGGTGCACCTCGAGGAGGGTCGCGAACGTCCGCGGCAGCGCGAGCCCGGACGCGTTCAGCGTGTGCGCGAACTCGACGCCCCGGGTCTCGTGACGATAGCGGATCCCGGCGCGGCGCGCCTGGAAATCCTCGAAGTTGCTGCACGACGAGACCTCGAGCCAGCGGTTCTCTCCGGGCGCCCACGTCTCCAGGTCGTAGCACTTGGCCGCGGCGAAGGAGAGATCTCCGGCCGCGAGGAGCACGACTCGATGCGGCAGCTCGAGCGCATCGAGCACCGCTTCCGCGTCGCGGAGGAGCGACTCGTGCTCCTCGTACGACGTTTCGGGTCGAACGATCTTCACCAGCTCTACCTTGTCGAACTGGTGGACCCGGACCATGCCGCGCGTGTCGCGGCCGTACGATCCCGCTTCCCGTCGATACGAGGCGCAGTGCCCGACGTGCCGGATCGGCAGACGCGTCGCCTCGAGGATTTCCTCCCGGTAGATGTTCGTGATCGGCACCTCGGCCGTGGGGTTCAGGAAGAGATCGTCGGCCGCCACGTGGTACATGTCCTCCTCGAGCTTCGGAAGCTGCCCGGTGGCGAAGAGGCACGGGCGCCGCACGAGGTGTGGCGGCGACACCTCCACGTACCCGTGTTTCCCGACGTGGAGATCGATCATGAAATTGATGAGCGCGCGCTCGAGGCGCGCCCCCTTGCCCGTGAAGAGGAGAAAACCCCCGCCGGCGATCTTGCCCGCCCGCTCGAAGTCGAGGAGGCCGAGCGACGTCGCGAGCTCCCAGTGGGGCTTGGGCGTGAAGGCGTAGGTCGGAATCGCGCCGGCGGTTCGGACGACCCGATTGCCGTCGGCCTCGGCGCGCGGAACGGTTTCATGCGGGAGATTCGGAATCCAGGCGAGCACGGTCTCGAGCTCGGCTTCGATCTCGGCCAGATGCTCGTCCAGGGCCTTGATCTCCTCGCCCACCGCCTTCATCTCGGCGATGGCGGCCGTTCCGTCCTGCCCCGCTTTCTTCTTCCGGCCGATCTCCTCGGAGGCCGTGTTCTTCCGATGCTTGAGGGACTCCGCCTTGCCGATCAGCTCCCGGCGGCGCTCGTCCCGCTCGAGGTAGCGCTCCAGGTCGATCGTGATCTTCTTGAATGAGATCGCCTCGCGCACGCGGTCTAAGTCGGCGCGGATCCGCTTCGGATCGAGCATCCTATTCCCGGATTCCGGCGGCCGCCAGGGCCTGCCGGCCGCCCTCGAGGAGGAGGCGTTGCGCGAGGCGCGTGCCGATCTCGGCCTCTTCACCCGGCGCGCCCGTCTCCACGTCGCGGAAGACGCGGCGGCCTTCCCGCTCGGCGATGATTCCCTCCAGGCGAAGCACGTTCCCTTCGGTCGTGGCCAAGGCGCCGACGGGCGCCATGGGATCGGCCCGCAAGGCGCGGAGGAAGCCGCGTTCCATTTCGAATTCCGGCCGCGCGATCGAGTCGTCCAGGTGCCGCGCCGCCTTGAGCAGGTCCTTGTTTCCGTTCCGGACTTCGACGACCGCGGCGCCCTGGCCGGCCGCGGGAACGAGGACCTCCGTGGTGAAGATCTCCGTGACGCGATCCTGGAAGCCGAAGTGCTCCACCGCGGAGGCCGAGACCACGAGGCCGTCGACGTCCCCGCGCTCCAGCATCGTGATCCGCTCGTCCAGACTGCCCGGGAAATCGACGATCCGAAAGTCGCTCCGGTAGTTGAGGAGTTGCGCGCGGCGGAGCGGCGTGTGCGCGCTCAGCGCGGCGCCCTCGGGCAGCTCGTCCAGGATGACCTCTTCCATGGCGATGAGGACGTCGAAGGGAGTGAATCGCTGCGTCACCGCGGCGAGCGTGATCCCCGGCACCGGATCGGGGCCGAGGTCCTTCGCGTTCTGGATCGCGAGGTCCACGTCTCCCTGGGCCAGCGCGCGCTCCAGGGAGGCGCCGGGCCACGCGAGACCGCGCCGGGGCACGTCGGGCACGGGCACGAACTCGACCGCGGCGTGCCCCAGATGCGGGCGGAGGAGGTCCGCGGTCGCCTGGCCGATGCTCAGGCCCAAACGGTTTCCTCGAACTCCGATCTTGATGACGGATTGGCTCATGAGAGCGTGGACGCTAGCACAGGCCGCGCGGCACGGCGGCGCGCGTCACGCGCCGATCCCTCGCTCCGTACGCACTTCCCGCACCGCGTCGACCATTACTTGAAGTTTCGCGAACGCCTCGTCCATGGTGCGCGTCTTCAGCCCGCAGTCGGGGTCGACGTACATCTGTTCGGGTTTCAGGACCTCGAGTCCGCGAAGGATCCCCTGCTTGACCTCGTCCTTCGTCTCGACGCGATGGTTATGGACGTCGAGGACACCGTATCCGATCTCCTTCGTGAAGGGCTGCGCCTTGAAGCGCTCGAGGAGGTCGTAGCGGCTGTTGGCCATCTCGAGGTCGATCTGGTCCACGGGAAGATCGAGAAGCGCCGGGTAGATCACGTCGAAGTCGCCGTAACAGATGTGCGTGATCGTCTTCGCCTTGAGGCCCTGCGCGGCGCGTCCGAGCGCCTTCACCGCGAGCGGCAACTCGTCCGGCCGTACCGAGACCGCGGGCTCGTCGATCTGGATGTACTTGGCGCCGGCCTCTTGGAGCGCGAGCGCTTCTTCGTTGATCGCGGCAGCCAGATCCATCGCCATGGCTTCGCGCGACGGATAGTGCTCGTTGAACGACCAATCCATCATCGTGTACGGACCCGTGAGCATGCCCTTGATGGGCTGCTTCGTCTGGGATTGCGCGAACTTCCACCACTCCACCGTGAGCGGTTTGGTGCGCCGGATCGGACCCACGGCGATCGGCTTCCGGTAGTAGCGGTTTCCGTAGGAACGCACGGGGTTCGAGATCGCGAAGCCCGGCATCCGCTCCGCGAAGTAGGTGGTCATGTCGCCTCGGTAGAGCTCGCCGTCGACGAGGATGTCGAGCCCGATCTCCTCTTGTCGCTTGATCAGCTTCACGGTTTCGTCGCGTTCCAGCTGAAAGAGCGCGTCGGCCGAGATCTCGCCGCGCGCGTGCTGCTGTCTCGCGCGCTCGAGCTGTGGCGGTTTGGGAAACGATCCGACCGTCGTGGTCCAGAGTCCGCGGGACATCGTCAACCTCCGTTCCGGGCCGCGAGACGAGCGGCTTCGACGAGGAGGACGACCTTCGCCTCCGCCTTGTCGGCCGGCAGGTATTCGAGGCTCGCGTTGGGCGAGAGCAGATATTCGAGATCGGGACGCGCCGACGCGGCGCGTGCGATCGAGCGGGCGACGTCGGTCGCGTCTTCGAGACGGGTGTTCCGCGCGTCGATCAACCCGAGCGCCACGCTTCGTCCCTTCGGGATGCGCGGGAGCAGATCCCATCCGCCGGGCGCCTCGACCAGATCGAGGCCGATCGCCGTCCAGGGAAGATCGGAGATCGAGTCGAAGATCCCGGTGGGTGTCCCGAACGGCACGTTCAGCACGGTCTTCGCGGTGCGGTCGGCGAGGACCGGCGCCAGCGCCGCGCGAATGGCGGGCGCGTCCGCGGCGGTCGCCCTCCCGAGCCACGGGTCTTCGAACTGGATCCAGGTCGCGCCCGCCTCTTCCAGCGCGCGCGCCTCCTTGGCCAGGGACTCGCCGATCGCGCGGGAGGCCTTGACCGGATCGCCGTAGTGGAGATCCTTCGAGAAGCGGGTCAGCGAGTACGGCCCCGGCAGGAGCATCTTGACCGGGCGGCTCGACATACCCTTTGCGGCCTTGAAATCCTCCGCCGTGACCGGGGCCTTCCACTTCACGTCGCCCACGATCTCCGGCTGGCGGTAGTAGGTGTTGGTGTCCAGGTAGCGGATCAATCCGGCGATGCGCACCCCGTCGAGCCCGCGCGCGACGTACGTCTGCGCGTCGTCCCAACCGGCGCAGCCGTCCTGAACCAGATCCACTCCGGCCTTCTCCTGGATCGCGATCATCCGGCGGGTGGTATCCCGCACGGCTTGGGCGACGTCCTGGTCGGTGGCCTTTCCTTGATCCCGGCGATTTCGTACGACACGCACATTCACGTCCCCGGGCTCGGTCGGCAACTTCGGGTAGCTTCCCGCCAGGGTGGTCTGGATCTTCACGGCGCTTCCTCCAACGGTTGTAGGTCGACGGCAGTCAACCAGATTAGCATGCGGGCCTCGCTTCCTCAACCGAGCGTGACGGCTCGACGACGCCGGGGTAGAGGGCGACGAGAATGGTCAGAAAGACCGCCGTCGCCATGAAGAAGACCATGCGATGCCCGAATCGGCCCGCCACGGCGCCTCCGACCAGCGGGCCCATGAGGTTTCCGAACATGAGCGCGGTGGAGGTGACCCCCATGATCCCCGCCCGGCGGTCGGCGGGAGCGCGAAGGCCGATCATCGCCTGCACCGACGGGACGATCCCGCCGATGAACGCGCCGTAGAAGATGCGGGACACGAAGAGCTGCCAGGGCGCTGTGACCAGCCCTTGGGGCAGGGCGAAGACGCCGGAACCCAAGACGGCCCGGCCCAGCGTGCGGCGATAGCCGCTTCGGTCGCTCGAGCGTCCCCAGCGCGGCGCGGCGATCGCGCTCGCGACGCCCGTGATCGCGAAGATGACGCCCGTGGTCGTGGCGAGGAGTCGTCCGTGCGCGCCCAGGGACTCGACGTAGAGGGCCATGACGGGCTGGATCGACATCAGCGCGAACTGGCATCCGAAGAGAATGAAGAAGAGCTGGCGGAACTGCGCCGAGCCGAAGACGGCGCGGTAGTTGTCGAGGACGCGCCCGATGCCGGCGCCGGAGGTCGATCCCAGGTCCCGCCGCACGAGGAACACGACGAGGATTCCGGCGAACAGGTTGAGCGCGGCGGTCACGAAGAAGATCTGGCGGTAGCCCATGAGATCGGCCAGCGTCCCGCCGATCAGCGGGCCCACGATGGTGCCCGTGGGGATCGCGGTCTGGAGCGTCCCGAGCGCGTAGCCCATCCGCTCGCGCGGCGCGCTCGAGGCCATGAGCGCCAGGGCCGCGGCGATGAAGCCGGAGACCGCACCCTGGGCGAGCCGAAGGAAGAAGAGCTGCGGGATCGTCGTGGCGAACCCCATGAGGAGGGTCGCCGCGGCGAGCCCGAAAGAAGCGCGCACCACCATGAGCTTCCGCCCGTGCCGGTCGCCGAGAAATCCCCAGACCGGCGTCGCGACGGTGGCCGCGAAGAAGGGAGCGGCGAAGAGGAGCCCGCTCACCATCGCCACCTTTCCCGACTCGGTTACGCCCAACTCGCGGACGTAGAGCGGCAGGAAGGGCAGGAACATGCTCATCCCGACCATCGTGAAGAATTGCGCCGCCCAGAGCGCGAAGAGGGTGCGCTTCCAGTCCTCGAGTCGTTGAAACGACTCTATGGGTCCGTCGAGGAGTCGGATGACGGGGCGCTACGAGGCCGAAGCCGCGCCCGCGCACTTGGCGCAGGGGCAGATCCGGCGGAGGTAATCGAAGGAATAGATGCCGGTGGTGTGGCCGTCGCTCCAGTCGAAGTGGAGGGCGTAGTTCCCGACGGTCCGGGCCGAGACGATGCCGACGTCGGGATTCACGTGCTCCTCGAACACGAGGCGCTGGCCGCTCGTCTCGCTCACGCACCCCGCGCAGGGGCAGCGGCCGCGGAGATAGCGCGACGGGAAGACGCTTTCATGGTCGTCGGCCCAGCGAACCGTGAAGCGTTCGGTCCCCTTCTTCCGGAGCTCGACCGGCGTCGTCTGATCGGGAGCCAGAGCGGGCACGTCACTCCTCCACGATGCTGAGGGTCAGGTGGCGGAAGGCCCGGATCGAGACCTGCTGCGCGACCTTCCCCGCGATCTCGCTCATCGCGCGCCCCGACGGCGAATCGGGCGCGGCGATCACGACCGGCGTTCCCTCGTCGGCGAAGCGACGGATCGCCTTATCGAGGGGGATCTCGCCGAGGAACGGCACGCTGAGCGACGCGGCCGCGTCTCCGGCGCCGCCGTGCCCGAAAATGTCGTCGCGCCCGCCGCAGTGCGGGCAGACGTAATAGGACATGTTCTCGATGATGCCGAGGAGCGGGACCTTGGTCTGCTGGAACATGCGGAGCGTCTTCATCGAGATCTGGAGCCCAACGTCCTGCGGGGTCGAGACGATCACCGCGCCGGTGACGGGGACGGTCTGGACCAAGGTCAGATGCACGTCGCCGGTTCCGGGCGGGAGGTCGACGATCAGGTAGTCGAGCTCGCCCCAGTTGACCGAGAGGAGGCTTTGCTGGAGCGCCTTGTGCGCCATGGGGCCGCGCCAGATGAGCGGCTGATCGCCGGGGCTCAGATATCCCATGGACATGAGCCGCACGCCGTGCGCCTCGCCCGGCTCGATCGAGTTGTTCGGCTGCGGCTCGGCCGGGCGACCGGATTGCATCATGATCGGAATG
>Ga0070696_100000536_pt1 | contig 24120 bp, 25 predicted proteins | sample KBSK1253metaG_FD_65474 | JGI IMG/M metagenome (GOLD analysis project Ga0070696, IMG submission 65474) | Corn, switchgrass and miscanthus rhizosphere microbial communities from Kellogg Biological Station, Michigan, USA - KBS K1-25-3 metaG | ecosystem: Host-associated > Plants > Roots >... | reverse complement strand
GCAGAGGGGGAGCTGGTTCTGCTGGTGGACCAGGATCGATCGCTGTGGAATCAGGAGCAGATCGCCGAAGGTGTAGCACTGCTCGAGCGGGCCCTGTCCTCCCGGCGGTTTGGGCCCTACACCCTTCAGGCCGCCATTGCCGCGGTTCACGCCGAGGCGCCCAACGCAGCCGCGACGGACTGGGCCCAGATCGTCGGATTGTACGACGTGCTCGCGCGGGCCGACCCGTCTCCCGTGGTTGCGCTCAACCGTGCGGCCGCGGTGGCCATGCGGGATGGTCCACTGGCAGGGCTTGCTCTGATCGATGCGATCCTGGCGCGGGGTGAGCTGGAGGACTATCACCTGGCCCACTCGGCCCGGGCCGACCTCTGCCGACGGCTCGGGAGAACGGGGGAGGCGCGTTCCTCCTATGAGCGCGCCCTTGCTCTGGCCCAGCAGGCTCCGGAACGGCGATTCCTCCAACGACGCCTGAACGAGATGGGGAGCTGAACGGGCCAGCCACGACAATCCCGCACCGTCGCGCTAAGCTTCTGGCACTATGGCTCAATCCGTAAAGCCCGACCTCGATTCTCCCGTGGGCCTGCCCGATACCCGGCGGATGGCACAGCCTCACAGGGAGACTCCCTCGGAGCTGAGGACTACCGCGGGGTATCATCGCCGCTTACCCGACGATCTCCTGAGGCAGGCATCCCGGCGGGTCGAGATCATCGCCCTGATCGGAGCTGCGCTCTGGGTTTTGGGGCCGGCGCTGGGCCATTTGGCGCTCCATATCGCGAGGCCGGAGGACCCGCGGTCGACCCAGTTCCAGGCGCTCGACGTCGTCGCCCTGATCGGCGTCGTGAGCTCCCTCGGCCTGTTCGCCTATCTCAGAACCGGGGAGCGCGACCCCGATCTGGTCATGAATCTCGCGCTGGCGTACATGGTGGCGGTTGCGGTGGATATCGGGATCATGATCCACTGGGATCCGATTGCCGCGATGCCCAGCGCTACCGCGCCGGTGATCACCTGGACCGGTCCGGTGATCCTCATGTTCGCGGCGATCGTTCCCTCAACTCCTTGGAAGATGTTCCTCGTCGGGCTCCTGGCCGCATCGATGGACCCGCTGGGCATGGTGATCGCCCAGGCGGCAGGCAAGTATCACTTCGGCCCGCTCATCAATGTCCTGGTCATGCACTACCCCAACTATCTCCTGCTCGGTGTCGCGGTGGTGATCTCCCATGTGGTCGCCCGGCTGGGACACCAGGTCACCAAGGAACGGGAGTTGGGGAGTTACCGGTTGGGCAAGCTGCTGGGCCGCGGCGGCATGGGAGAGGTCTACCTCGCCACTCACCGGATGCTGGCCCGGCCCGCGGCGATCAAACTGATCAGACCAGAAGTGCTCGCGGAAGGTGACGGCAACACAGCCCAGCTTGCGGTGACACGTTTCAAGCGCGAGGCAGAGGCGGCGGCGAAGTTACGGTCGCCCCACACCGTGGAGCTATACGACTTTGGCGTCACCGAGGATCGAACCCTGTATTTCGTGATGGAGCTGCTGGATGGAATGGATCTCGAAACCATGGTCCAGCAGTACGGTCCGCTGCCGCCGGCGCGAGTCATCCACGTTCTCCGGCAGATCTGCGAGTCGCTGGAAGAAGCCCATGCCTCCGGCATGATCCACCGCGACATCAAGCCCGCCAACATTCATCTGGGGCGACTCGGACTGGAATACGACTTCGCCAAGGTTCTCGACTTTGGCCTGGTCAAGTCGTTCTCTGGCGGCAACGGCGAGCACACGATGGCCACCGCGGCTGGACTTACCCCGGGAACACCAGCCTATATGGCGCCGGAGATGGGGGACGAGGACAAGACGGATGGCCGAGCCGATCTTTACTCGCTGGGCTGCGTCGCCTATTACCTCCTCACCGGGAGACTGGTCTTCGAGGCCGCCACGGCGCTCCAGATCTACGCGAAACATCTGCAGGATCTGCCGGCCCCGCCCTCAACCCGGAGCCCGGTCCCGCAGCCGCCGGGACTGGATCAGCTGATCCTGGCCTGCCTGGCCAAGAAGCCGGAAAGTCGACCCCGGACCGCCGCGGAGCTCGAGCGTTCACTCGCCGCGATCGAGGTCGAGCCCTGGACTCAGGAGCAGGCCATCCAATGGTGGAAGGAGCATAGGTGAGCTACCCGATCGTTGGACTCCATCACGTCACCGCCACGGTCGACGACGCCCAGGCCGATCTGGATTTCTGTCTCGACGCCCTGGGCCTCCGGCTGGTCAAGCGGACAGTCAACTTCGACAACCACGGCGTCTACCACTTCTACTACGGCAATGAGCTGGGCCGGCCCGGAACGATCTGGACCACCTTTCCTTATAAGGGCCGGGGCGTACCGGTCGGGGTAAAGGGTGCGGGACAGATCACCGCGACGTCCTTCTCCGTACCGGCGAGCTCGTTGGGCTACTGGAAGACTCGCCTGCAGCAGCACGACCTGACGGTCGAAGATGGGTCGGACAGATTTGGGGAGGCGTCTATCGCCTTTGCCGACCCGTCCGGGCTGGTCATCGAGCTGGTTGGCAATGATCGGGATGGCCGCGCTCCGTGGCTCAGGGGTAGCGTGCAGCCCGAGGCCGCGATTCGAGGACTGTACGGCGTCACTCTCACTCTTACCGATGCTGCACAGACCGTCGACCTCATGACCAGATTGCTCGGCTTTGAGGTCGTAAATCAGGCTGAGGAACGCATCCGCTTGGCGGTGAACGGAGACCAGCCGGGCCACACGATCGATATCGTTTCTCCCGGGGGTGCCCGCCCTGCCAGGAATGGCCTCGGCACGGTCCACCACGTAGCCCTGGCGATCGCGGAGCCGAACGATCAACTCCGGTTGCGGCAGGAGCTGCTCGACCGTGGCTATAAAGTGACCGAGGTCCTGGACCGCCAGTATTTCCAATCCATCTACTTCCGGGAGCCGGGCGGCGTGTTGCTGGAGGTGGCGACCGTCCGGCCCGGGTTTACCGTAGACGAAGAGCCGAACCGGCTGGGCTGCGACCTCAAGCTTCCGCCGTGGGAAGAGCCCAATCGGCCGGCAATTGAGGAGGAGCTCCCTCGGATCGAAACGCCGGCCCATCGGTGAAGGGACGGACCTTCTTTGTCACCGGCGCCAACTCCGGCATCGGGCGCGCGCTGGTCGAGGCTCTCGCCGCCCAAGGCGGCAGCGTAGCGCTTGCCGCGCGCTCGGAGGAGCGGACCCGCCCGGTGTTGGATCAGATTCGCAGCCGCTATCCGGGAGTCGATGTGCAGTTTGTCCGGATCGACCTTTCTGACCTGGGCTCGATCCGTCAGGCCGGAGCTGCATTTCTCGCAACCGGGCATCCGCTCGATGTTCTGGTGAACAACGCCGGCATCGCCGGGACGCGGGGACTTAGCCCCCAGGGCTTCGACCTGACCTATGCGACCAATCACATCGGGCCTTTTCTGCTGACCAGCCTCCTCCTGCCCAGGATTCGGGCCTCGAGCCAGGGGCGAATCGTGAATGTCTCCAGCATTGCCCAGATGCAGGTGAAGCGGATCGACTGGTCCGTGCTCCAGCGGAGGACTACACCCAAGCGCAGCGGTTTTTCCGATTACGCGGTGACCAAGCTCATGAACGTGCTGCACGCGAAGGCGCTGGCCCGCCGGCTCAGCGGCAGTGCGGTGACGACGTATTCGCTCCACCCGGGGGCGGTGGCGTCCAATATCTGGCGCGCGATTCCTCAGCCGGTGCAGTGGCTCATGAAGCGCTTCATGCTGTCGAACGAAGAGGGCGCCACGACTCCGCTGTATTGCGCGACCGCTCCCGAGCTGGCATCTACCACCGGCCGCTATTACGAGAAATGCCGGGAGACGCCGCCCAATCCGCTCGCCGAAGACGAGGCATTGGCCATGGAGTTGTGGACCAGGACGGAGGAGGCGGTGACCCAATGATCACCCGCAGGTGGTTGGGGCGGTTCGCCCGGCACCTCGTCCGGGTCGCAGTGATGGTGGCGGTGTGCAGCTCGCCGGCGTCGCCCCAGTCGCCCAAGGCCGAGTACGCGACCGCTGATGACGGCGTCCGGCTGTACTACCACGTGGTCGGGTCCGGGGGCCCCGTCGTGCTGGTGCCCGCCGGTCTGTTTCTGGAGCGCGACTTTGCCCAACTGGCTCGCGGGCGCCGCATGGTGTTTTACGACATGCGCAATCGAGGCCGATCTGACCGGGTCGCCGATTCCAGCCGGATCTCGCTACAGAATGACCTGCGCGATCTGGAAGCCGTGCGGCGGCAGGTCCAGGCCGAGCGGGTATCGTTGATCGGCTGGTCGTATCTGGGCATGATGGTCATGCGCTACGCCGCGGAGCACCCCGAACGAATTGAACGGGTGATCCAGATCGGACCCATTCCGAGGCAATACGGGACGGAGTACCCCGCCTCGCTCAGAGCTAGCGACTCGATTCCGGTGCCGGATTCAGCCAGCCGTGCTCTGCTCACCCATCTGCATGAGACCGGACTGCCGAGGCGGGATCCCCAGGCCTACTGTGAACGGGAGTACCAGATCCTTCGAGTCCGGCTGGTGGGCAATCCTCAGGTCGCCCCCCGGGTACCCGATCTCTGCGCCATGCCCAACGAATGGCCCACCACAGTCGATCGGCACTTCCGCCTGCTGTTCCGTTCAATCCAGCGGGAAGACGATGCGGGCTGGGGAAGCTATGCCCAGCTCACCTTTCCGGTGCTGACCATTCATGGGACCCAGGATCGGAACGCACCCTACGGTGGCGGCCGCGAGTGGGCTGCTCGGCTGCCGGATGGACGCCTGCTCACCGTGCGTGGCGGAGGCCACATGGTCTGGCTGGATGCGCCACGGGTAGTGTTCGGGGCTATCGACGCCTTTCTCCGAGGCACCTGGCCGCCAGGCGCGGTGCGGGTGCCCTGACTTCCAGGCTCTCTGGACGTGCTTCTCGAACTGCTAGCGGTGTGGTTGATGGCTCCATCGCCTCCGGCCATGCCGTGTCATCCGCGAACGACATTCATCCATCGCCCAGCGAACTGCGAAGCTCGGAACCCCACATTTGCACTGAGCTCCGCCGCGGCGCAGCTGGTGTATCAGCGAGGAGTTCCCCACACTGACCGACAAGGGAACATCCGGTTCCGCTACGGTACCGCCTCATTCTTCCCTCGCTGTCTCTATCATGCCATGGCCGGCTCCTTCCACGCCATCAAGGACGCGGGCTTCAATTGCGTCCATACCTGGGAAGGCTACGGCATCGGCGACATCATCGGCGAGCTGCGATCGGCTAACCTCCAGCTCATCAAGCACTGGCCTACGGATGCGGAGGTGAGCGGGTACGCCGCCGACCCCAATATCCTGGCCTGGTACCTGGACGAGGAGCCGGCCGCCCAGATCTACCTGGATGCGCAGCGCTCGGGTGACAGCACCCTCATGGGTCGGCGCTACCAGGAGTTCCTCAGCCGATTCTCCGCGATCAAGGCGCTCGACGCTCGGCATCCGATCTTTTCCCTCGGTACCGCCTGGATTCCACCCGACTCCAGGGAATGGTGGGAACGCTGGAGCACGGCGGGGGACATCACTGCCCATGACGACTACTCTCTGCTCTCGACGACGACCGACTTCGAGTCGCTGACGAAAGCAGTTCAGTTGGCGGTGGCCATCAACCGAGAAGAGAAGCCCATGTGGCTGACGCTCCAGGCTTTTACCGGGACGTCGGAGCGGAAGAGTGAGCTGCTCATGCCCAGCCCGGAAGAGCTGCGAGGAATGGCCTTCACCTCCGTTATTCACGGCGCGACCGGCCTCATTTTCTTTGCGCTCGACAGTAGGGTGACCCGCGAAGGCCTGGTGATTGGTATTGCCCCGGACACGCCGACGGCCTACGAGGCTTACGCCCAGGCCACACCCACGGAAGTGAGGCAGAGCCGGGCGCTGTGGGCCGGAGCGGCCGCCTTGAACGCCGAATTGAACCGGTTGACACCGGAGCTGCTGTCGCCCACGTCAGTAGTCTCGTACCGGGTGTACTACTCCGGCGAGAGTTACACCCGGAGTCCGATCCGAACCATGCTGAAGGTCAGAGGCAGTCGGTATACTTTGCTTGCCGCGAACATCGAGAGGCAGGCGTTCGGGGTGCGGTTTGAGTTCGCCAGGGACATCGCCTCGGTAAGGCGGCTGAATCCGGACGGCTCCAGGACGCTGCTCCGACCACAAGGGCAAATGTTCAGCGATTCTCTGGGGCAGTTTGGCGTGGGCGTTTATGAGATTCGATTCCGGCACCGTCCCCACGAGTAGCACTGGAGGGAACATGCTCGTGCGTTGGCTCTTCGCGGCAGTTCACCTCCTGGGATTCGGTATTGCCCTCGGTTCGGTGTGGGCCCGGGGCCAGGCCCTGCGCGGGGACCTCAACGAGGCCGGGCTGCGCCGGGTTTTCTACGCGGATAACTGGTGGGGGATTTCCGCATTGCTCCTGATCGGCACCGGACTGGCGCGGGCCTTCGGAGCGATGGAGAAGGGCAGCGCGTATTACTTGCACAACCATCTCTTTTGGACCAAGATGGCGCTGCTGGCCTTGATCCTGGTGCTGGAAATCGGCCCGATGGTGGCACTCGTCCGGTGGCGCATGGCGGTCAGCCGGGGAACGCGGCCTGACACCCGCCTCGCCGCCCGATTTGCCGGGACCAGCTCGATGCAGGCGGTCCTGCTGGTCCTGATGGTGCTGGCGGCGACGGGTATGGCGAGGGGTTGGGGACAGTAGACAGCTAACAGCTAGCAGCTAGCAGCTATCAGCTATGAGCTATCAGCTATCAGCTATCAGCTATCAGCTCAGCGCAGATAGCATGGCTGAACCTGTTAATCGATGGCTGTTAGCCGCTAGCTGTTAGCCGTTAGCTGTTAGCTGTTAGCTGTTAGCTGTTAGCTGATAGCTGTTAGCCGCTAGCTGTTAGCCGTTAGCCGTTAGCTGTTAGCTGTTAGCTGTTAGCCGTTAGCTGTTAGCTGCTAGCTGTTAGCTGCTACCTGACAAAGCCGGCTGCTCAGCGTAGTCTTCTCGCACCGAGCCTCTGGTGGAGCGCCGCATGGATCCGACCGGTCGTCCTGAACCTCCCGCAGCCAACTCGTCGGCTCCATCCGCCGACCCGGAGCGGCGTCGCTTTCTCACCCGCATCTCGATCGCTCTGTCGACCTTCGTGGCCGCGGTCATGGGTGTCCCGGTAGTCGGCTTTCTGGTCTCCCCCCTGATCCGGAAGGCGCCCCGGGTGTGGCGTCCGGTCGGGTCAGTGGACCATTTCAAGGTGGGCGAGACCGTGAACGTGTCCTTCGAGGACGCTTCGCCGTTGCCTTGGGCGGGGGTCACCGCGCATTCGGCCGCGTGGCTTCGCCGTGATAGCGCCACCCAGTTTACCGCGTTCTCGGTCCACTGTACCCACTTGGGTTGCCCGGTGCGCTGGTTCGGTGAGGCCAAGCTTTTCCTCTGCCCCTGCCACGGTGGCGTGTACAACGCCGACGGCTCGGTGGCCGCCGGCCCGCCCCCCCATCCACTGCCGCAGTATCCGGTGCAGGTGCGAGACGGCCAGGTGGAAATCCTCACCAGTCCGATTCCCATCGCGTGACGCCGGCGTGATCAAACGATTCTTCGCCTGGCTGGACGATCGCAGCGGACTCCTGACATCCGCCCGCCACGCGCTCGAGCATCCGGTGCCACCGCGCACCGGCTGGTGGTACGTGTTCGGCAGCGCCACCTTGCTCGCGTTCGTGCTCCAGGTAGTGACCGGCATTGCCCTGGCCACCGCGTACGTGCCGTCGAGCGGGCAGGCCTACGACAGCCTGCGCTTCATCTCGGAGCAGGCCCTTATGGGGCGGTTCCTGCGGGGCATGCACTACTTCGGCGCGTCCGCCATGGTGCTGCTCATCGGAATCCACGTCTCCCGCACCTACCTCATGGCGGCGTACAAGTTCCCCCGGGAGCTCAACTGGCTCTCCGGTGCCGTCCTCCTGCTGCTCACCTTGGCGCTCGCCTTTACCGGACAGCTGCTGCGGTGGGACCAGAACGCGGTGTGGTCGGTGATCGTCGGGGCGGCCCAAGCGGGGCGGATGCCGATCGTGGGACACGACATGGCCCGCTTCATCCTGGCCGGCGACACCATTGGCGGCGCGACTCTCAGTCGCTTCTTCGCCTTTCACGTCTTCTTCATTCCGGCCCTGGTTTTCGTCCTGATCGGGTTGCACCTCGCCCTGGTCTTGAGGCACGGGATCTCCGAACGGCCCAAGGTAGGAGAGCCGGTCGATCCGGCAACCTACCGCGCCAAATACGACGCCCTGCTGCGTCGGGAAGGGGTACCCTTCTGGCCTGATGCTGCCTGGCGCGACGTGGTCTTCGGCGCCTGCATGGTGGCGACGGTTGTGCTCCTCGCCATCACCGTCGGTCCACCCGAGCTCGGTCGCCCGCCCGACCCCAGCATCCTGCAGGCGGACCCGCGCCCCGACTGGTACCTCCTGTGGTATTTCGCGGTGCTGGCGCTCGCACCGGTGCATTTGGAGAACGTCATCATCGTGCTGGGCCCGCTGCTCTTCGGGGCGATCCTCATTCTCCTCCCGATCTTTAATAAGGGCGAGCGCAGCGTGCGCCGGCGGCCCTGGGCGGGCCTGCTGGTGGTGTTCATCTGGACCACCATCGTCAGCTTCTGGTATGCGGCCCAGAAGGCCGACTGGTCACCTGACTTCGCGGCCAAGCCCCTGCCGGCCTCGGTAGTAAAGAGCGGTGACCCCACCGTGGTGGAGGGTGCCAGGCTCTTTCACGAAAAGGGCTGCGAGTTCTGTCATGCGATCGAGGGATTTGGCGGAGAACGCGGTCCGGATCTCTCGCAGGTCGCCTCCCGCATGAGCCCGGTTCAGATCGAGGCGCGGATTACCAACGGCAGTCCCAACATGCCGGCGTACGCTCAGAGTCTGAAGCCGGAGGAAGTGCGCACCATCGCGGCGTTTCTCGCGACCCGACGCTGAGTCTCTGAGTGAACCGTCCGCTCCGACTCGGAGTGCTCGGTTGCGGCCGGGTCTTCGAGCGGTTTCACCTGCCGGCCATCCTCCGAACCCCCAGCATCCAGCTAAGCGCCGCCTGCGACGCCGATCCCGCGCGCATGGGTTGGGCTGCCGAGCACACTCCGTCACCTGCTCGGTTCACCTCGCTGGCAGAGCTCCTGGCCCGGTCCGAGATCGAAGCCCTGCTCGTGCTCACTCCACCGGAGAGCCATGCCGAAGTTGCCCTTCAGGCGCTGCAAGCCGGGCTGCATGTGCTGGTCGAGAAGCCGATGGCGCTCACGGTGCAGGACGGGGTCCGCATGGCCGATACGGCTCGGCGCACTGGACGACGACTGCAGATCGGCTTTACCCGGCGATTTCGGGAACCCTATCGCCGGCTCCGAGATGGGCTCCAGGCTCTGGATCGCGCCAGTCTCCGGGCAGTGCATTTTGAGCTGGCCTTCTCCACTTCGGGATGGAACGCGCGTACCGATTTCCTGGGTGACGAGACCCGGGGCGGCGGCGTGCTGCACGATGTGCTCTCCCACCAGATCGATCTGATCTGCTGGCTGCTGAACGGCATCCCCGACGAGGTGCAGGCCGTCATGGATCGAGGCGGAGGGGTGCTGGCAGAGCTACGGTTCGGAACGCTCACGACCCGGTGCCACGCGTCTCATGGCAGCTACGCCGATCGCCTCACGATAGAGACCGCTCAAGGGCGGGTGCTCGAGGCGACGGGCAATAGTCTGCGGAGCACTGGGCTGGCGTTTCCCGCCTTGCGGCGAGCACGTGCCTTGCTGCTGGATCGAGTGGCGTTGCTGCGAGACCGGATGCTGCGGCGACCCAACGTTTCCCTCATCAGCTTCGAGCGTCAGTTCCGTGACTTCGAGCAGGCGGTTCGCGGTGGCTCGTCGGTCGGTGCTTCGGCCGAGGAGGGAGTGATCGGGCTCAGGATCCTGGAGGCCTGCCGGGAAAGCGCCCGGCTCGGGGGAACCTGGCGCAGACTGGAGTGAAGAGTTCAGACCAGCTGGGATAGCACCTTGCCGGCCAGCGGCCGGCTGCAGCGAGCGCCAAGACGGTGTACTGCCGTCGGAGCGATATCGAGAATGTCGGCGCCGGACTCGAGCCGTCCGCCCGCTGCGATGCCGGGTCCCCGGGCAAGCAGGAACCCGTAGGGCGCGTGGTTGCCGCTGCGGCCGTTGGGGATTCGCCCCGGCGTGGACCGCTCGATCCGGCCGAAGCGGGAGGAGTGCACTGCCCGGTGGGGCGCTCCGGAGCTGGGCCGCCAGCGGACGATCAAATCGGGCAGCCGGTGGATTCGCTCTCCGGCGGGGAACACTCTCTCGGCGCGACCGATTTCCTCAATCAGCGGCTCGCCGGTGTCGGCATCGCGAAAGCTGTTCAGCCCTTCGTCGAGCCGGGCACAGAGAGCGTCGGCCTCGTCGCGCGATACGATGCCGCGCGCCTCCCGCTCGCGCAGGTTGAGCCGGATATACCCGTTCAGGTCGGCACGAAGGGTAAACGCGGAGGTGTGATCCCAATCGACCCCGCCGGTGGTCCAGCGAGTCATGATCCGGTTCTTGATCGCTCTGGGTACGGCATTGGTAAGGGCGCGGCGCAGCGGCAGCGGAAGAGCCTCGCCGAATCGTCGCAGGAGTCCGCGCTTGGGGGCTTGGGCGGCCGGGCCGTGCAGCACCCGGGCGAGCATCTCATCCAGGAAATCCACCCGCGCCGTGTTGACCATCATGCCGTGCAGGGCGAAAACGAACACCGTCGCCTGGGGTGCGGCGGCCACCAGTTGTCCCACGACCTGGTCGGCGGTGCGATAAAGCTCTCGCAGCGCCCCGTCGTACCAGGGACCGAGCTCAGGGGGAACCTCGGCATCGACACTGGTCCGATCCCAGAAGCGATGGCCGCCGCGATGCAGGGCTCCAAAGACCGTGATGGCGAGATTCCAGGGTCGCTCCAGCAGCCAACCGGCCAGATCGGCCGAACGCCGGGTGAGAGTGGTCAGCTCCGCGTGCAGCTCCCGCAGGTGAGCCAATGAGGCGCGTCCGAACTCGTCGGTGCGAATGGGCGATTCGCCATAGCGTCGATGGATTTCCCCCAGCAACTCCGGCGGATACGACTCCGGGGGCACCAACTTGTCATGGCTGCCCCATCCGGTGACTTCGACCCCGGGAAACGGCTCGGTGCCGGGCGTCATCGGGACATCGTGCGCCACGGTGACGACGTCGCCATCGATGGCGCGCCAGAAGGGACGCACCGGAAGCCAATCGGCGGCCGGAGCGGCGAATTCCATCCGCTCCTCGCGCCATTGGAAATCGTGGTAGACCCCGTGGTCCGAGGGCGGCCGTCCAGTGTAGAATGTCGGCCAGGGCGATCCGGTGAGATACTTGGCCGAGGTGGAGAGCCGGCCCCAGGTGCCTTCGCGTCGCAAAGCAGCGAGTACCGGGAGGGTACCGTCGTCGGTCCAGCGCTCGATCAGCGACGCATCCGCGGCGTCGAGGCCAATGAGCAGGAGCTTGCGATGGGTGTCAGACACGCCGCGAAGGATTGCGGGCCTGGTGAGCCTTGTCAAACAGGTGAGCTTCTGGTTGTCCTGGTGCTCAGCTACAACAAACGGGAGCACACTCTTCGCTGTCTCGACAGCGTGCGGCGGCTGCAGTATCGGCCCCGCGAAGTCATCGTGGTGGACAACGGCTCATCCGACGGATCGGCCGATGCCATCGCGGAGGCTCACCCTGAGGTTCATCTGGTCCGCAATCCGCGCAATCTGGGAGCCGCCGGCGGACGCAATCTCGGCATCCGCTGCGCCAAGGAGCGGTTCGGCTATACCCATCTCCTGTTTCTCGACGACGATTCGGTGGTGGACGAACGACTGGCCGGCGAGCTCATAGCCGCGTTGCGGGAGGATTCCCACGCTGGAATGGCGACGCCCAAGGCCTACCGGATGGATACGGCGGACCTGATCGCCTCCGCCGGCGGCATGCGGGTCCAGCTGGGGCGCGGATGGATCCGCGACATCGGCGCGGGCGACCGGGACGTCGGCCAGTTCGAGCAAGGTCGCACGGTGGAATCCTGCGTCGGGTTCGCAGTCATGATGCGGCGAGAGGCGCTCGAGCGCTGCGGCGGGTTCGACGAGAGCTACAACCCCTACGGGTGGGAGGAAGTCGATCTCTCACTCCGGTTACGCGAGCTGGGATACAGCATCCGCTATGTCCCTAGCGCGCTCTGCTGGCACGCGGGCGGCACGCCGGGCCGGGGAAGTCAGGTGTTCGAATACGAGCGGGGCAAGGCGGCCAACTACCTGCGGCTCATGCGGCGACACGCGACGCGGGCTCAGTGGCTCGCCTTTCTGGCGCGTCTTCCACTCAAGAGCCTGCGCCTTGCTGGGATACATCTGCGAGACGGGAACTGGGGGATCGTGCGGGCCCAGGCGCTCGGGCTGATCGAAGGAATGCGGCGCGCCCGCTAGCAGGTTCTCACCTCTCGCGACAGATGCGATATCGCAGTCGGCGGAATCGAGCAATGGGGCTGGTGAGATCATGCCCCTACGATCTCACGGCGATGCTTCGTCCGTGATCGAAGTGTCGGGGCCTTTTCGAACTCGTGGGCAGCTCAGCTGCTCGGAACCGCCTCTTGGGCTACCGCCCGCGGCCGGCGCCAGCCGCCCTTGAGCTGAGTGACCGGCACACCCTCCCCGGACGTCTTCAGATAGGCGTTGGGATCGTGCATCATGCTTCCGGGTGGGAGATAACGGTACAGCTCGCCGAGATCGCGCTGGATGCGCTGCTCGTAGAACGCCGGCAACCGATCGGATGTCCCGTCCATGAAGCCGCGTACGCTGGGATCGGTATCGAGCAGCCGCCGTATGGTGGTGTGATACTCGATTCGGCCCCATCCCTCCGACGACATACCACGCACCACGTTCATCCACTTGGGAATCATCGTGGCCGTGGCGGGAACCCGCCGTGCGATCGCCCGCCAGGAGAACGAATAGCGGGTGAGATCGACCAGCAGATCGTAGAACTCCGGCCAGGAGTAGTTCGCCGGCCGCACATTCATTGCGTGGTTGTTGTTCAGGAAGGTGAACGGGAATGGCAAGACCCGGCCGGCGCGCTGGTAATCCAGATTCATCGGAGCCGCACGGCCAAAGGCCGACAGCAGCGAGTAGGCCGGGAAGGCGCCGGGCGAGAGATCGAGAAATTTCTTGGTGAGCTCGAACGGCTCCGGCCCCTCGTCGCAATCGAGTCCGACCACGAAGTTGGTTTGAATGTAGGGGATGTACCGCAGAATCAGATTCACGTGCTCGGAGACCTGCTTCACCTTGTCCATCCCCGTCCGCCGGGTCTTCGACTTGTTCCCCATATCGTACCAGGATTCGATGCCCGGGAGGATGGCCTGGAAGCCGTTCTTCCGCAGCCGCTGCAAGTGGGGCTCGGAGAGCAACGAGAGACTGCTCTCGGCGATGTGCCGGATCCGGCCCGAGGGCACCGCCTCGATGGCGTTCATGTACTCGTCGAAGCGGACCCCGAAGTTGGGATCGTGCCAGCCGACGATAGGACGCTTGATCTTGGTGAGCAGGAAGTTGAGATCCTGAGTCAGCTCGACAAAGCCGAGCGGCTGGTAGTCTACCGTCGAGTCGATGCAAAAACTGCAGGTGTAGGGGCAGCCCAGACTGGCGATCATCGGCACGATCTTTATGCCGGGCGCCTTAGCCAGGGTGGCCTCGACGAACTTCCAGCGCGCTTCCAGGCTGGGCAGCTCGGCCGGCTGTTTCGCGGCGGACATGGCCCGACCCATCGGACGGTGCGGAGCGCACTCGGCGAGCAGCTCCCTCACCACCTCGCGATCGGTAAAGCCCAGCACATAGTCGAAATACTGAGCCGCGTCCTCCGGATAGCACCGGGCATGGGGCCCGCCCAGGATGGTGATGGCGCCCCGCTGACGGAAGAGGTTGCTCAACGCGTAGGCCAGCTGCGCGGCCTGGGTGAACGCCCCGATGAACAGGACATCCAGTTCCTTGGGCAGGAGCTGCAACAGATCTTCCCCGCCAGTGTAACAGACGTAGTGCACCTCATGGCCCGCCTCTTCGCACCACACTCCCAGGACCTGGGGCATGATGCTGGCGAGGTTGGCGTTCATGAGCCGGCCGTAAAGACTGTTACGCGGGCTCTTGGTGACTAAATCGAGAATGCCGATCCGGCGTCTGCGAGGGCGGGGGGAGGGGATGGAATGACCCGGGTCGTTGGGCAAATGGACCACGAGGGACCTTCCTGCACGAGGTGGGCACTCGAATCGCTGGGTCCCGGAAGCGGGGCGGAGTAATCGGAGTGAGGACCGGCTTGGGCCACGCTATGGCCCCGATGGTGCAACAAGGCTATACTGTAGTGCTACATATCGCAAGGCTATAGTCGGTACCTTGCGCGCTCCCACCGGAAAGGTCCCATGGTCCGCCTAGTGGTCCATCAAATCATGGCGCGGCGCGGTATCTCCGCCTACGCGCTGAGCCGCGGCGCGAAGCTGAGTTATCCCAGCGCCTATCGGCTCTCTCGACCAGGCGGGCGCTTCGGACGCTTGCATGCCGACACCCTCGACCGGCTCTGCAAGTTCTTCAAATTGCAGCCGGGTGCGCTCCTCGAGTGGACGCCCGCGAAGCGTCTGAATGGAGACCGAAAGCGGGGGAGCTGAGCCTGCGTTAGCGGCCCCGGCACCCGAAAGTCCGCCGAACGGGTTAGATTTAAACTTCCTCCTCCATCTCATCCCGGGATCGGAGGTCCTTTACTCCCGGCAGGAACCCATGACCAACAATCCGATATCTCCGCTTGGCGGTGCCGCCGGCAACGGTCACTCGTCCTTGACCGAGCGGGTGCGCAGCCGAGTCGCCGAAGCCGACCGCTCGCTCGACCGACGCCTCAAAGCCGCGCGGCGTCGCTCGAAGAGCACCAAGGCTGCCTCGATCGCGCGACCGGAGGCGTCAGAAAAAGATCGCAGCACCCGCTCACTGCGTCGGGTGTTTCACGAGCTGGGCACGACCCATCGGGAGTACCGGCAGCGCACCGGACAGCGGGTTCCTCCTGACTTGCGCGAGGCGGCCCATGCGTTCAAGCGGGAACCCAGTCTCACATCGCTGGTGACGGTGGCTGGCTACCTCGACGAGCTGGGCATTCTGGCGTGGTAGCCCGCGCCAGCCGCGCGGTCACCGACGGTGTCTCCTGCTGGGAGTAACTCTTGCCCAAACGCAACTACGGATTCGAGAAGCGTCAGAAAGAGCTCAACAAGCAGCGCAAGAGAGAAGAGAAGGAACAACGCAAGCTTGAGCGGGCAAAGGGCCTCGTCGAAGAGGCTCTGCCGGAGAACTCAGAGGACGCCGGCAGCCCGCCGGAAGTCTGACCGGTTCCAAGTCGCTGCCGCAAGGCAAATCCGCAGTACCAGACGGGTCCGGCGCCGGATGCCGGACCCGTTTCGTATCAGCGATCCCGCTTCTTGCGGCGCCGAGCGGCCGCGGACTTGAGCTGCCTGGCAGCGCTCGGCTTGAGGTAGTGGCGGCGCTGGCGCAGCTCCTTGAGGAGTCCGGCCTTCTGCACCTTGCGCTTGAACACCTTCAGCGCATTCTCCAGCCGATCGCTCTCTTCGATCCGGACCTCGATCACGATGGCTCCCGCTGCTTGAGACGAGAGGCAAACGAAAGGGGCCCGCTGCGAATCCAGGGCCCCCTGCCTCCTCGGAAGTGCCTTCACCCTGATGAAGGCGATGCAGGCCCAAGAATACTCCTGTCATTCCCCAACGGCAACGCCGGGCCGAGTCGGCGATCTGGCGACCCCCTCGAAGAACGGGTTAGAATCTGTCATGGCTCATGCACAGCTTCCGCTGCTTCGTCGCCGTTTTGGCGAGACCATGCGCACCGACGCCTGGTGGCTCCAGCCGGCGCTCGTCTTCCTGCTCCTCTCCTCGTTTGTGGCCTATGCCACCTGGGCGGCGTTTCAGGGCGAGCATTATACATTCGGGCCCTACCTCTCTCCCTTCTACTCGCCGGAGCTGTTCGGCAGCTCGCCACATGCCTGGTTCGGACCCAAACCATGGTGGTGGCCGGCCTGGCTGGTCTTCTCACCCGCCTTGCTGATCCTGCCGTTTCCCGGCCTCTTCCGGCTGACCTGCTACTACTATCGCGGGGCATACTATAAGGCCTTCTGGGCGGACCCGCCGTCCTGCGCCGTGGGCGAGCCGCGTAAGCAATACTGCGGGGAATCCGCGTTCCCGCTGATGCTGCAGAACATCCACCGGTATTTCCTCTATATCGCGCTGGTGTTTCTGCTGATTCTCCTTCATGACGTGTACCAGGCGCTCTGGTTCACCGATCCGGCCACCGGCCGCGCCTCCTTCGGTATTGGGGTGGGGACCCTGGTGCTGGCGACCAACGTCATCCTGCTGGGCGGCTACACCTTGGGCTGTCACTCAATGCGGCACGTGATCGGCGGCTATCTCCACCAGCTCTCCCGGCGACCGGTGCGCAAGGTGGCATACGACTGCTCCAGTTGCCTCAACCGGGCCCACATGCGCTGGGCCTGGAGCAGCCTCTTCTCGGTCGCGTTCGCCGATCTCTACGTGCGGATGTGTTCGATGGGGGTATGGGTTGATTGGAGGATTCTGTGAATAGGCAAAGAGTCTTTGGTCGACTAACGACTCTCAACCTTCCCTGATGCCCGACTATCCCGCTCTCGACCACGACGTTCTCATCGTCGGCGCCGGCGGTGCGGGCCTCCGGGCCGCCATTGCCGCCTCTGCCGCCGGAGCCTCGGTGGGCCTGGTCTGCAAGTCGCTCCTGGGCAAGGCCCACACCGTCATGGCCGAGGGGGGCATCGCTGCCGCGATGGCGAACGTCGATAGCCGGGACGACTGGCGGGTGCACTTCGCCGACACCATGCGGGGCGGCCAGTATCTCAACAACTGGCGCATGGCGGAGCTGCACGCCAAGGAGGCGCCCGACCGGGTTCGCGAGCTCGAGGCCTGGGGCGCCTTGTTCGACCGCACCCCGGATGGTCGCATCCTCCAGCGCAACTTTGGAGGACACAAGTATCCCCGCCTCGCCCACGTGGGCGACCGGACCGGCCTGGAGATGATCCGCACCCTCCAGGACCACAGCATCCATCAGGGCATCGACGTGCACATGGAATGCACCATTGTCCGGCTGCTGACCGACGGCGGCAGGATCGCAGGGGCACTGGCCTACGATCGCGAACGCGGACGGTTTCGGCTCTTTCGCAGCAAGGCGGTCGTGCTCGCCACCGGAGGCATCGGGCGGGCGTACGCCATCACCAGCAACAGTTGGGAATACACCGGCGATGGCCAGGCCCTCGCGTATCAGGCCGGTGCCGCACTGCAGGACATGGAGTTCGTCCAATTCCACCCGACCGGAATGATCTGGCCGCCAAGCGTCCGAGGCCTGCTGGTCACCGAGGGAGTGCGGGGCGAAGGCGGGATCCTGCTGAACAGCCTGGGACGGCGGTTCATGTTCGATGACATCCCGGAGAACTATCGGGCCCAGACCGCGGACAACGAGGATGAAGGGTGGCGCTACACCCAGGGTGATAAGAGCGCCCGCCGGCCGCCGGAGTTGCTCACTCGCGATCACGTGGCCCGCTGCATCGTGCGCGAGGTACGCGAGGGCAGAGGTAGTCCGCATGGCGGAGTCTTCCTTGACATCTCCTGGATCAAGCAGCGTCTGCCCGATGCCCGGAAGCACATCATCAAGAAGCTTCCCAGCATGTATCACCAGTTCAAAGAGCTGGCCGACATCGACATCACCACCACGCCCATGGAGATCGGACCCACTACCCACTACATCATGGGTGGCATCCGGGTGGAGGGCGACACCCAAATGTCGACCCTACCAGGCCTCTTTGCTGCCGGCGAGTGCGCGGCCGGTCTGCATGGCGCCAACCGGCTGGGGGGAAATTCGCTTTCGGACCTGCTGGTCTTCGGGAAGCGGGCGGGCGAGTTCGCCGCGGTCTACGCCCGGGACCACGGTCCGGTCGCCATCGACGGCACCCAGGTCGAGGAGGCCGAGCGCGCGGCGCTGGCACCCTTCGAGCGGGTGGCGAGCGTGAATGGCAGCGGCGCTTACCAGGTGCAGCAGGAGCTGCAGTCGCTGATGCAGGAGCTGGTGGGCATCGTCCGGAATGAGCCGGAGATGAAGCAGGCGCTCGAGGCCATTGAGCAGCTGAAGGATCGGGCGGCCGCAGTGGGCGTGGTGGGCAACCGGGAATACAACCCCGGCTGGCACACCGCCATCGACCTGGCGAACCTGCTCACGATTTCAGAGGCGATCACCCGCTCGGCCATCGAGCGAAAAGAGAGTCGCGGGGGACATTTCCGGGAGGACTACCCGGAGAAGGATCCCGCGTATGGCAAGATCAATCTGGTAACCCGGAAGGGGCCGGACGGCGAGATGCAGCTGGTTGGGGAACCGATCCCTGAGATGCCGGCCGAGTTGAAGCGGGTCATCGAGGAGCAGAAGTGACGTTCACGCCAACGAGCGTGAACGTCATCCTGAGCGTAGCGAAGGAGTCGAAATGAAAAGCAGGAGACAGAGTCCATCGTGACCGACACGCTCAAGCCCGACTTGGTCGAAACCGGCCAGGTGGAGGAGACCAAACCTCCCGACGCCAAGGCCGAGCCCCGGGGCAGGGCGACCTTCCGAGTGTGGCGGGGAGACGCGCAGGGCGGAAGGTTGGTGGACTATACCACCGGCGTGACGCCTGGGATGGTCGTACTGGACGCGATTCATCAGATCCAGGCGGAGCAGGCCAACGATCTGGCGGTCCGGTGGAACTGCAAGGCCGGCAAATGCGGCTCCTGCTCAGCCGAAGTGAACGGCAGCCCCAGGCTCATGTGCATGACCCGGCTCAGCGACCTGCCGTTGGAGAAGCCCGTGACGGTCGAGCCCATGCGCAGCTTCCCGCCGATCCGGGACCTGGTAACCGATGTGTCCTGGAACTTCCGGGTGAAGAAGGGCATCAAGCCGTTCACCCCCCGTGCGCCGGATGCCCCCGACGGCACCTGGCGCATGGCCCAGTCGGACGTCGATCGAGTGCAGGAGTTCCGCAAGTGTATCGAGTGCTTCCTCTGTCAGGACGTGTGCCATGTCCTGCGGGATCATCACCTGCACGAGCAGTTCATCGGTCCGCGCTACCTGGTCCACATAGCGGCGCTGGAAATGCACCCGCTGGATACCGCGGATCGGGTCGAGGAGCTCCGGCAGGCCCACGGCATCGGCTACTGCAACATCACCAAGTGCTGCACCAAGGTCTGCCCCGAGCACATCACCATCACCGATAACGCGATCATCCCGCTCAAGGAGCGGGTGGTGGACCAATATTTCGACCCGCTGGGGAAAGTGCTGAAGGTCTTCAGCCGGCGAGATGAGAGAGAGTGAGCCTCGTGTTTGACCTCAAGCCGATCTCCAAGGAGAGCCTGCCGCTGGCACTGCAGAAGGCGGAGCGGTACCGGGTGATCAACGATCCCTCATCCGCGGAGAGCATCTGCCTGGACGTGCTGACCATTGACCCCGACAATCAGCAGGCATTGATCACCCTGGTACTGGCGATTACCGACCAGTTCGCCGACGCGCCGACCGAAGGGGTGCGACGAGCTCGCGAGGTGCTCCAGCGCATTGCCGACGAGTACAGCCGGTCGTATTACGCCGGAATCGTGTGCGAGCGTTGCGCCAAAGCCCAGCTCCGCCAGGGCGCTCTGGCCTCTGGTGAAATGGCCTACCATTGGTTCCGCGAGGCGATGAGCTGGTACGAGAAGGCGGAGGCGCTCAAACCCAAGGGGAACGACGAGGCGATTCTTCGGTGGAATACCTGCGCCCGAATTCTGACCGGCAACGAGCGACTGCGGCCCCGCAGCGACGAGCCGGTCGAGCTCGGATTGGAATGAGCCGGGTTAGCGCGAGCCGGGGCGGGTCATCTCGAGCCGCAGACGAGTGAGCGCGACTGGCTGGGTAAAGCGGAAGCGCCAATTGGTACGCCCGTACCCCAAGGTGTCTATCCCCTCCAGCACGCCTTGCGTCGTTCCATCCGTCACTGGCTTGGTGCCTGGAGGGACCTCGACCGCGAGCAGGAGCGGCGCGGAGTCTGGAGTATCTCGGGGTATCGCGAACCAGTTGTGCCCGTTGGGCGCCCCATGAAAACGTACCCGGGTGACCAGGGTGTCGCCGGGAGCTCGTTGGTGGGGGATCACGACCTCTGGGCCCATTCGGCCCCAGCTCGAGCGCTTCCCGTCGATCGCCACCCGCACCACGCGCAGGGTCGAATCGACCAGCAGCACCAAGGTATCGGGCGCCTGAATCCGCCAGGCGGTTTGCTGTTCGGTCACGAAGTGGTCCCCGCTATCGCTCACCGCGATCCGAACCTCCTCCCGGTATATCTGGTTGTGGGACCCTCCGGCTCCACCGGGTCCCTGAGCGAGCGCGGCGGCCACCATCCCTGCTATAGTGGCGTTGGCCATCAGCACTCCACGGGTCCAGAATCGCATTTATCCTGCCTTGCGTTTAAGGCTGACGCTGGTCGCGGCCGGGTCAATCCGCAATCCGATCCACTCGCCGGCCAGCGCGTGACCCGGTACTCCGCACAGTATCCAGTACCAGCCCGCCTGATCCGCCACAAACGCGGTCTCGTCGGTCTTGCCAGGGTCGATCCCGGTGGTCACCGCCCGGCTCGCGGCGTTGTCCAAAGCCGGGTGGCCCCCTTCCATAGGCAGCTTTTCCCGCTCGGCGACGACCACAAGACTGTGGGGGACCGAGTCGCCGTTGCGCCAGCTCCAGTGGACCGCCCAGTTGAGGGGGACGTTGATCTGCACGCTACCGTCGTGCTCGCCGTTGAGCCCGGCAGAAGGTGCCCCCGACGGCCGGGCGACTTCTAGGGCGAGGGTGACGCTCTTGGCGGTCGCATCGGCCACGATCCAACGGGGTAAGGTGTCAGACTGCGCCCAGACCGGCGCGGCGCTCAGGCCGGCAACAAGGAACAGGCAACAGCCGTTCAGGCCACGTCGCAGCATAGCAGAAAGCGCTCTTGACAGGGCAGCGATAGGAGGTAGCATAGGCTGATTCGTTCCGAACTGAAAGCGTAAGTATGTCGTCCGGCAAGATCAGTGGTCCATGGCCGGGTGAGCGGGCTCGGGGTCCTTGCCGCAGACCCATTTTCAACGCTGAGGAGGTCACACCATGAAGTGTACTCGCTGGTTTGCGATCCCCGCGATCTGTCTCGCGGCGCAGAGTGCCTCCGCCCAGAAGCCAGCCGGCCCAGAATGGAAGACCTACGGCGGCACCGAATGGAACACCCGCTACTCCGGTCTCAACAAGATCACCACCAAGAATGTCGCCCAATTAGTGCCGCGGATGATTTTCCAGACCGGCATTGGCAAGCTGGGCTCCTTCGAGAACACGCCGATCGTCACCGAAGGCAAGATGTATGTGACTACGCCCTGGAATACGGCCATCGGATACGATCTTGCCACCGGCAAGGAGATGTGGCGGTACGAGCACAAGCAGGGCACCAATATCATCTGCTGCGGTCCCAATAACCGCGGCTTCGGTCTGCACGGCCCGCACCTGTACATGGGGACCTTGGACGGCCACCTGGTGGCCCTCGATCGGGCGAGCGGCAAGGTGGTGTGGGACATCGAGGTCGGTGATCCAACCGCGGGCTATAGCATCACCCATGCACCGCTGGTGCTGGGCAACAACGTCATCGTCGGCGTCTCCGGTGGCGAGTACGGGATCCGGGGCTTCCTGGTCGCCTACGATGCGGTGAGCGGCAAGGAGGTCTGGAAGTGGTACTCGATCCCGGCCCCCAAGGGCGACTCCACGTTCGACCCCGTGGCCCCGAACGGCTGGTTCGGCACCTGGCCTACGAGCACGCCCGATGGGGCTGACCTCCACCGAGACGTCGCCAAGGAGAAGGCCGATAGCGCCAAGTACGCGGATGCCTGGAAGACCGGCGGAGGCGGCGTCTGGATGACCCCGGCATACGATGCCGAGCTCAACCTGATCTTCCTCGCGGTCGGCAACCCCTCTCCCGACCTGGACGGCGGCATCCGCCCCGGCGACAACCTCTACACTGACGCGGTCGTTGCGGTCGACGCCACCTCAGGCAAGACCAAGTGGTACTATCAGACGGTACCTCACGACGTCTGGGACCTCGACGCGGTCTCTCCTCCAGCAATTGCGATGGTCGGCGGGAAGAAGGTGGTGGTGCACGCCGGCAAGACCGCCTGGGTGTACATCCTCGACGCCGCCACCGGCAAGCTGATCAAGAGAAGCGACAATTTTACCCCGCAGGAGAACATGTTCGCGCTGCCGACGGCCGAGGGCGCCCGGATGTTGCCCGGAGCGAACGGCGGGTCCGAGTGGTCGCCGATCTCGATCAACCCGACGCTCAACTACGCCTACACTGCGGGTCTGCACCAGCCGATGCACTACAAGACTCACAGCGCGCCGTACGAGAAGGGAAAGCTGTGGCTGGGCTCGGCCTTCGTGGCCATCCCGGGCGAGGCGCAGTACGGCCTCTTCAGTGCGGTAAATCTCGCGACCGGGAAGATCGCCTGGCAGAACAAGGTCGATCAGCCGATGATGGGCGGTTCCCTGTCCACTGCCGGTGGCATCACCTTCACGGGAGAGGGCAACGGCAACTTCAACGGCTACGACTCGAAGACCGGGAAGCTACTCTGGCAGTACCACGCCGGTGCCGGGTGCAACTCCGCCCCGATGAGCTATGAGTTTGGCGGGGAGCAGTTTATCGCAGTCGCCTGTGGGGGTAACTTCCAGATCAATTACCCGCTGGGGGACGCGGTGCTCATCTTCGGCCTCCCGAAGCCGTACACGGCCAAGTAGGGCACGCCTCCTGCGTCTTCGGCGGAGATGGCTCCGGTGAGCCATCTCCGCCGGTTTGTTTCTGTCAATGACGAGGTCACCGCATGCGTATGCTCCCAGGCTCTCCTTCCCTCGGCTTTCTGCTCGCTCTGGCCCTTCTACCCGGCTCGATCCTCCGGGCCCAGGGCTCGACCCAAACCGCCCCGATCGACAGCACCTGGCTGAGCTACGACGCGGCAACCAAGACGGTGCATTTCCAGCTGATCGCCGGCCTCACCGGCCTCAATGGCGCGCTCAACTACAATGGTTTCGGCGACGGCGGCCTGGTCCTGGAGGTACCGGCCGGCAGCAAGGTGGTAGTCGATTTCACCAACAATGACGGCATGTTGCCCCACAGTGCCGAGGTTATTGCGGCCAAGCTTCCGGTGCCGACAGCGGCTGTCCAGCCCGCCATCCAACGGGCGTACACCGACAAGCTCGACGAAGGCCTCCCGCCCCTGGCCAAGAACGGAATGACCTTCACCGCGAATTCTCCAGGCGACTACTTCTTTTTCTGTGGGGTACCGGGGCACGGGCAGGGTGGCATGTATATCGGCCTCAAGGTGAGCTCCACCGCCATGGCGCCCAGGCTCATGCCGGCACCCAAGAAGCCGGGGGCCAAATGACCACCGTCCCAGCACTGGGACTCATCTCGCTCGCCGCGCTCGGCGCCTTCGGACTGGGCCGGTTAGACCATCGGCAGCAGCCGGGCGGTCTGACCGGCCACGAATGGGTAGCTCTCGAGCCGGCAGCGCGGGAGGCATGGTTGCAGGGATTCTTGGCGGGCGCCGCCACGAGCCAGGCACTGGCAACAGGCGCCGCGGATTCGGCGGCACTGCAGACGGCAATGCTCCGACTGCGGCGCGAGGGAAGCCTGGAGTTCCCCTTCGCGCCGAATGTCTATGGCGCCCGGGTTGCCGATTTCTATCACTACGAGGACCGCCGGGCGCTGCCGGTGTGGTATGCGATATGGGAGGTCAATAGAGCAGTGAGAAGTAACCAGTGAAGAAGTGAGAAGTAAGGAGTGAGTAGTAGGGAGTGAGGACGCCTCAGCTCTTACGCTTACGCCGTCACTTACTCCTTACTTCTCACTGCTCACTGCTCACTGCTTACTTCTCACTGCTTACTTCTCACTGCTTACTTCTCACTGCTTACTTCTCACTGCTTACTTCTCACTGCTCACGGCCCACTCTCACCC
>Ga0070696_100000535_pt1 | contig 24121 bp, 28 predicted proteins | sample KBSK1253metaG_FD_65474 | JGI IMG/M metagenome (GOLD analysis project Ga0070696, IMG submission 65474) | Corn, switchgrass and miscanthus rhizosphere microbial communities from Kellogg Biological Station, Michigan, USA - KBS K1-25-3 metaG | ecosystem: Host-associated > Plants > Roots >... | reverse complement strand
CTGGCCGGACGGCTCGTCGCCCGGCCGGTACTCCAGCCCGAGCAGCTGGCGGTAGAACTCGGCGAGCAGCCGGGGGTCGGTGCAGTCCAGCACCGTCTGCAGCAGCGTCGGATGGGTGGCCGCGTCCATGGACGCGAACGCTAGACCCGGCCGTGACCTTTGTCCCGCTGAGCGGGACGTTCTTCACACCGTGCCCTGCACCACGTGCAGGCGTTCGCATCCGGACCCGGAACGTCCGGAACCGGCTCTACCGTGGCGCGATGGACCTGACGTTCACGGGTGACCTCTGGTACTGGCGCGGGCCGTCGCCGTACCACTTCGTCACGGTGCCGGAGGACCAGAGCGCGTACCTGCACGACATCGCTGCGGAGGTCACGTACGGCTGGGGGATGATCCCCGTCTGGGCGAGCATCGGCGCCACGAGGTGGGAGACGTCGCTGTTCCCGAAGGACGGCGGCTACGTGCTGCCGGTGAAGGACGCCGTCCGCCGCGCGGAGCGCCTGGATCAGGGCGACGCCGTCACGGTCGGCCTGACGGTCGCCGTCCGGCATGGGTGGCCCGCCGGTGACGACGCCGGGCGGCATCGGCGACAGTAGGGCATGACCAGCGCCAGGCCCGCCGACGTCCAGGCCTATCTCGACGCCATCGTCTCGCCCACGCGCCGCCGGGATGCCGAGACGATGCTCGGGATCATGGAGCGTGCCAGCGGGGAGCCGGCCACGATGTGGGGAAGCATCGTGGGTTTCGGCCAGTACCACTACCGCTATGACAGCGGCCGCGAGGGCGACTGCCACGCGATCGGCTTCGCGGCGCGCAAGGCGGCCACCGTGGTGTACCTCCTGGACGGCGTCGGCGCGCACGAGAATGCGCTGCAGCGTCTCGGGCCGCACACGACCGGGGTCGGGTGCCTGTACCTGAAGGACGTCAGCGCGGTGGATCTGGACGTGCTGCACGACATGCTCGCCTCGTCGTTCCGCCGACTGACCCGCGATACGTACACGAAGCGGGCCCGCGACGGGCACGAGAGCGACTGAGGCGACAACCGTGCTGCCGCACCGTCTGCGGGGCGCCCCGGTCCGGGTCCCGCGATGAGGGTGGACGACGTCCGTCGGCTGGACCTGGGGACGTTCGTCCGCCCCGCCGACGAGACCGGCACCGGCCAGCCGCGGGTCGAGGCGGTGCACGGGTACGCCATCCCGCACGACGCCGGGCTGATCGTCGTCGACACCGGCATCGGCGAGGCGGACGACGAGACCGAGTCCTGGTACCGGCCGCGCCGGGTCTCGGTGGACGACGCGTTGCATGGGCACGGGCTGGCAGCGGACGACGTGAGCCTGGTCATCAACTGCCACCTGCACTTCGACCACATCGGAGGCAACCCGCGGCTGGCCGGCCGTCGGATCGTCTGCCAACGGCGCGAGCTCGACGTGGCGGCGTCCGGCGACTACACGGTCGCGTCGCTGGTCGACTTCCCAGGCGCGCGGTACGAGCTGCTGGACGGCGAGGCCGAGCCGGTCCGCGGCGTGCACGTCATCCCGACGCCGGGCCACGTCGATGGGCACCAGTCCGTGGTCGTGGAGTGCGACGACGGCTCGATCGTGGTGGCCGGGCAATCGCACGACACCGCGTCCGGCTGGAGCGCCGATGTGCTCGCCCAGCGCGCGAGCGCGCTCGGCCACACTCCGCCGCTGCCGGTCGCTCCCCGCTGGATGGCGCGGTTGCTGAGCTTCGACCCCCGCCGCGTCGTCTTTGCGCACGACGCCGCAGTGTGGGTGCCGTGAGGCCACGTCGTCGCTCACCGAGCAGACCCTCGTCGACGCGCTGGCCTCGTCATCCGCCCCCGGCCTGCTGGTCGGCGGGACAGCCGATGAGCTGTGGCTGCCGACGAGGCGTCGGCCACCGGCAAGCAGATGCCTGGAGATACCCGGCGCTGACCACGCATTGCAGGTCGAGGGCGACTGGCGGTCGTCCGTGCAGGCGCTGCGGCTGACCCTCGAGGCCATCGAGTCGTTCGCCGCCCGCGTCTAGCCTTCCTGTTCACGTTCCCCGTCCCGAGGAACCGATACGTGCGGGCGAGCGTCTCACCGGCATGAGACGCACCGTGGTCGTCGCCGTCATCGGTGTCGCGGTGGTGGCGGTCGGCGCAGCGGTGCTCGCCGGTGTGAACCGTTCGGAGCCGAGTGGCAACGCGAACGGCAGCGTGCCCGTACCGAGCCTTCGGTCCATCGCCGGCGAGTACGTGAGCGTCAACGACGCCGGAGCGCCGGCGCCGGTGCTCGACGCCGCTCCGGTCCGGCTGGTCGTGGAGAAGGACCGGATCAGCGCCCACGCCGGCTGCAACTCGATCCAGGGCCAGGCCCGCGCCGAGGGCGGCCGGCTCGTCGTGCACGACCTGGCGACCACCGAGATCGGCTGCCCACCAGACGTTGCGGCGCAAGAGGAGTGGGTCATCGCGATGCTGCAGGCTCGGCCACGGCTCGAGCGCAGCGGGCCGTACCTGTCGCTGCTGTGGGACGGTCACTGGCTCGGCCTCAGCAGCGACCCGGCCGATGGCCCGTGACCCGGCCTGAGCCGGCCGAGCCACGCGGGTTCAGCCGCGCGGCGTGATCCGCGCGTTGGGCAGCACCGGCGCGGGCAGCGGCGGCTCCGGGTCGCTCGCGGGGATCCCGAACATCGGCCGCTCGCCGACGTCCGCACCCTCGATCTCGGCCTGCCAGGCGCGGCGGTAGGCGACGATCTCGTCGTGGCTGCGACCGACGAAGTTCCACCACATGACGATCTGCTCGCGCAGCGGCGGTCCGCCGAGCAGCACCAGCCGCGTGGGGTCGGGCCCGCACCGCAACGTCAGGACGTCGGCGCCGACGGGCACGTAGGCGAGCTGGCCGGCCGTCACCTCCCGCCCGCCGACGTGGACGGACCCCGCGTCGACCAGGACCCCGTGCTCGAACGACGGGTCGACCTCGAGCGGGACGGCGGTGCCGGCGTCCAGCCTCAGCTCGGCGCCGAGCAGCGGGGTCCACGTGCGGACCGGGCTCGTCGACCCGAGCAGACCGCCGAGGAACACCTGACCGCTCCAGCCGTCCCCGGTCAGCACGGGCGGCGCATAGTGGTCGAACCGGCGCTCCACGAACCGGGCGGCCGCGGGCAGCGCCACCCACAGCTGCACGCCGTGGAGCACGCGGGCCGTGCGGGTGGAGCGCTCGGAGTGGCTGATGCCGCTGCCCGCCGTCATCAGGTTCAGCTCGCCCGGGCGCACCAGCGCCTCGTTGCCGGCGCTGTCCCGGTGCTCGATCTCGCCGGCGAACAGCCAGCTCACCGTCTGCAACCCGGTGTGCGGGTGGACCGGCACGTTCATGCCGCCGGACTCGCCGACGTCCTGCGGCCCGTAGTGGTCGGCGAAGCACCACGCGCCGATCAGCGACCGCTGCCGCTGGGGCAGGGTGCGGCGGACCCGCATGGCCCGCGGGCCACCGAGCGGCACGTCCCGCGGCTGGAGGATCTCGATGCCGTCGGGCGCGGGTGCGCCGGCGCAGACGATCTCGCGCGGTCGTGCTTCCGGGTTGGTCATCCTCGTCGTCCCTTCGCTCTCGGCACGCTCCCTGCGTACACCTTCTCCAGAAGGTGCGCTCTGGTGGCCAGCCTGGCGTACACGTTCCCGAGAAGGTGCGCTCTGGTGGCAAGCCTGGCTCACGTTCTCGGGGAGGTGCCGCGGTCGGGCTCGTTGTCTGGAACCGGTCTGAACTAGAACGAACCAGCACGAACAGGATGCGCCACGAGTAGCGTCGTGCCACCGGCGGTGGGCGTGCCGTCCCCGGCACGACACCCGATGACAGGAGGCGCGCAGATGCCCCAGTTCATGGACGTGCACACCGGCATGGTGGGCGTCACCCCCGACCAGCTGATGGAAGCGCACCGCGCCGACCTGGCCATCCAGGACGACGAGAGCGTGGACTTCAAGCAGGCCTGGGCCGACCCGAAGACCGGCCACGTCTTCTGCCTGTCCGAGGCGCCCGATGCCGGTGCGGTGCAACGCATCCACGAGCGCGCCGGCCACCCGGCGGACGAGGTGCACGAGATCACCGTCACGGCCTGACCGACGCCACGAGCCCCGGAGCGCACAACGAGCGCCGTTGCGCTGTCGGCGGCGGCGCCTAGTGTGTCCACCGCATCACCGTCCCGTTCGCGCGCCTGGAGGTTTCCGTGTCGTCTCGGCTCAACCCGTACATCAGCTTCCGCGACAACGCCCGCGAGGCGATGGAGTTCTACCGCAGCGTCTTCGGCGGCGAGCTGACGCTGTCCACGTTCGGCGAGGCCGGCGCGTCGGCGTCCGGCTCACCGGACGCCGACAAGATCATGCACGCGATGCTCGAGACCGACAGCGGCTTCACCCTCATGGGCGCGGACACGCCCCAGGGCATGCAGCACACCCCCGGCACGGCGATCTCCATCAGCCTCAGCGGCGACGACAGCGACCAGCTGCGGGACTACTGGCAGAAGCTGTCCTCGGCCGGCTCGGTCACCATGCCGCTCGAGAAGCAGATGTGGGGCGACGAGTTCGGCATGTGCACCGACCCGTTCGGCATCGGCTGGATGGTCAACATCGCCGGCCAGCAGCAGTAGCGCGACCCGGCAGGTACACCGGTCAGCGCAGCCGCGGGTCCAGCGCCGGGGTGCGGCGCAGCACGAGGGCGAGCCCGCCGGCGACACCGACGAGCGTCAGGGCCAGGACGACGACACCGGCCCAGGCGTACGACGTCCAGGCGTCGCCGGCGGCGCTGCCGAACACCGACGAGCCCAGGTAGTAGGCGAACAGGTACAGCGAGGCGGCCTGCCCGGCCGCGACCCCGCCGGAGTGGGCGCGGGCCGGCACCCAGCCGCTCGCCACTCCGTGCACCGCGAAGAAGCCGCCGGTCATCACCGCCAGGCCGAGGACGACGACGGGCAGGGACGAGGGGATCGTCAGCAGCACCCCCGCGACCGTCACGAGGCACGAGATCGGCACGACCGACCGGCGGGCGTACCGGTCCGCGAGGCGCCCGGCCACCACCGAGCTCACGGCGCCGACCGGGTAGACGAGGAAGACCAGGCCGGCCGCCGCAAGGCCCAGCCCGAACGGCGGTGAGGTGAGCCGGAACGCCGTCGCGTTGTAGATGGCGACGAACGCGCCCATGGTCGTGCCGCCGATGGCGTACAACGCGAGCAGGGCCGGGTCGGTGAGGGCACGCTTGGTCATGGACAGCACGTGGCCGAAGCGCGCGGGGGCGGCGACGAAGTTCCGCGAGGGCGGCAGGAGCACCCGCACGACGACGGCGCAGGCCAGGCCGACGAGCGCGATCGACGCCAGGGCCCAGCGCCAGCCGGCGGCTTCGCCGACGGCGCCGGTCAGTAGCCGCCCGGACATCCCGCCAAGCGCAGTCCCGCCGATGTAGAGGCCGGCGGCGCGGGCCTGCACCCCGATGTGCAGCTCCTCCCGCAGGTACGCGGTCGCGACGGCCGGCAGCCCGGCAAGTGTCAGGCCTTGAAGAAGCCGCAGCGCCAGCAGCGTGTGCCAGCCCGGGGCGAGCGCGCAGGCCATCGCGACGACGCCGGACAACGACAGGGACCAGTGGATGAGCCGCGTCCGCCCGAGCACCTCCGAGGCCGGACCGGCGACCAGCAGCGCGACGCCGAGCCCGATCGTCGCGAACGACAGCGAGAGGGTGCTCGCGGTCGCGGAGACGTCGAAGGCGGTCGCGAGCTCGGGCAGCAGCGCCTGCGTGCTGTAGAGCAGCGCGAACGTCGCCACCCCGGCGGCGAACAGAGCCGCCGCGACCCTGCGGTACGCCTTGCTGCCCAGGTCGTACCCCTCGTGCGGACCGCACGGTTCGTCCGGAGAGCTCACGGGCAACTGTGGCGCGTGCCCCCGCCCGGACGCACTCCGGGGTCGTCGAGCCGAATCTGTCGGGTTCCCGCCTGGCGCGTGGGCAGCGCCCTCCCACGGGCCGGATCGCGCGGAACGTCGTGCTTCGGGACGTTCGGCCCACCACAGGGCGGTCTTGTCCAGCGGATGCTGGCCGCATGAGCCAGTAGCCCGTCTGACGGAGGTGGGTGCCATGCGCGCCCTGGTGATCTACGAGTCCATGTTTGGCAACACCGAGCAGGTGGCCGAGGCCATCGGTCGAGGGCTCGGGGCCCGAGTGGCCGTCGACGTCCTCGAGGTGGGTCACGCGCCGCTGCGCCTGAGCGACGACGTGGACCTGGTCGTCGTGGGCGGTCCGACGCACGCGTTCGGGCTGCCGAGCGAACGCACCCGCAGGTCCGCGGCCGATCAGGCGCCGTCCGGCATCGTGTCGACCGGTCCGGGTGTGCGGGACTGGGTGGAGTGCCTGGCCGCCCACGTAGGCCGGCTGGCCGTCGCCGCCTTCGATACGCATATCGACAAGACGTGGGTGCCCGGCGCGGCGTCGAGGAAGCTGGACAAGCGGATGCGCGCCATGGGTTTGTTCGTGCTGGAGGCGCCGACCTCGTTCTACGTGCACGACACCACCGGGCCGCTCGTCGGCGGCGAGCTGGAGCGGGCCGAGCTGCTCGGGCGACGACTCGGCGAGCAGCTGCTGGCAAGCCGGCTCACCATGCCGGTCTGACCGCTCGCTGCCGTGCCCCCCGCGGTTCTAGAGTCTTCACTCGTGCACGACAGCGACCGCGGGCGGCACGCGTGACCACCGGTCGGCTCGAGGCGTTCAGCGACGGCGTGATGGCCATCATCATCACGATCATGGTGCTCGAGCTGAGGGTGCCGGACGGCCCGACGTTCCATGCCCTGGCCCAGTCCGCGACCGGGCTGCTCACCTACCTGCTCAGCTTCGTCTACGTCGGCATCTACTGGAACAACCACCACCACTTCTTCCAGCTGGTCCAGCGCGTCGGCGGTGCCGTGCTGTGGGCCAACCTCGCGCTGCTGTTCTGCCTGTCCCTGCTGCCCTTCACGACCGCGTGGATGGACGAGTCGGCCTTCGCGTCCCCGCCGGTGATGGTCTACGGCGTGAACCTGCTGGTGTGCGCGCTCGCCTGGTACGTCATGCAGTTCGCCGTCTTCCGCACCGAGGGCCCGGCGTCGCGGGCCAGGCGAGCGGTCGGGTCCGACGTCAAGGGCAAGATCTCGCCGTTCGTCTACCTGGTGGGGGTCGCCGCGGCGGCCGTCCTGCCGGTGCTCGCCGTCGCCGTCTACACCGTCGTCGCGGTCATGTGGCTGGTGCCCGACCGCCGGTTCGAGCGCGCGGCCGCCCGGCCGACTGACTGACCCGGCCGCTCCCGGCGCCGAAGCGGACGGACGCCGGGATCCCGACGAGCGATCAGTTGAACGGGCAACTAGTCTCGGTCGGGACCGATGAAGGAGCGGACATGAGACTGCGAGAACTGCCCACGCGCCTGGCGACGGGCGCCTACATCCTGCACTCGGGGATCCAGAAGCGTCGCGGCACGCCCGAGATGGCGCAGGGGATGCACGGGATGGCGTCCGGCGCTTACCCGTTCCTGGGCGGGATGGAGCCGACCACGTTCCTGCGTCGGCTGTCCTACGCGGAGATGGCCGTCGGTGGCCTGCTCCTGGCGCCGTTCGTGCCGACGGCCGTCGCGGGCGCCGCCCTCACCGGCTTCTCGGGCGGGCTCGTCACGATGTACCTGCGGACTCCCGCGCTGCGCAAGCCCGGCAGCATCTGGCCGAGCCAGCAGGGGACCGCCATCAGCAAGGACTCCTGGATGCTCGGCATCGGGCTCGGCCTGCTCGCCGACGCGCTGATCGACCGGCGCAGGGACTAGCCGGCCTGGACCCGCTCGGCGCTCGGCAGGGCCGGGGCGGGGTGGACCAGGGCTGTCGCCGGCCGCTGGTGGGCCGCGATGGCCGCTTGGTAGGCGGCCACGTAGCCGGCGACCATCGTGGCGATGCTGAACGTGCGCCGGACGTGCTCGCGGCAGGCCGACGGGGCCAGCGCACGAGCCGCCCGCACGCCGTCCGCCAGCTCGTCGGCGTCCTCGCAGATCACGCCGGTTCTCCCGTCCAGGACCACCTCGGGCGCCGCCCCGCGGCGCAGCGTCACCACGGGCGTGCCGCAGGCCATGGCCTCGATCATCACCATGCCGAACGGCTCGTCCCACTGGATCGGGAAGACGAGCGCGGCCGCCCGCGACAGCAGGTCCCGCTTCTGGCTGGCGTCCGCGGAGCCGAAGATCGTCACGTCCGGTCCCAGCCGCGGCTCGATCTCGGCGCGCCGGTAGTCCGTCTCCACCTTCTCGGTGCACTTGCCCGCGACGACGATCGGCAGCCCCGCGCGGCGGGCCGTGTCGATGGCCAGGTGGGCGGCCTTGTCGGGGTGGAGGCGGCCGAGGAACAGCAGGAAGTCCTCCTTGTCCTCGCGGTACGGGAACGTCTCGACGTCCACGGCGTTGTAGACCGTCGCCCGCCACGGCAGGTCAGGGGCCGACCGTCGCTGGTTCCTCGAGATGGCGACCAGGTCGACCGTGCCGCCGAGCGCGCGGTAGTAGCGGCCGGGTTCGCCGGTCACCGGGCCGTGCACGGTCACCAGCGTCGGCCCGCGCCGGCCCCGGGCCAGCAGGGGGCCGGCCAGCGTGTGGTCGTGCACCACGTCGACGTCCAGCCCCTCGAGGACCTCGGCTGCGATCGCGGCGTGCAGCACCTCGGGCAGCGGCTCGCCGAGGCGAAGGCTCGGCGGGTCGTCGTACGTCGCGACGTACCGGGTCGCGCTGGTGCCGCGCTCGCCGGCTCCGACGAGCGTGACGGCGTGCCCGGCCGCGACGAGGCCGTCCACCAGGTCGGCGCACACGCTCTCGACCCCGCCGTAGCCAGAGGGCGGCACCCGGAACCAGGGCGGCGCCACCATGGCGACATGCAGGGAGCCTGCTGACCGACGACTGATCATGATGCCTCTCAACGAGCGACGACCGTTCACCTGGAGTCCGGGCACCGCTGAAGGAGGTGACTGCTTACCTCGACCTTCGGGTGCGCCAAGGCTACTGCCCGGCCACCGGGCTCGCCTAGCGAGCGCGGGCCGGACGCCGGTTCAGTGGCCCGATGTGGGGCGCGCCTCGTGGACCAGCTCGATCTCGTCGGGCAGGCCTCCGGCGTGGGGCACGCCGTCGCTGGCGGACACGGTGAGTCGGACGCCGGCCAGCGGCACCCGCTCCAGCTCGAGCCCCGCCAAGGACGGCGGCAGCGCCGGAGCCATCCACAGGCGGCCGTTCGGGACGTCGGGATGGAAGCGGAGCAACGTGCGCAGCAGCAGCAGGGGGCTGGCCGCCGCCCAGGCCTGCGGCGAGCAGGAGGTGGGGTACGGGATCGGTGCCTGGAACTCCACCCGGTCGAAGCCGCAGAACAGCTCGGGCAGCCGGCCGCTGAACGCAGCCGCGGCGTCGACCAGGCCGCCAGCCACCTTCTGCGCCTCGTCGACGTACCCGTACCGCATGAGCCCGGCGGCGATGATCGCGTTGTCGTGCGGCCACACCGACCCGTTGTGGTAGCTCATCGGGTTGTAGGCGCCCATCGATGTCGCGAGGGTGCGCACCCCCCAGCCGCTGAACATCTCCGGGGACAGCAGCTGGTCGGCCACGGATCCGGCCTTGTCCTCGTCCACGATCCCGGTCCACAGGCAGTGGCCCATGTTGGAGCCGAGGGCGTCGATCGGACGCTTGTCGCGGTCCAGCCCGAGCGCGAAGTAGCCACGGTCCGACAGCCAGAACGCGTCGTTGAACGCCGCCTTCAGCGCGTCCGCCCGCTTGGTCCAGTCCTGGGCGAGCGTCGCGTCGCCGGCCTGCTCGGCGATCCCGGCCCGGGCCAGGTACGCGGCGTACACGTACCCCTGCACCTCGGCCAACGCGATGGGCGTGTCGGCGATGCGGCCGTTCGCGAACGTGATCCCGTCGAAGGAGTCCTTCCAGCCCTGGTTGACCAGGCCCTGGTCGGTGGCGCGCTGGTACTCGACGAACCCGTCGCCGTCCCGGTCGCCGTACTCCTCGACCCAGGCCAGCGCCCGGTCGGCCGCGGGCAGCAGGTCGGCCAGGTCGTCCGTGGAAAGGCCCCAGCGGTACAGCTCGCCGAGCAGCATGACGAACAGGGGAGTGGCATCGATCGAGCCGTAGTAGACCCCACCGCCGGTCAACGACCTCGACGTGTCCATCCCGAACCGCATCTCGTGCAGGATGCGGCCGGGCTGCTGGTCGCTGCGCAGGTCGACCCTGGTGCCCTGGTGCTGCGCCAGCGTCCGCAGGGTGCCGAGCGCGAGGCTCTGGTCGACCAGCAGGGCCATCCACGCCGTCAGCAGCGAGTCGCGCCCGAACACCGTCATGAACCAGGGCGCGCCGGCCGCCACGGCCACCCGGTCCGGGTGCTCCGCGTCGAAGATCCGCAGCGTGCCGAGGTCCTCCTCGGTACGGTCCAGCAGCCTGGCCAGACCGATGTTGTCCGTGCGCACGACCGGGTTCGCGTGCCGCCAGGCCCGCAGCCGCTGCGACGGGAGCGTGCGGTCGACCTCCTCCCCGCACGCGTAGCGGGCAGGCACCTCCGCGCCGTCCAGCCAGGGCCGCACCTGCAGGCAGCTCGACCACTCGCCGCGGGCCGGGACGACGACGTCGATCGTCAGCGTCTGGTGCACCGACGCCGTCCAGCCGTCGGCGTGCACCCGTACGCCGCGGACGTCGTCGAGCAGCTGACGCGCGAAGTGCAGCCCCGAGGACCCGGCGTCCACCCGGTGGTGCCCGCGGGCCCGGACGCGACCCTCCTTGACCTCGAACAGGTCGGCGAAGTCGGCGTCGACGTTCAGCGACAGCGTGCACGCGGCCGGCTCGTCCGCCAGGTTGCGCAGCACCAGGTCCTCGCGCATCCCGTCGCCCACGAACCGGTGGCGCATGACCAGCAGCGTGCTGTCGAAGCGGCCGGCGCGGGGCCGCGCCCGCGACACGAACACCGCGCTGAACGGGTTGTCCGTCACCACGGTCAACGGTTCCGGGACGTGGTCGTCGACGAGCAGCTGCCAGCGCGACAGCTGGCGGGTGTCGCGGAAGAACAGGCCCTGCGCCGCGTCCGGGGCGAGGTCGCCCGTGCGCCCGGAGACGCAGAACCCGGACCCCTCGACCAGGGTCACCGTTCCACCGGGGCTGCCGAACGAGGCGGGCTCACCGGCGAAGGTCCATGCGGTCGACACCCGGAAAGTGTGTCACGGAGGGCCCGATTCGTCCCGATCCCGACAGATCCCCTCGAGTTCGTTCTCGTCCGCCGGCGTCTAGCCTGCTGCGATGGTCGATCGCACGCACGGCACGCCCGGTACCGATGGCGAGGTGCGCCACCAGGACTGGAGCGGTCGCGACCTGTCCGGCACCACCTTCGAGCAGGTGACGTTCGTCGACGTCGACCTGACCGAGGCCAGCAGCGACGGCTGCGTCTTCACCGGCTGCCTGTTCAGCGGGTGCCGGTTCAACGCGTCGACGTACGTCCGCGGCGCCTTCGTGAACTGCACGTTCACCGCCTGTGCCTTCTGGGGCGCCACGTTCGCGGCGTGCAAGCTGATGGGCAGCACGTTCGAGCGCTGCAGCTTCGGCGCGCTGACGGCTCAGGGCGGCGACTGGTCGTTCGTCGGCCTGGCCGGCGCGGACCTCAGTCGGGCCACGCTCACCGACCTGCGCATGCGCGAGGCCGACCTCACCGGCGCTCGGTTGTCCGAGGCGACGGTGCAGGGGGTGGACCTGTCCGGCGCCGAGCTGGCCCGTGCGGACCTGTCCGGCGCCGACCTGCGCGGGTCGGACCTGTCGAGCCTCGACCCGTTGGCGACGACTGTGCGGGGCGCCTCGATCGACCTGGCCCAGGCCGTCACGATCGCCGGGTCGCTCGGCCTGACGGTGCTCGCCGACGTCCGACCCTAGCGATCAGTCGAGTTGATCAGTCGAGCTTCGCGACCGTCAGCACGAGCACGGAGTCCTCGACCGCCTCCAGCGAGTGACGTGCCGGGGGGATGACCAGCAGGTCGCCCGGAGCGCCGTCCCACGAGGTCTGCCCGGCGAGAAGGCGGACGCGCCCCTGCAGGATCTGCAGCGTGGCCTCGCCGGGGCTCTCGTGCTCCTCCATGACCTGACCGGCGGTGATCGCCACGAGCGTCTGGCGCAGCCGGTGCTCATGTCCGCCGTAGACCGTCGCGGCGGCTCGTCCGTTGGACGCCGCCCGGGCCGCCTCGAGCTTCTCGCGCGCCAGTGCGGTCAGGGACGACTTCTCCATGCGGTGCACTCCTCGGGTCGTCGGCTGCTCGCGGTCCGCGCACGCTGCGGGACGTCGGGGCAGCCCGTTCCGCCTCATTCTGGCCACGCGCGGCACCGACCGTCGGGCCGGGCTGGCGCGCGGCCGGCTCAGGCCGTCGCCGCGCGCTCGGCGGCGCTGCGCAGGACGCAGAACTCGTTGCCCTCCGGGTCGCGCAGCACGGCCCAGCCCTTGCCGTCCGGGGTCCGGCGGTCGTCGTGCATCGACGCCCCGATGCCGAGCAGGCGCTCAACCTCGGCGTCGCGCGGCTGCTGCGGCTGCAGGCACACGTGCATCCGGTTCTTCACCGTCTTCGGCTCCGGGACGCGCAGGAACAGCATCCAGCGGTCACCCTCGAGCTCGAAGCCCACCTCGTCGTCGTCCGGCGCGGCATCGGGGTCGATCGGACGGTCGAGCACCTGGCTCCAGAAACGAGCCAGCTCATACGGGTTCGCGCAGTCCAGGCACGTGTTCTCGATCATCGACGTCATGACGACCGATTCTGCCGTGGCTGCCCCACGGGGCCACGAGATCCCCGGTTCAGACCGGCTGGTCGACGACGCCGATGTCCTCGTTCCACAGGCTCGGCTGGGCGTGGATGAACTGCTGCATCATCGACAGGCACTCGGCGTCGTCGAGGACCACCACCTCCACGCCGTGCGAGCGCAGCAGGTCCTCGGTCTCGCTGAACGTGCGGTTCTCGCCGATGACGACCCGCGGGATCTTGTACAGCAGCACCGTCCCGGCGCACATGTGGCACGGAGAGAGCGTCGTGTACAGCGTCGACCGCGCGTAGACGGACGCCGGCAACCGGCCGGCGTTCTCGATGCAGTCGGTCTCGCCGTGCCGGATCGCGCTGCCCATCTGCACGCGCCGGTTGCGGCCGGTCGCCAGCACCTCGCCGTCCACGACGAGAGCGGCGCCGATCGGCACGCCCCCCTCGGCCAGGCCGATGCGGGCCTGGTCGACAGCGGCTTCGAGCAGCTTGAGGTCGTCGGTCATGTGCGCTCCTGTCAGGTTCGGCGGTACGGCTTGAGGTAGGCGCCCGGGTAGGCGAGGTTGCGGCCGGACAGCACGAGCGCGGCGATCACGACCAGGTAGGGAGTCGCGATCATCACCTCGCGTGGCACGCCGGAGAACAGCGTCGTGACGGCCAGCTGCAGCTGCAGGGCGTCCGCGCCGGCGAACAGCAGGCCGCCGAGCACCGCCGGCCAGACCCGCCAGCGACCGAAGATCACCAGGGCGATCGCGACCCAGCCCCGACCGTTGGTGATGTTGAGCGTGAAGGTGCCGAGCATGGCCAGCGTGATGAAGGCCCCTCCGACCGCCATCAGGGCACCGCCGATCATCAGCGCGGCGTACCGGGTGCCGGCGACGCTGATCCCGGCGGCGTCGGCGGCCTCCGGGTTCTCTCCGACGGCCCGCACCCGCAGCCCGAACCCGGAGTGCTTCAGGACCCACCAGGCGGCCGGGGCGACGACGAGCAGCCCGAGGTACGTCAGCAGGTACTGGTCGAGCACCGGCACGTCCTTGAAGAGCAGCTCGAACTTGCTGATCTGCGTCAACGTTCCGGAGCCGTACAGGAAGCGGTTCGCGAAGTCCGACGCTCCGATCAGCAGCAACGTGGTGCCGATGCCGGCGACGTGCTGGTTCACGCCGAACGTGACGACGAGCATCGCCATGATCGCCCCGGCGAGCACGCCCACCGCGACGGCGGCCGCCAGCCCGGTCCAGGCCGAGCCGCTGCGCGCGGCCACGAGGAAGCCGACGAAGGCGCCGGCGTACATGGTTCCCTCGATGCCGAGGTTCAGGACGCCGGCCCGCTCGGTGATGATCTCGCCGATCGCCGCGTAGAGCAGCGGGGTCGCCACGACCAGGGTCGCGGCCACCAGGGCGGTGAGGTCGATCATCGGCCACCTCCCGCGGAGATCGGCGCCGCCGCGCGCTGGTCGCCGTCCGGGGCGGTCGGGGCGGTCGGCGCCTTGGACGGGTGCCGCAGGACGATCCGGTAGCGGCGCAGGACCAGCAGGCTGACGACGGTCAGCAGCAGCACGGCCGTGACGACCTTGCCCATCTGCGGCGGCAGCTGCAGCACGCGCGCGGCCGACTCGGAGCCGACGACCACGTCGGCCAGCAGCACCGCGACCAGGACGACGCCACCCGCGGTGAGCGCGGCGAGCGTGGCCACCACGATGCCGGTGTAGCCGAAGCCGGCGGAGATCTCCGTCGTGAGCTGCCCCCGCAACCCGCAGACCTGGCTGACCCCGCCGAGGCCGGCGACGGCCCCGCTGACCAGGGCCGACCGCAGCAGCGTGCGCTCGACCGCGATGCCGTTGAACCGCGACGCGTTGGGCGACAGCCCGACCGCGCGCATCCGCAGCCCGACGGCGGTGTGCGAGAGCACGACCCACAATCCGAGAGCGATGACGAGGGCCACGGCGAACCCCAGGTCCACCCGCGTACCGGGGATGACGTGCGGGAACCGGTAGCCGGAGGCGAACGTCTGCGACTCCGGGAACCCGCTCGAGGGGTTGCGCCACGGGCCGTTCAGCAGCCCCTGCAGCAGCAGCAGCGCCACGGGGTTGAGCAGCAGCGTCGTGACGACCTCGTCGATGCGGTAACGCGTCCGCAGGAGGGCCGGCACCAGCGCCCAGAGGGCGCCGACCAGCGCGCCCGCCACCAGCGACAGCGGGATCGCCACGGCCCCAGGCAGGTCCGGAAAGTTGAGAGCGAAGAACGTCGCGGCGATCGCCCCGACGATGAACTGCCCGTCCGCGCCGATGTTCCAGAACCCGCACCGGAAGGCGATCGCGACCGCGAGCCCGGTGAACACCAGCGGGGTCGAGGCGAGCAGCACCTCGCCGAACGATGAGAACGACGTCAGGGGGGCGATGACGTACCGCTGGTAGGCGGCGACCGGGTTGCTCCCGGCAGCCCGGATCGGCCCCGCCGTGAGGGCGTACGTGAGCACGACCGCACCCAGGACCAACGCCGGCGCGAGCCAGCGCGGCTCGTGCCCTCGAAGCACGAAGCGCATCACGCCGCCTCCCCCGCCATCAGCAGGCCCAGCCGGGCGGGGGTGGCCTCGCTCGCCGCAAGGCGGCCCACCAGCTGGCCGTCGTACATCACGACCAGGCGGTCGGCCAGGGCCAGCAGCTCCTCGAGGTCCTCGCTGACGAGCAGGATCGCGGCGCCCGCGGCCCGCCGGTCGAGCAGCTCGCGATGCACGTACTCGGCGGCTCCGACGTCCAACCCGCGGGTCGGCTGCGCCACGACGATGGCCGCCGGGTCGCGCGCGAGCACCCGCGCCAGCAGGACCTTCTGCATGTTGCCGCCGGACAGCGACCCGATGGGGTCGGTCCGCTCGGCCTTGATGTTGAAACGGTCGATGAGGGCCTGGGCGTGCGAGCGGATCCGGCGACGGTCCAGGAACGGGCCGCGGCGGTAGCGCTCCAGGTCCTCCAGCACGAGGTTCTGCTCGACCGACAGCCCGTCCACGACGCTGCCGTGGCGGTCCTCGGGGATGCGGCCCAGGCCGGCCCGGACCAGCTGTTGCGGCTGGCGCCCGGTGACGTCCCGGCCGAGCAGGTGCACGGTGCCCGCCTCGGGAACGGTCATCCCGCACAGGACGTCCACGAGCTCGCGTTGGCCGTTGCCGCTGACCCCGGCCACGCCGACGATCTCGCCGGCGCGCACCTGCAGGCTGACCCGGTCCAGGGCCGGCCGGGCACCGCGGCCCGGCACGGTCAGATCATGGACCACGAGCACCGGCTCGGTGGCACCGGCTGCCGTCGTCTCGGCTGCCTTCGTCTCGGTGGATCCGTCTCCGGCTCCGGGCTCGGCGACGGCAGCGACCGCGAGGTCGGCGTCCGACCGCACCGGCGCGTCGGTGCGCCGCACCCCCATCGTCGGGCGGCCCACCATGAGCTCGGCCAGCTGCCGCGGGCTCGCGTCGCCCGTCGGCACGGTGTCGATGATCCGCCCGCGGCGCAGCACGCTGACCCGCGACGAGATCGTCGTGACCTCGTGCAGCTTGTGGCTGATGAAGAGGACGCCGAGTCCTTCCGCCGTCAGGCGACGCAGGCTGGTGAACAGCGCGTCGACGTCTTGCGGCACGAGCACGGCGGTCGGCTCGTCCAGGATCAGGACCCGGCAGTCGTGGTAGAGCGCCTTCAAGATCTCCACGCGCTGCTGCTCGCCGACGGACAGCCCGCCGACCTTGGCGTCCGGGTCGATCACCAGGCCGAGCCGCGCCGCGGCGTCCGCGACGTGCTGGCGCGCGGCCGCCATGTCGACGCGCCCGAGGCCGACCGACGACAGCACGACGTTCTCGGTGACGGTCATCGGCTTCACGAGCGCGAAGTGCTGGGTGACCATGCCGATCCCGTGCGCGATCGCGTCCTTGGGCGACGTGATGGTCACCGGCCGCCCCCGGACGGCGATCTCGCCCCCGTCCGGCCGGGTCAGGCCGTAGAGGATCCGCATGAGCGTCGTCTTGCCGGCGCCGTTCTCACCGAGGAGGGCGTGGACCTCACCCGGCAGCAGGGTGAGGTCCACGCCGTCGTTCACCAGCAGGTCGCCGTAGCTCTTGCGGATCCCCCGCAGCTCGACCGCAGGCGCTGCGGCACCGGGCGCAGGGGAGGACACGGTCAGCTGCCGACAGTGATGGAGCCCTTGGGCTCGCTGTCGTCGATCGGGGTCACGAACTCGCCCGACATGATCTTCTTCTGCTGGTCCGTGACCGTGGCGACCAGGTCGTCCGGGAGGCCGCCCTTGACGCCGGTGTTGATCTCGGCCAACGACGACCCGCCGTTCTTCATGAAGCTGAACTCGCGCATGTCGATGCCCTTGAAGCTGCCGGCCTGGACCTCCTTGAAGGCCTCCTCGACGGTCGGCTGCATGTTCCAGACCAGGCTCGTCATGACCGACTCCGGTGCCTGTTCCTTCTGGTCGACCATCATCCCGATCGAGAGCAGGCCCTTCTCCTTGGCGGCCTCGATCACGCCGTCCCGCTCGGCGAACAGGACGTCGGCGCCCTGGGCGACCTGCGCGAGGGCCGCCTGCTTGGCCTTGGCCGGGTCGAAGAACGTGTTGATGAACGTGACCTTGACGTTCACCTTGGGGTTCGTGGACTGCGCGCCCTTGACGAACGCGTTGATGATCCGGTTGATCTCCGGCACCGGGATGCCGCCGACCACGCCGACCGTGTTGCTCTTCGTCATCGCGCCCGCCATCATTCCGGCCAGGTACGCCGGGTCCTGCAGCCAGTTGTCGAAGACGGCGTAGTTGGGCTCGACCGGCGCCTCACCGGAGCCCATGAGGAACGCGATCTTCGGGAAGTCCTTGGCGACGGTCCGGGCGACCTCCTCGTTGCCGTAGGAGTCGCCGACGATCATCACCGGCTTGTCGTTCTGCGCGATGTCCCGCAGCGTGCGCTCCATGCCGCCGCTGGTGCCGACGTTGTCGACGTGCTTGTAGGTGATCTTGCCCTCGTCGGCCAGCGCCTGCACCGCCCGGTGCACGGCGCCGTCCCAAGGCTCCTCGATCGGGGTCGAGAAGACGCCGTAGACCAGTGGCTTGCTGCTGGCCGCGCTGGTGTCGCCGCCCGTGCTGGTCTCGTTGCCGGTGTTGCCACCGCAGGCAGCCGTCATGGCGATCGCCGCGGCAGCAGCCACGACCGCCACGAGCCGGCGTTGCTTGTGGAACCTCATCCGTGTGCTCCTTCGTCGACGAAGCGGTGGTGCCCCAGGTCCGTGTGGTGCCGATCACACACCGCCCGGCGGACCGCGGCAAGGGACACATCGTCGCGTCAGACGGGGCAGTGATTGACGAAGCGTCCCCCTTCGGCCACCGTGAGTGGATGCCCCTGAACCTCGCCGATGTCCTCGCCCACCCGGTGCTGGCGCGGGGCCGGCCCGAGGTGGTCTGTGGTGACGAGCTCGGACGTCGTGAGGTCCGGTGGGTGCACACGTCCGAGATCTACGAGATCGGGCCGTTGCTCAAGGGCGGCGAGCTGCTGCTGACGACCGGCCTCGGCCTGGTCGGCAAGAGCGACGAGCAGCTCGTGCAGTACGTCGAGGACCTGGCTGCCCGCGGCGTCACCGGCCTGGTGCTCGAGCTGGGGCGCACCTTCACGGTGGTCCCGCCGGCGCTACGCCGGTCCGCGGAGGCGCACGGCCTGCCCCTCGTCGTGCTGCACGGCGTCGTGCCCTTCATCGAGGTGACCGAGCAGGTGCACCACCTGCTGATCGACGGCGAGGTCGCCGTCCTGCGCCAGCAGCAGGAGGTGGACACCGAGCTGCTGGAGGGCTTGCTGACGGGAGCCGGGCTGCGCGCGCTCGTGCTGCGCATCGCCCGCCTGGCCGAGTGCCCGGCCACCGTCTACGCCGGCGACGGCCGGCTCGTGGCCTCCAGCCGTGACACCCCCGAGGAGGGGCCCGAGCGCACGGTGGAGCGCGCGGTGCCCGTGTTCGGGGTGGACTGGGGTCGGCTCGTGCTGCACGGGGACGACAACCCGCGTCGCCAGGCGGTGCTCGACCGTGGCGTGGTGGCCGTCTCTCTGGAGCTGGTCCGCACCGGCACCCTTGCCCCTGCGCGCCAGTCCGCCCGACGCGAGCTGATGCGGGACATCGCCACGGGGCAGTTCCGGTCCGCCTCGGACCTGGCCGCCCGTGCCCACGCCGTCGGTGTGGCGCCGCGAGGGCAGGAGCAGCTGCTCGTCGTGTGCGTCGGCCTGGCCGGTGGCGTCGCCGTCGAGTCGGCGCGCGGCGCGGCCACCGAGGCGGCTCGGCAGGTGCTCGGTCCTGCCCTGGTCACCGACGTGGACGGCGACCTGCTGCTGGCCGGGCGGGTGTCGACCTCAGGGGACGCCGCCGTGCGGGCCGTCCTGCGGCAGATCGCCGACACCATCGACCGCGAGCTGACGCTGACGCACGGCGGCCGGGTCGCCTACGTGGTGTCTGGGCCGGTCGTCGCCGAGGTGCCCGGGTTGGTGCGGTCCACCGCCGTGGCCCGCGACGCCAGCCGCATCCTGCGTGGCTTGGGTGGCGGGCGACAGGTGCTGATGTCGGCGGACGTCGGCGTGTACAGGCTGCTCTCCCGGCTCGTCGACGACCCGGAGCTCGAGACGTTCGTGGCCGAGCAGATAGGCGGCCTGCTCGAGTACGACGCTCGGCACGGGCGTGAGCTGGTGCGCACCCTGGACGTCTACCTGGCGCAGTCCCTGTCGAAGTCCCGCACGGCCGTGGCGCTCGGCATCCGGCGGCAGACGCTCTACGCCCGGCTCGAGCGGATCAGCGCGCTGCTCGGCGGCCTCGACCTCGACCAGCGGGAGCGTCGCGCGGCCCTCGACCTGGCCCTGACGGCCTGGCGGCTGCGCACGTCCGCGATGGCCCGCTGAGCGTCGTCGCGGCCGAGCCGCCGTCGAGAGGTCAGAGATCGGGCACCCGCGTCGAGCGCAGTGCCCCATCTGCGACCGTTCGGCGCACGCGCCGTCGCAGCGAGCGCGGGGGACGGTGTTCCGGCAGGATCGGGCCATGGCGGCCGAGCGTGACCAGGTGGGGCTGACCACCGAGGAGTTCGGCGCGTTCGTGTCCGGCCTGGACTATCCGATGGTCGTCGTGACGGCGACCGACGGCACGCGCCGCGGCGGGTGCCTGGTCGGGTTCTCGACCCAGGTGAGCATCGACCCGCCACGGCTGCTCGTGTGCCTGTCCGACCGCAACCACACGTTCGGCGTCGCGCGGCACGCCCACCTGCTCGCCGTCCACGTGCTCGAGCCGGACCAGCACGATCTGGCCGAGCTCTTCGGCAGCAGCACGGGGGACGAGGTCGACAAGTTCACGCGCTGCGCCTGGCATCCCGGCCCGGACGGGCTGCCGTTGCTGGACGACTGCCCGCGCCGGCTGGTCTGCCGGGTGCTCGACACCGTGCCGTTCGGCGACCACGTGGGCTTCGTGCTGCAACCGCTCAGCGGGCACGACGGCCCGGCCGAGCCGGCGCTCGGCTACCAGCAGGTGCGCGACCTCGAGCCCGGCCACGAGGCCTGACCCCCGGTTCGGCTGACGCCACTTGTTCTAGTAGTATGCGAACATGTTGATTCGCGTGGACGCCAGCGCCGCCGCGCCGCTCGCCGCCCAGATCGCCGGCCAGCTGCGAGGGGCGATCGCGCGCGGCGAGGTCGCCGAAGGGGAGCGGCTGCCGTCGGCCCGCGCGCTGGCGCAGTCGCTCGACGTCAACCTCCACACGGTGCTGCGGGCCTACGCCGAGCTGCGTGACGAGGACCTCCTGGAGCTGCGCCGAGGGCGCGGCGCCGTGGTCCGGTCGGGCACGTCGTCCGAGCTGGCCACGCTGGCGCAGCTCGTCCACGACGTCGTGGCGCAGGCCCAACGGCTCGGCGTGAGTCGCGACGAGCTGACGACGATGATCAAGGAGCAGGCATGAGCAACCCCACGTCCACCGAGCTGCACCCGCCGCCGGTGAACCGCGCGCGGTCGGTGGCCGCGGCGGTCCTGAGCCTGGTGCCGGCAGGTGTCATCGCCTGGTCCGCGCAGGCATGGGACGACCGCCTCCCGGACCCGCTGCCGACGCACTGGCGTGCGCTGGCCACGCCGGACGGCTTCGGCTCGTATGCCGGTACCTGGCGGACGCTGCTGATCGTGGCGCTCATCGGCGCGTGCTTCGGAATCGCGGCGGCAGCGCTCGCGTGGCTGAACCCGCTGCTCCAGCGGTCCACCGCCGCGCTGGGTGCCGCGCTCGCCTTCGGCGCCCTGGGTGTGTGGCTGGCGACAGCGCAGGCGGCGTGGGGCCGGGCCGACGCTGCGGGAGCCCCGCTCGGCTGGGCAGTGGTGCTGCCGGTGCTCGGCGTCGCCGTCGGCCTGGTCGGGGCGCTGCTCGTGGTCGGACGTCGGCCGCACACCGTCCACACCGTGCCGGTGGCAGCGGGGTCGTCGTCCGGTCTCGTGCTCGCCCCCGGGGAGCGGGCGATGTGGGCGCACCGCACCTTCATGGCCTGGCCGTTGGTGGTCGCCGGTGCCCTGGCCGCGGGCGGCGTCGTCGTGTGGTTCACCGCGGACGCGGTGCCCGCTCTCGTGCTCGCCGTCGCCGCTGTCACGGCGGCGGTGCTGGCCTGGGCCCAGGTCACGGTCGACGCCCGGGGCCTGCGGATCGGCCTGGGGCCCTGGGCGTGGACCGTCAAGAACGTCCCGCTCGCCGCCATCGCCTCGGCCAGCGCGCAGCCGATCGAGGCGAGCGACTGGGGTGGGTGGGGCTACCGGGTGCTGCCCGGGCGGTCGGCGGTGGTGCTGCGCTCGGGTCCGGCGATCGTGCTCGAGCTCGCCGATGGGCGACGCTTCGCGGTCACCGTCGACGATCCGGAGACGCCGGTGGCCCTGCTGGACGCGTTGCGCGTTCGCGCCGCCGGCTGAGCCGGACCGATCGCCCCGTCAGGCGCCCTGCGGCGGGTTCGTGGCGACGAGCTTGGTGTCGGCGCCGATGTGCCCGAACTTGGCTGCGCCGCCCGGTGACCCGAGCGGCTCGTCGCGCCCGTCGAGGACGTCGGTGAAGAACTGGGCGTTGTCGATGAGGTACGGCTGGAACGCCGTCGGCAGGTCGTCCTCGTAGTAGATGGCCTCGACCGGGCAGACCGGCTCGCAGGCGCCGCAGTCGACGCACTCGTCCGGGTGGATGTACAGCGAGCGTTCGCCCTCGTAGATGCAGTCGACGGGGCACTCCTCGACACAGGCGCGGTCCATCACGTCGATGCAGGGCTGGGCGATCACGTAGGTCATGGGGGTCTTCCGGACGTCGGGTGGTGGGGTCGGGGTCTCGCGGGTCGTGCAGGGCAGAGCAAGGCGGGCCGGTGTCGGGCGATCAGGCGGCGCCGACGCGTTCGGCCGGTGGCCCGACCCCCAGGTGCGCCAGGCACATGCGGGGGGTGGCGAACGGCTCCAGCCGGGTGGCCTGCGTCGTCGACCCGAGCCGGCTGAACGCGCCCTGCATGAGCCCCAGGTGCAGGCCGCAGACCACGTCCGAGTGCTGCTGGGCCACCTGGTGGAACGGGCAGCGGTGCATCTCCACGGCGGCGTCGCCGTCCGCGAGGCGGGGCTCGAAGCCGAGGTCGTCCATCAAGGCGACGACCTGCGCGCGGTCGCTCTCGCCACTCGGGCTCCGCGTGACCAGCTCGCTGCCCCACGCCCGGCCGGTCGCCATGGCGGCGGACTCGGCCGCCGGCCCGACGGACGCCAGCGCCTCCGCGAGCAGGCGGGCCAGCTCGCGGTAGGCGCCCTCGGAGACGTCGGCGTCGTCGACCGCGCGGTAGATCTGCCGCGGCCGCCCTCGCCCGGTCGGTTCGGCCCGCTCGCGGGTCACCAGCGCCGCGTCGACCAGCTGGTCCAGGTGCAGTCGCACCGTGTTGGGCGCCAGGCCGACGGCGGCGGCCAGCTCGAGGACGGTGGCAGAACCGTTCTGCCGCAACGCCTCCAGCAGCCGGACGCGGCTGGCGCCGGCCAGGGCGCGGTGGCCGGCCAGCACCCGCTGGCGCCGGTCGACGGGCGCCGGGACGGGCGCGGGCGGGCCGGTCCTCGACGTGCTCACGGCGCCATTTTTACTCGCGATTGCTGCGCAAAACAAGCGGCGTGCGCCGAGCGGTCGGTGGGCGCCCGCGGTGGTGGGCTCAGCCGGCTCGCGCCACGACCTCGCTCGCGATCACGAGGTCCTGCCACGACATACCGACGCTCTTGAAGACCCGCGGTCGCCGCGGGTCGACGTCGGCGCCCTGCACGAGATCCGCCAGGGAGACCAGCGACTCGTGGGAGAGCCCGCGGCCGAGGGCAAGGACGACGTCGCCGGCCTCGCGCATGGCGGTCGACGGGTCCTCGACGACGACCGTCGCCCGGCTCATCAGCCGCTCGTCGAGCTCGCGCCGGTCCGGCTCGTGAGAGCCGACCGCGACCACGCACGCGTGGTCGGCCACGCGGTCGCCGGGCACGACCGGCGTGGCGGTTGTCGTCGCGCACACCACGATGTCCGCGGTCGCGACGTCGGAGGCGGCGCCCACCCGGGCCCGCAGTCCGCTGCCGTCGACGCGGTCGGCGAGCCGCTGCGCCTTCTGCTGGTCGCGGGCCACGATCACGACGTCCGTCAGTGGCCGCGTCGCCCGCAGCGCCGCGATGTGCCCCTCAGCCTGCGGGCCGCTGCCGAAGACGACGAGGCGAGCCGCATGCGGCGCGGCGAGCCGCCGGACGGCGACCGCGGACACCGCGGGCGTGCGCAGCGCGGTCAGGGACGTGCCGTCGAGCACGGCCACGGGCGCCAGCGACTCGCCGTCCATCAGCACGTACACCGCCTGGATGCGCGGCAGGCCGCTAGCCGCGTTCTGGGGGGCGACCGACGCCACCTTGACGCCGACGGCATCGCCCACCTCGGACGGCATCAGCAGCAGGTGGCCGCGGCGGGTGCCCACCACGCGTCGCGCTGGGTCGGACGCCGGGTCGAACCCCGAGAGCAGGGCGTTCTCGATGGCGTCAGCGGCGTCACGCACGGGCAGAAGCGACAGGATCCGGTCGGCGTCGAACCAGGGCAGTGTGGTCGAGGCGGTCATCGCAGCACGAACCCCGTCCCCACCGGGTCGTCGTCGTCGAGCACGAACACGTGCTCTCCGGTGGCGTGCGCCGTGCCGCGCACCTCGGGCACGACCGCCGCGCGGCCCTCTGCGCTCGCGCGCTCGAGCACCCGGCCGAGGAACTGGGTGCCGACGATGGAGTCGTGCACGAGCACGTCCCCGTCGCCGAGCGTGCCGTCGTCGGCCAGCAGCGCGAGGCGGGCCGAGGTGCCGGAGCCGCACGGGGA
>Ga0070696_100000531_pt1 | contig 24227 bp, 25 predicted proteins | sample KBSK1253metaG_FD_65474 | JGI IMG/M metagenome (GOLD analysis project Ga0070696, IMG submission 65474) | Corn, switchgrass and miscanthus rhizosphere microbial communities from Kellogg Biological Station, Michigan, USA - KBS K1-25-3 metaG | ecosystem: Host-associated > Plants > Roots >... | reverse complement strand
GCAAGCTAGTGCTGAAGGATGGACGCCTGCCGTTCGATCCGGAGACCGGCTTCGCGATGACCGGTTTTGCCGAGAACTGGTGGATCGGGCTCGGCATCCTCCACACGCTGTTCACCGCCGAGCACAACGCCATCTGCGATCGGCTCAAGCAGAAATACCCGAACTGGTCGGACGACGACCTGTTCGGCACGGCGCGTCTCGTCAACTCCGCGCTGATGGCCAAGATCCACACGGTGGAGTGGACTCCGGCGATCACCGATCATCCGATCCTGCACGTTGCCATGCGGGCGAACTGGTGGGGGCTGGCGGAGGAAAAGCTGTACCGCATGTTCGGTCGAATCAGCAAGGGCGAGGTCATCAGCGGTATTCCCGGCTCGGAGGTCGACCACCACGGCGCCCCGTACCAGCTGACCGAGGAATTCGCATCCGTATATAGGCTGCATCCGCTGATCCCGGACGACGTGGAGATCTACAACTGCAAGGACGGCTCGCTTCGGGAAACTTTGCCCTTCGAGAAGGTCGCGCTGCTCCATGCCGAGAAAGTCGTCGAGCGCGGGGTATCCGCGCCTGACCTGTTCTATTCGTTCGGCGTGCAGCACCCCGGTGCCGTCTGTCTGCACAACTTCCCGCGCTTTCTCACGGACCTCACCCTACCCGACGGGCAGCGGCTGGATCTTGGGGCCGTGGACATCATGCGGGACCGCGAGCGGGGCATACCACGGTACAACCAGTTCCGCAGGCTGCTGCACATGAAGCCCGCGGAAACTTTCGAAGAGCTCGCGGCCAATCCAGTGTGGGCGGCGGAGCTGAAGGAGATGTACAAGGGCGACATCGAGCGGGTAGATCTGCAGATCGGCATGCACGCGGAAACACCGCCGCAGGGTTTCGGCTTCAGCGATACCGCATTCCGGGTGTTCATCCTCATGGCGTCGCGTCGCCTGAAAAGCGACCGCTTCATCGCGAGCTGCTACACACCGGAGTACTACACGCAGGAAGGGCTCGATTGGATCGCGGACAACAACATGCGGACGCTGCTTCTGCGACACTATCCGGAGCTCGCTCCGGCGCTAGAGGATTCGAAGAACGCCTTTGCGCCGTGGCGCCGCATCCCCAACACGCGCCAGCCCGTCGTTGCGCCGGCGCAGGCAATTGGAAAGAGCACATCGGGGACGGCGGTGCCCCGCTGATGGCGAACGCATGACAGCTTCACCTTCAACCGACGCACATCGAGGAGACGGGCCAATGCGAGTTCGAGGCAGCACATCGTCCAGGCGTTTGCGGTACATAGTGCCTGGCGCTTTGGTCATGGTCGCGGTCCTTGGCGGCGCGTCGATGCGAGTGCGTGCCCAAAGTGGAGGAGCGGATCAGCAAGGCTCTCCGCGGAAAGAGAACGCGATCGAAGTCGTCGTGCGGCGCGTTCAGCAGGTATCGCGGCCGAGCTACATCGCCGTCAGCGGTGAGATGGAAGGCCGGCGCACGGTGAACGTAGGCTTCAAGGTGGCGGGGGTGGTCGCGCGTGTCGGTCCGGAGGAAGGCGACGCCGTTAAGGCCGGGGAGGTGATCGCCGAGCTCGAATCCGACGGCTACGAGCTCGGGCTCCAGATGGCGTCCGCGGTGGCCGATCGCGCGCGCGATGCGTACACCCGCGCCAAGAAAATGTCGGACGAAGGCAGCCTGCCTCCCGCTGACTTCGTGGCGGCGGAGACCGGCGTTCGCCAGGCGACTGCGGCGGAGGCGCTGGCTCGCAAGCAGGTGAACGACACCAAGCTGGTAGCGCCGATCAGCGGGCGCGTCGTCCGGCGCGGCATTCAGCCCGCCGAGCAGGTGGCTGCCGGAATGCCGGTGTTCACGATCATCGCCGTGGATCCGGTGGAGGCGCGTGTCGGGGTTCCGGAGTCCGAGATCGGTCGGGTCCGGGCCGGGCAGGCTGCGGACGTCCGCATTCCGTCGCTCGGAGGCGCGAACTTCAGCGGACGCGTGCGCATGGTTGGCGTTGCCGCGGATCCCGTTTCGCGCACCTATACGGTGCGGGTCGCAGTACCGAATCCGAACGGCATCTTGCGACCTGGCATGATCGCCGAAGTTCGCATCAATGACGGGAAAGCGGTTCGCACCCTGACGCTGCCCGGCGAGGCGATTCTGCGCGACTCCGAAGGTGCTTCTCTGGTTTATGTCTTTGAACCTGCGGAGAACAGGGTCCGCTCCCGGCGCGTCGAGGTGGGCTCGGTGTTCGGTAAAGAGGTCGAGATCACATCCGGGCTGGCCGGTAACGAGATGGTGGTAGTCGGCGGGCAGCATCGGCTCCGTACCGGCGCGTTGGTCAAAGCGCGCGTGGTTACCGGCGCTTTGATCAAGACGCGAGTCGTTGCGGACGCAAAGACTTCACGAGTCGGGAACTGATCACGGTCATCGCAAAGACCGCTCTTCGCGAACGACCTCCACACCCAGGACCCGCCGTACCTCCGGCGCCAACGCAGCGTTCGTCGCAATGGCGCTTCCGCCAAACGCCGTCGCGCGATTCGTCCAGTCGGTGAACACGCCGCCGGCCTCCTCGATCACGGGCACGAGCGCCGCTGCGTCCCACGGAGCCATCACGGGATCCACGACGATCTCCGCGCGACCCGTCGCGAGGAGCAGGTACCCGTAGCAGTCACTCCAGCCGCGAAAGGCGGCGGTCGCGGCCACGAGTGCGTGTATCTTCTCGCGTTTCGTCGGAGAGGACGCAACGCGCATGTCGGTAGTGAGCACTGTCGCCGCCGAGAGCTGCGCGACATTCGAGACGCGACAGCGCGTGCCGTTGCTCCAGCAGCCTTCGCCCTTTGCGCCGCATACGATCTCGTCGGCGGCGGGACAGTTTATGGCGCCCGCAATGACCTGGTCGCCGCGCACGACTGCCACGAGCGTTCCCCACAGCGGAACGCCGCGCATGAAGCTGAACGTGCCGTCGATGGGGTCGATGATCCACCGCTGGGCCGCGCCGGGTTTGTGCTCAGGAAACTCCTCACCGAAGATGCCATCGTCGGGGAACCGCTTGGCGATCCAGTCGCGCATGAGTGTCTCGGTTGCGCGGTCGGCCTGAGTCACCGGCGAGCCGTCGCTCTTCCATTCGACGGCCAGCGCCTTCTTGAAGTGCTCGAGGGCGCGGCTCCCCCCCAGTCGAGCGAGCTCCTCGACGGCCTCGAGCAGCACCGACGTCTCAGACATGTGCCAAGGCTCGCACCTGAAGGCCGAAACGTCTAGAACGTGGGGTCGGACTGTGCGAACGGCTGTGTTGGGGCTTTCCTTCTCCCGGAACCCGTGATAGTGTAGGGCACCTGTTATGTCGACACGTCACGCGCGCGGATTCTTTGGTAACGATGCGGCCAGCCTCTTTGGCGTCCGCGTCTATTCGTATTTTGCGTATCCACGAGCGGTCGAGGATTCTCGCGTGACGTGAGCTGAACCAGCAACCATTCACACCGCGCAGATCATCCCGGCCGCTCACCCGAGCGGCCTTTCTTTTTTATCTACCGTCATCATGGCCGTTTCCCAAATCAGATCGATCCCGGACATTCGTCGCGTCGCGTTTCATGGCGACTTCGGTGCGTTCAGCGAAGAGGCGGTCGCGGCACTGTGGCCGCATGCGTTGGCGATTCCAAGTCGGTCGGTGACCGAGGTCGCGCGCGCCGTCGCGCGGGGCGACGTCGACGCCGCGGTGCTGCCGGTGGAGAACACAGTTGCGGGCGGAGTGGTCGCTGCGTACGACGCGCTGGCCGACACGCCCGAGCTCCACGCGATCGCCGAGACGATTCTCCACATCCGTCAGTACTTGTTGGGCACGCAGGGCGCCACACTGGACAGCCTCGAGGTCGTCGAAAGTCATCCAGTGGCACTGTCACAGTGCGCCAACTTCCTGGCGCGTCTTCCACACGTCCGCAGCCAGGCGGCGTCCGATACCGCCAGCGCCGCGCGCGGCGTCGCCGAGGCGCGTGATCCACGACGAGCGGCTATCGCCAGCAAACACGCTGGAGCACGGTACGGTCTCACCGTACTGGCCGAACGCATCGAAGACCGTGCCGACAATCAGACGCGCTTCCTCGCCGTCGCGCGATCCAGCGTCACGCTCGACGCGGATACCTCGGCGAGAACGAGTCTGGTCTTTACGACCGCCAACCAACCCGGCGCTCTGATTCGCGCACTCGAGCCGATCGCGCGCCATGAGTTGAACCTGAGCAAGCTCGAGTCGCGGCCGACCGGCGAGCCGTGGACCTATCGATTCTTTGCCGACATCGACCACGTCGCGGGAGATCCGCGCCTCGATGCGGCGCTCGCCGCGATCACCAACGCGACCCAGACCTGCCGTCTCCTCGGAACCTACGCCAGAGCATTGTCATGATCATCATCACGAAACCGTCCATCACCGAATCCGAGCTCGATCACATTCGCGAGCGCATCGAGCAGCTCGGTCTCCGCACTCACATCTCGCGCGGTGAGCACCGCACGATCATCGGCTGCATCGGCGACGAAGCGCTGCTGCGCGAGGTGCCGCTGCTTTCGATCCCCGGAGTCGAGTCCGTCACGCCGGTGCTCAAGCCGTACAAGTTGGCCGCGCGCGAGTTCGCCGCTTCGCGAACCGTCGTGAAGGTCAGCGACTCCATCGAGACGCGCATCGGCGGCCGGCAGCTCGCCATCATTGCCGGACCTTGCTCAGTGGAAGGAGTGGACATGCTTCGGGAAACGGCCCGCGCGGTCCACGCCGCCGGCGCCCGCCTCCTTCGCGGCGGAGCCTTCAAGCCACGCAGCTCGCCGTATGCGTTTCAGGGACTCGGGCTCGCGGCGCTCAAGATGCTCGCGGAGGTCCGCGCCGAAACCGGTCTCCCGGTCGTCACGGAAGTCATGGACCCGCGACAGGTCGAGACCGTCGCCGAGTACGCGGACGTGCTGCAGATCGGCGCGCGCAACATGCAGAACTACTCCCTGTTGTCCGAAGTGGGCCGCGTGCAACGGCCGGTGCTCCTCAAACGCGGCCTGTCGGCGCGGATCACGGAGCTGCTCATGTCCGCCGAGTACGTGATGGCGCAGGGTAATCGCGACGTCATCCTCTGCGAGCGGGGAATCCGCACGTACGAGACGGCGACACGCAACACGTTGGACGTCGCCGCGATCCCCGTGCTCAAGGCGGAGACGCATCTGCCGGTGATCGTCGACCCGAGCCACGCCGGCGGCCGCGCGGACCTCGTCGCGCCGCTCGCCTTCGCGGCGATCGCCGCCGGTGCCGACGGCATCATCGTCGAGGTACATCCGAGACCGGCCGAAGCGCTGTCCGACGGCGACCAATCGCTTTCACTGGAGTCCTTCGCCGACATGATGCGAATGCTTCGGCCGTTCGCGGAGGCCGCCGGCCGCACGCTGTCCGCGGCGCCCGATGCCATCGCCGCCGATCCCGTCGCCGCATGATCCCCCCCCCACATCCTCCGGAACTTGCGCGCTTGCGCGACGAGATCGAGAAGCTCGATCGCGCGCTCGTCGACCTCATCGCGAACCGCGTGCGACTGGCGCGCGAAGTGGGGGTCGCGAAGCAGGCGGCAGGAATGCCGACACTCGATCATGTGCGCGAAGCGGCCGTCGTGCGGCGCGCCGTCGTCATGGCTCGAGAGGCAGGTCTGCCCTATGACGACGAAATCCGGCAGATCTTCTGGCAGCTGATCGGGCTCTCCCGTCGCGCGCAGGCAGATGACGCTTGACGGTCAGACCGCCGCCATCCTGGGCCTCGGCCTCATCGGCGGATCCATGGCTCGCGACCTCTCGGCGCTCGGCGTTCGCGTGCTGGGGTATGACGTCGATGCGGCGACGCTCGACGCCGCGCGATCGGATGGCGTGAGCGACGAGCGTCTCGACGCGTCGCTTTCGAAGCTCGACCAAGCGACCATCGTCATACTCGCCGTTCCCGTTTCCGCGACTCACGAACTGCTGTCAGCGGCGTCCCGTCATCTTGGTGGCGCTCGCCTCATCATGGACGTGGGAAGCACCAAGCGCGCGGCCCTGGACGCGGCCGCGTCGCTGGGACTCTCTGGACAGTTCGTCGGATCACATCCAATGGCGGGCGATCATCGATCTGGCTGGAGCGCGGCCCGGAGGGGGCTTTTCGCCGGCGCGACGACGTATCTCTGTCCCACGACCAGCACCAGCAACGAGGCGATGCAGCTCGCGCGAGATCTCTGGACGGCGCTCGGCGCGCGGCTGGAAGTGATCGACGCCGACGCACACGACGAGCGAGTCGCGTTCACGAGCCACTTACCGCACGTCGCGTCGGCGGCCCTGGCGCTGGCCCTGGCGCACGCGAAGGTGAAACGCGACGATCTCGGTCCCGGCGGCCGAGACGTTCTGCGGATTGCCGCGAGCTCGCCTGAGATGTGGACAGCGATTGCGGTTGACAACGCCGACTCGCTTCTGCGTGCGGTCTCGGACCTCGAAACTCAGCTTCAGCGGTTTCGCGCCGCGCTCGCTGCGTCGGACGACCGCGCGTTGCTCGCGCTTTTCGATGGCGCGCGCAATTGGACTGGGCGGGAGGCCTGAAGGAGAGCAACACCCCTCAACTCATCCGCGGGAGAAGCGTTGCGCTGTTTCCGCGGTAGAAACTCTGGTGCAAATGACACGCTGAGTGGCGGACTGACACTCACGATTTAGCGACATTCGTGGCCAAGCGCGGCTGCGATTGTGCGAAACACGCAGTTGGCGGTCGGCACATGGCCTGCCCCGAGCTCGCGCGCCACTCCAGAGGTACGCCCGCATGGGCGACGCGCACTCTATTCGCGGAGAAACCATGTCGATTCGACCGGTCCTTGCCGCTCTGCTGATCACGACGATTTCATGTTCGGACGTCACCGCGGCCGAAGCTTCCACGTCCCATGTGACGCTGAGGCCGAAGCCGGGCAGCGCCGCGTGCGTCGTCGCCGAGCCCGAACCGGCGGCCGTGAGAGTCAAGCAGGGCCTCAGCTTCGTGAATCAATCCTCGGTGACGCTGACCATCGTCCTAGTCGAGGACAACCTCCCGCTGGTGAGCGTGGCGCCGGGAGACACGTCCGGCGCCGTGAAATTCCGCGAAGCCGGCATTCACCAGTATTACAGCCAGGCCTGCGGTTCCGGGACGGCCGAGCTCCACGTACTTGCCGTGACCGTGAACTGACCGTGGCGCGCCGTCCGCTCGGCGAACAGATTCCGCACGTCGGGCTCACCCAAGGACGGGCCCATGCCAACGTCGAGCAGCAGCTTCGGAAACCAGGTCGCTCCGTGCGGCCGCAGCGTCGATGGACAGTGCCACGAGGATCGCGATGATGAAGGCCTAGTCATCTACGATCTGTTCTACTCGTGTGGCTGCCGCAGTCTGCGCCACGAGTTTCACGACGGTAGCATGTCCCGCAAGATCGTCCACCATAACGGCCACGTGTTGGTGGACGAGTTCGTTTCCGAGCACTCGTGAAGCCGCTCCACGACGTCTTGCTCATAGGCGGAGGCGGAGCGGGTCTCCGCGCGGCGATCGCCATCGCGGAGACCAATCCAAAACTCGACACCGCCGTCATCTCGAAGGTCTATCCCATGCGGAGCCACACCGTCTCCGCCGAAGGCGGTGCCGCGGGAGTGATTGCGGCGGACGACAGTCTGGACGAGCACTTCTACGATACGGTCTCCGGTGGCGATTGGCTCTGCGACCAGGACGCCGTGGACGCGTTCGTCAAGGAAGCGCCGCAGGAGCTGCTGCGCCTCGAGCACTGGGGCTGTCCGTGGAGTCGCGAGCCGAACGGCAAAGTCGCGGTGCGACCGTTCGGGGGGATGAAGAAGCAGCGCACGTGGTTCGCCGCGGACAAAACGGGCTTCCACATGTTGCACACGCTTTTTCAGACCTCTCTGAAATACGCGAGCATCAAGCGGTACGACGAGTGGTTCGTCACGAAAATCCTGGTGGACGACGGACGCGTGCAGGGTGTCGTGGCGATCGAGCTCATGACCGGCCGCATCGAGACCATCACGGCCAAGGCCGTGATTCTTTGCAGCGGCGGCTGCGGACGCGTCTTTCCCTTCACGACCAACGCCGCGATCAAGACCGGCGACGGGATGTCGCTCGCGTATCGTGCGGGCGCGCCACTCAAGGACATGGAGTTCATCCAGTACCACCCGACCGGTCTTCCGTTCACGGGCATCCTGATCACGGAGGCCGCGCGCGCGGAGGGCGGCTATCTGATCAACAAGGATGGGTACCGCTATCTCCAGGACTACGATCTGGGCAAACCGGAGCCGAAGCCCGTGTTACGTACCATGGAGCTCGGTCCGCGCGATCGGCTGTCCCAGGCGTTCGTGAAGGAGATGCAGAAGGGCAGGACAGTCGACACGCCGTACGGCCCGATGGTGCATCTCGATCTACGGCACCTGGGTGAGAAGGTCATCGACACGAAGTTGCCATTCGTGCGCGAGCTATGCCTGAAGTATCAGAACGTCGATCCCGTGAAGGAGCTGATCCCGGTGCGGCCCGTCATTCACTACATGATGGGCGGTGTGTCGACCGACATGAACGCCGCGACGCCGATCGCGGGCCTCTACGCGGCGGGTGAAGTCGCATGCGTCAGCATCAACGGCGCGAACCGCCTTGGTTCCAACTCGCTGCCTGAGCTGCTCGTCTTCGGCGCCCGCGCGGGGAAAGCGGCGGCCGAATACGCCTCGTCGCACACCGAGACGACGGCGGCCGGGATCGCGCAGGGGAAAGATGAAATCACGCGCCTCACGAAAGACTTCGGCGGCAAGCGCCGCGGCCGAGAGCGCATCGCGACGCTGCGCGAAGAAATGCAGAAAACGATGGAGCAGAGCGCGGGCATCTATCGCACCCGCGAGTCGCTCGCGAAAGCCGTGGAAACGCTGCGCGGATTGCAGCGGCGGTTCGACGACGTCGTCATCGAGGATCAGAGTCGCACCTTCAACACGGAGCGAGTCGCGGCCCTGGAGCTCTCCTGCATGCTGGACGTCGCGGAAGCGATGGTCAACTCGGCGCTGCGACGGGAAGAGTCCCGTGGCGCGCACCAGCGCACCGATTTCCCGAAGCGGGACGACGCAAAGTTCCTGAAGCACTCGATCGTGTTTCGGCAGAGCGACGGCTCGTGCCGAGTGGAGTACGCCCCGGTGACCATCACGAAGCTGCCGCCGGGCGAACGCGTCTACGGCAAGGGGAGCTGAAGAATGCCCGAGCGGATCACTATGCAGGTCGCGCGCTATCGTCCCGAGATCGAAAGCGACGCGTCCTTTCAGCAGTACGAAGTGCCGTGTCCCAAGGATTGGGTGGTCCTGGATGGGTTGAACTACGTGAAGGACCAGCTCGACGGCACCCTGTCGTATCGCTGGTCCTGCCGGATGGGGGTCTGTGGAAGCTGCGGCATGATGGTGAACGGCGAGCCGAAGCTGACCTGCGCGACGTTCCTCTCCGACTACGCGCCTGGACCGGTGAAAGTCGAGCCGCTCAAGAACTTCCCGATCATCCGCGACCTCGTCGTCGAGATCAGCGACTTCATGAAGAAGCTGGTGGCGGTCAAGCCATGGATCGTTCGGAAAGAGGAGAAGCCGGTCTCGCAGGGCGAGTATCTCCAGACGCCGGACGAGCTGGACGAGTACAAGCAGTACAGCATGTGCATCAATTGCATGCTGTGCTATTCCGCGTGCCCGATCTACGGGCTGGATCCAAAGTTCATTGGGCCGGCCGCGATCGCGCTGGCGCAGCGCTACAACCTCGATTCGCGCGACGAGGGATCGGCGGATCGCCTCGAGGTGCTCTCCCAGCATGAAGGCATCTGGGGCTGCACCTTCGTGGGCGAGTGCACCGAGGTCTGCCCCAAGCACGTGGATCCCGCGGGCGCCATTCAGCGCTATAAGCTCACGGCGACTATGGATTGGGTGAAGTCGTTCGTTCTCCCGCGCGGAAAGGCGAAGGAGGAGGAATGACAGCCGACGGACGACGGACGCTGACACACGACGGACAACGCACGTCATGACCGACCCAACCTATCGGGAGTTTCATCCTCGCTGGCTCCGCCCGCGCATGTCCACGTATTGGTGGCTGGGAAAATGGCCGTACGTGAAGTTCATCCTGCGCGAGCTGAGCAGCATTTTCGTCGCATGGTTCGTGATCTATCTCCTCTTCCTCGTGCGCGCGGTGAAAGGCGGGGAAGTCGCGTGGTCGAGTTTCGTCGCGCTCTCGGCGCATCCCGTCATGCTGACGGTCAACGTCATTGCGTTCTTCTTCATCGTGTTCCACGCGCTCACCTGGTTCGCGGTCGCTCCGCAGGCGATCGTCGCGCACATCGGAAAGAAGAAGGTGCCGGCGATCCTCATCGCCGCGTCACACTACGCCGCCTGGCTCGTGGTCTCGGCGGCCCTCCTGTGGCTCCTGCTCCGCGGCTGATGGCCACGCGACGCGAGCGACCGATCGAGCCGTTGCTCTGGCTGCTCTTCAGCGCCGGAGGCATGGCGTCGGCGATGCTAATGCCGGCGCTGGTGCTCCTTTTCGGGTTGGCGCTTCCGCTTGGCTGGATCGCGCCGCCGAGCTACGAGCATCTGCGCGCGATACTCGCGAATCCCATGACGCGACTCGTGCTGTTCGGAGTGTGCATGCTGTCGCTCTTTCACTGGGCGCATCGGTTCAAGTACACGCTGTACGACGGCTTGCAGGTGCAGCATCTGAATGAGCTGATCAACACGTTCTGTTACGGCGGCGCCGTGGTCGGCACTCTGTTGGCCGGGTACGTCCTCCTCGGATTCTGAGAAGTTCCTTTTTTGTGCCGGCTGATTCGGGAAAGCAACCTCCTCCAAACGCCGAGGCGTTTCCAATCGCGCCGCCCATCGAGCCGATGCTCGCGAAGCTGGCCGACGAGTTGCCCGCCGAGGGCGCATTCCTCTTCGAGCCAAAATGGGATGGATTTCGCGCCATCGTGTTTCGCGGCGACTCCGACCTCTACATCCAGAGCCGCGACCTGCGGCCGCTCGACCGCTACTTTCCCGAGCTGCACGAGGCGCTGCTCGAGAAGTTGCCGCCTGGCTGTGTGATCGATGGCGAGATCGTCATCGCGACTCCACAGGGACTCGATTTCGTCGCGCTGCAGCAGCGCCTGCACCCCGCGGCTTCGCGCGCGGCGAAACTGGCGAAGGAGACGCCGGCATCGTTCGTCGGCTTCGACCTGTTGGCGCACGACGGACGTGACGTGACGTCGGCGCCCCAACGCGAACGCCGATCACTCCTGGAACGGCTGCTCGCTGACAGCGGCCCGCCCCTTCACCTGACGCCGATGACGCGAGACCGCGCCCTCGCGGTGAAGTGGCTCGACGAGTTCGAGGGCGCTGGCCTCGACGGAGTGATCGCCAAGCCGGACGGCAGTCCATATCAGCCCGGCAAGCGCGCGATGATCAAGGTGAAACACGCGCGCACCGCGGAGTGCGTCGTCGCCGGCTTTCGCTGGTACAAGAAAGAGAACACCGCCGTCGGCTCGCTACTGCTCGGTCTCTACAACGACCAGGGTGGGCTGCAGCACGTCGGCGTCACCTCCTCGTTCACAATGGAGATGCGCCGACAGCTCGCGACGGAGCTCGCGCCTCTGCGCGAGAACGCCATGAAGAACCATCCGTGGCGAGAATGGGCGCAGGCCGAGGCCGCCGAGCTCGATCGAATGCCTGGCGGGCAGAGTCGCTGGAGCGCCGGCAAGGATCTCTCGTGGGAACCGCTCCGCATCGAGCGCGTGTGCGAGGTGAAGTACGACCATCTGCAGGGCGACCGCTTTCGTCACGCCACGACCTTTCTGCGCTGGCGGCCCGACAAGTTGCCGGCCGACTGCCGCTACGATCAACTCGAGGTCACCAAGCCCTACCAGTTGGACAAAGTCTTCTCGTCCGGGTCGAGCGGCTCCTGAGCCGGCCGCTGCTCGGCGGGCACGTGCTGCAGGTTGACGCGAATGCGCGTCCAGGTCGTCGAACGGCCGCGCATCGAATCCACCAGCACGTCCGCCGGCTCCAACAAGGCGGCCACTTTCGGATGACGCGCCTTCCAGCGTTCGAGTCCCGCGAGCGCGTCGTCCTTGTGCTGAGCCCGGGCGATCTCGATCAGCGGATACTTCGACGTGCGACGCTTCGTCGGCTGTCCCTTCTCCCTTCCACGCGTCGGCTCGCTCTTGCGACGTTTGGACGGCTGCACACGCGCCGGCTCGCCAGGCTGCTTCTCATAATGCGGTGGCCAGGGCGCGTCGCCCAATCCCTCTCGCTCGTGCCGGGCGGAGAGCTCGAGCAGCGGCTCGATTGAAACGGGATGCTGGTCGATACGCGCGTGCCGGTCGCCGAGTCGAGCGAAGCGTTCTGGCATCGTCGCCAGTGTGAAATCGGCGGGCTCGCAGCTCGGTACCTCGTCCCAGGCGAGCGGCGCCGAAACGCGGGCGTCGTCAGTGGGTCGCACGGAGTAGGCGGAAGCCACTGTACGGTCCTTGGCGTTCTGGTTGTAGTCGACGAACACGCCGTGCCGCTCTTCCTTCCACCACTTGCTGGTCGCGATGGTCGGCGCGCGTCGCTCGATCTCGCGCGCGAGCGCCAGCGCGGCGCGGCGCACCTCGGTGAAGCTCCAACGTCGCTCGATGCGCACGTTGATGTGCATGCCGCGGTTGCCGGATGTCTTGGGCCAGCCGACGAGACCGAAGTCGCTCAGCGTCGTCTCGACGACTGCCGCCACTTCTCGCACCTGGGTCCAGGGCACGCCGGGAACCGGATCGAGGTCCACACGCAGCTCGTCGGGATGGTCGAGGTCATCCGCCCGCACGGGATGCGGGTGGAGCTCCAGGCAGGCGAGGTTCGCGAGCCATACCAACGTGGCCGCGTCGCGCGGCACCACCTCGTCGGCGCTGCGTCCCGACGGAAATCGGAGCGACACGACCTCGATCCACGGCGGCCGCGAAGTCGGCGCTCGCTTCTGGTAGAAGAATTCGCCGCCGACGCCATGCGGATAGCGCACCAGAACGTTGGGCCGGTCCCCCGCGCCGCGCAGCGCTCCGTCCGCGACCGCGAGATAGTAGTGTGCGAGATCGAGCTTGGTGTGGCCTGCCTTGGGAAAGAGCACCTTGCCCGGATTGGACAGGGGCACGTCGCGGCCGGCGACGACCAGAACTTCGTGTTCGGCGCTCAGTCGACCTTCTCCTCGGCCTCCTCGCCGTGCTGCACGATGCTCCCCTTCCTGAACAGAATCCCCTGAAGCACCACGCGCCACTCGTGCTTCCGCCGCAACAAGAACTCCAGGTCCATCCCGAAATGCTTGAACTCCTCGTGCTGCGCGTTTTCCATGATCGCAATCGCCTGCTTGTCGGTCTCGACCGCAAGACGCTGCTCGTACCAGCCGATCGCCTCCGCCTCTTCGATCAACGACGCCATCATGCGCGCGAAGGTGCGCGTTTCAACCGGGAGCTCGTCCGGCGGCTCGTGGTATTGCTCAAACGGCATAACAGCCTCGTGGAAAGGAAGTCCTCTCGTCTGGCGGAGTGTAGTACCAGAATTGGTACTACGCGATCGCGAGGACTATCCCGGGAAGTATCGACGGCTTCCTGTTGCTCCGCCAATCCGATAGACTGACGTCGTGACCGTGCGCCGCGCGCGTGGATCGCGTCGCAGCATGGCGATCGCCGCAACCTTCCTCCTCGCAGTCGTCCCTCCCCCGCGACTCGTCGCGCAACACGAGGGGCACGACATGGCATCCATGTCCATGATTGGCCCGCTCGGCATTTCCATGGAGCGCATGGGCTCAGGGACGACATGGATTCCCGACGCCGTGTACCTCCCCTCACGCCACTTCACGGCGGGGAAGTGGACCCTGATGGTCCACGGATTTCTCTTTGGCCAGTACGATTCACAGAGCGGACCGCGCGGCGCGACGCAGTTCGGAAGCTTGAACTGGGCGATGATCATGGCGGACCGAGAACTGGGAGGAGGCAAACTCCAGCTCCGCTTCATGCCGAGTCTCGATCCCGCGACCGTAGGCAGGTGCGGGTATCCGCTGCTGCTGCAATCAGGCGAGACCTGCAACGGCCGACCGCTGGCCGACCGTCAACACCCGCACGACTTCTTCATGGAGCTGGGTGCCCTGTACGAGCGGGCGCTAAGTTCCAACCTCGCCATTCTGTTGTACGGAGCGCCGGCGGGCGAGCCCGCGCTGGGACCGGTTGCGTTCATGCATCGCCCGTCCGCGATGGATGAGCCGATGGCGCCTCTGGGCCACCACTGGCAGGATGCGACCCACATCAGCTTTGGCGTAGCCACGGTTGGTCTGTTCACACGAGCGCTCAGACTGGAGCTCTCGGCGTTCAACGCGCACGAGCCAAACGAACAGCGGTGGGACTTCGACCCGATCGCGCTGAACTCGATCTCGGGGCGTCTCACGGCGAATCCCACCGCGAACTGGAGCTTCACCGCGGGATACGGAAGGCTCGACAATCCGGAGAACACGACGCCAGCGGAATCAATGACACGGTTCGTGTCATCGGCGATGTATGGGCGTGCACTCGGATTGGAAGGTCAGTGGTCCGCGACCGCCGTCTACGGACGCAACGCGCCCGACGGCGGCAGTGCGTCGCACAGCGGCCTGATCGAGTCGGAGGCTGTACTCGACCGATGGAACACGTTGCTCGCCCGCGTCGAGTACGCGCGCAAGAGCGCGCACGACCTTCAGCTGACGACTTTTCCGGACGATCGGACTTTCACAGTCACCGCGGTCTCGCTCGGCTACATCCGGGAGGTGCGCCGTGGAGGGGGCCTGACGCTCGGGTTGGGCGCGCGAGGCTCCGTCAACGTTGTGCCCCGTGAGCTCGAGGTCTCATACGGATCGCGAACGCCGATCGGTGGCATGGCCTTTCTGCGCCTGCGCCCGTACCGCGACCGCTGAAGCGTTGACACACGCTCCGCCTTTTCGTACTTTACCCTTCGGTTAAGTAACCAAAGGGTGAAATACGGCAATGACGGTTGATCACCTCAGTACCACTTTTGCGGCGCTCGCCGATCCCACTCGACGCGCGATCCTGGCTCGACTCGCGTCCGGCGAGGCGACGGTCACCGACCTCGCGCAGCCGTTCAACATGAGCCTTCCCGGAATCTCCAAGCACCTCAAGGTTCTGGAGAACGCGGGTCTCATTACACGGGGCCGCGAGGCGCAGTGGCGTCCCTGCCAGCTCGCGCCCGCCCCGCTCAAGGATGTCGCCACCTGGGTGGAACGCTATCGCCAGTTTTGGGAACTGCGGTTCGACCGTCTCGACAAATATCTCCGCGAGATACAGACCAAGGAGAAAAAGAAGCATGGCCGCAAGGCGAGAGACCGCTAAGGAAGTCGTCGTCACGCGGATCTTCGACGCGCCTCGCGCGCGTGTGTTCCAGGCGTGGGCGGATCCGAAGCAGCTGGCGCGGTGGTGGGGTCCGCGCGCGTGGACGAATCCGGTCTGCGAGGTGGACCTGCGGCCGGGCGGCGCCATGAAGATCGTCATGCGCGGCCGCGTTTCTCCTTCTGAAAGCCAGGAAGGAGACTATCCGATGACAGCCGTCATTCGGGAGGTCGTCGAGCCAGAGCGAATCGTTTTCGTCAGCCGCGTAGCCGGCCTCGAGGTTCACCAGACCGTCACCTTCGCCGAGCACTCGGGGGGAGGCAAAACCCTCCTTACCTTGCGCGCCCGAGTGCTCTCGGCGACGCCGCAAATGGCGGGAGCGGTCGCCGGCATGGAGGAGGGCTGGACACAGAGCTTGGCAAAGTTGGCGGATCACCTCGCTAAGCCATGACCTTGCCACCACTTACACATCGTGTCGATTTGACGGACCTTCGTTCGACATAAAGGTAGGGAAGTCCCGCAGTCCATTCCCATTCCCATCTCCCATTTCCCGTTCTTCACATGATCATCCCCGACTTCCGCTACGCCCTTCGCAGCCTGTCCCGCGCCCGCGGCTTCACCATCGCTGTAGCGCTCACGCTTGGACTCGGCATCGGCGCCAACACCGCCATTTTCAGCGTCGTCCGCGGTGTGCTGCTCAAGCCGCTGCCGCATCGGGACGGCGACCGGCTCGTCTACTTGCGGCAGTCGATCAACGGTCCCGGCGGCGAGAACATCGTCTTCTCCGTCCCGGAGATTCAGGATTTCCGCGACAATGCCAAGAGCCTCGGCGGCATCGCCGAGTATTCGCAGATGACGTACACGCTCTTGGGTGACAACGACGCCGTTCGTATCAACGTCGGCCTCGTGACGGGCAACTTCTTCCAGATCATGGGACTGTCTCCGATACTCGGCCGGCTGACCAACGCGGGCGATGATGGGAGAGGCGTTCCTCCCGTGATGGTGCTCACGCAGGAGTTCTGGATGAAACGCTTTGGCGGCGATCCCAACATCGTCGGCAAAACGGTGAAGCTGGACGGGCGACCCGTCGAGGTGATCGGAGTGGTCCAGGCCGCGCCGTCGTTCCCGAACCGGATGGACGCGCTGCTCAACATGGTGATCAGCGAGCACCACACCAGCGCGCTCATGGTCCAGGGGCGCACGCACCGCATGACCGAGATGATCGCGCGACTGGCACCCGGCGCCACGCTGCAGCAGGCCCGCAACGAGGTGGCCGCGATCCGCCAGCGCGTCCAGAACGAGTTCAAGGATGCATACGACCCGGGATCCGGGTTCAAGGTCACCGTCCTGCCATTCCAGGAGGTGCTCGGCGAAAAGGCCCGGCTCACGCTCTGGCTGCTCATGGGGGCCGCGGCGTTCGTGATGATCATCTCGGCCGCGAACGTCGCCAACCTCACGCTGATGCGTGGCGTGCGTCGTGAGCACGAGCTGGTGGTGCGCGCGGCGCTGGGAGCCGGCGTGGCCCGACTCCGGCGCCTCCTGCTCGTGGAGAACTTGCTGCTCGCATTGGCGGGTGCGGTGCTGGGGATCGCGATTGCGATCGGCGGTGTCCGTCTGCTCATCTCTTTGGCCGAGCGGTACTCTCCACGCGCCAACGAGATTCGTCTCGACGGCATGGTGCTCGGCTTCACGCTGCTCCTGACACTCGCGGTCGCGCTGCTGCTCTCGTTTGTCGCGACGCTCCCGAAAGACGGGACGCTCGGCACCCTGATTGCCTCGGGGATCAACCGCATGAGCGGCAGTCTGCGCAAGCAGCGGCTGCAGCGCGGGCTGGTGGTGGCGCAGATCGCCGTCTCGGTTGTCCTCCTGGCGGGCGCCGGATTGCTGACGCGCACGATGTTGCAGCTCTCGGAGGTGAACACGGGCCTCAAGACCGAGGAAGTGCTGTCTATGGAAGTGCCGCTCCTGGTACCCGGGAGGAGCGACGCCGCGGCGAAAGCGCTCTACGAGCGAATGCGCCTCGAAGTGGCGGCCATCCCGGGGGTGAGCGAAGTGGGCGTCGGGTCGTCCATGCCGCTTCGCGCCTCGCAGTTTCAGCTCGACGTCAAGGCCGAAGGGAAGCCGCTCGCCGTGGGCGAGGCGATGCCGCGCGCCGAGCTGAGAACCGCCAGTCCGGAATACTTCAGCGCCGCTGGCATCCCGCTGCTCAAGGGAAGGGCGTTCACCACGACCGACCGTGACAGCTCGCAGATGGTGGTCATCATCAACAAGACGCTGGCGGACAAGTTCTATCCCGATCGCGATCCCATCGGGCAGCGCATCGCGTGGACCGGCGACGTGCTGCGATTCATCGGCATAAGCGGCAACTGGCGCACCGTCGTCGGCGTGGTCGGCGACACCAAGGATGGTGGGCTCGATGCGGAGCCACGCGCCGTGGTATTCCAGCCATTTACGCAGGCGCAAGCGTGGGCTGGAGGACTGGTGATCCGCGCCGCGGGGAATGCGTCGGGATTGGCGCCGGCCGCCACGCGACTCGTTCGGGGTATCGTCCCACAAGATCCGATCGAGAACATCTTGACGGTCGGCCAGATCAAGGACCAGAGCGTCGCGCCACGTCGCCTGAACGCGACGCTGGTCTCCTCGTTCGGTGTTCTCGCGGTCATCATCGCGGCGGTCGGCATCGCCGGCGTGTTGGCGTTCTCCGTCAGCGCGCGCACCAACGAGATCGGCATCCGAATGAGTCTTGGCGCGGACAGCGGACGTGTGCAGCGAATGGTGTTGATGGAGGGGGGCGTGCTCCTGGCGGCTGGACTGATTCTCGGCATCGGCGGCGCGTTCTTCGCCACGCGACTCATGCGCGGTCTGCTCTTCGGTGTCGCGCCGCATGATCCCGTCACGCTTGTCGCGGTGGCCCTGATGATGGCGGCCGTCGGAGTGGCGGCCTGCTGGCTTCCGGCGCGTCGTGCCGCACGCATCGATCCGGCCATCACAATGCGGGCGCAATAGTGGGGCAGCTGTTCTGGCAGATGATGGTGTCGCTCGACGGGTTTTTCGAGGGACCCAATCGCGAGCTGGATTGGCACGTCACCGATGGGGACTTCGCGCGGTATGTCCAGGAGATGCTCGAGTCCATCGACGCCATCGTGCTTGGACGAGTGACCTATGAGCTCTTCGCGGACTATTGGCCGACCTCGAAGGACCCGGAGGCGCAGGCGATGAATGACCTGCCCAAGATCGTTTTCTCACGGACCCTGACCCACGTCGACTGGAACAACTCGCGGTTGGTCAAGGAGCCCGTTGCGGAGGAGATCGCGCGACTGAAGCGCGACTCTCGCAAGGATGTCGCGCTGCTTGGGAGCGCCGATCTCGCGTCCACTTTCATGCGACTCGGACTGATCGACGAGTATCGGATCATGGTGAATCCTGTGGTGTTGGGGGCCGGCCGACCGATGTTCAAGGAGGTCGAGCAGCGCACCGCCCTGAAGCTCGAGAAGGCCGAGATGCTGAGCTCCGGCGTCGTCAGTCTCCACTATCACTCCCCGTGATCGAGGATCTCCATGCCGAATCGTCCAGCGCAGCTTGCGGGGAAACACAGCATAGTCGTGCGGCGTTTGTTGCCGGCGCGGCGAGAAGACGTCTACGCCCTCTGGGTGGACGCCGATCGGATGCCCCAATGGATTCTCGACGGCGGGTCCGCGACGCTCGACGTGCGCGTGGGAGGCAAGTACCACCTCGACATGCACTATGAGGGGAAGAGCTATCCGCACGACGGAGAATACCTCGAGGTAGTTCCACCTAAGCGGCTCGTCTTCACCTGGATCTCCGAAGGCACCAACTGGCTTCCCTCGATCGTGACCATCGACCTGATCGATCGCGGCGAGCAGACCGAGATCGTCCTCACGCACGAAGGGCTGCCGGACGAGAAGAGCGCCATCAGCCATCAGGAAGGGTGGACCGAGATCGCGGGTTGGCTCGAGCGCGAGCTTCCGGCGCTGCTCTGAGATCACGCTTCGCAGCACTCCACGACGCTGTCGTCGCAACTGACCATGGCTGACATCCTGCACGATTTTCCAATCGCAGCCGACTCGCGCCGAGTGTTTGATGCCGTCAGCGCTTCAGGCGGGGGTGGACTTGACGGTTGGTGGACCATCCGATCCGTCGGGACTCCCGAGGTTGGCTCGGAGTACCAGCTCTGGTTCGGTCCCGAGTACGACTGGCGCGCCCAGGTGTCGCGGTGCGAGCCGCTCAAGCACTTCGAGTTGCAGCTGTCGAAAGCCGATGACGATTGGAAGGGTACGCGAGTGGGGTTCGAGTTGGTGGAGGATGGGCCGCGCACTCACCTTCGCTTCAGACACGTCGGTTGGCCGACGGTCAACGACCACTTTCGAACCTCGTCGTACTGTTGGGCCATGTACCTCAGGGTTCTGAGACGCTGGCTCGAGTATGGTGAAGAAGTCCCCTACGAACGCAGGCTCGAGGTGTAGCTGACCCTCGAACGAGGCAGTAGCCAAGACGGTTGTTGCCGCTTGAGTAACGGAGTCATAGCATACTCACCTCTCCCGAGCGGAATGACCAATGGACAGGCGAACTTTTGTGCGGCGTACGGCAACTGCTGCCGGCGCGGTTGCAGTCGGTGGCGCGATAGCAGTTCCAGGCTCCCTCGATGCGCAACAGAGAGCGACAGCCGCAGGAGGACAGGCGCTGCCCGAGTCGATTCAGCGGATGCGTCCGATGTCCCCGGCCGTTCAACCGATCTCGGATGAAGAACGGCTCGCGCGCATCGAGAAGGCGCGTCGGCTGATGAAGGACAACAACATCGGAGCGATCTTCCTCGAGCCCGGCTCGAGCATGTTCTACTACACGGGGGTCCGCTGGGGGCTGAGCGAGCGTCCGTTCGGTGTCGTGATTCCCGCGGACGGCGAGCTCGCGTACATCACGCCTGGCTTCGAGGAAGAACGCGCGCGCGAGCTGATCAAGTTCTCGAAGGACGTCCGCGTCTGGCAGGAGGACGAGAGCCCTTATCGGCTCATCGCGCAGATCCTGCGTGACCGCGGCGTCGTGACTGGCAGGGTGGGGTTCGAGGAACGGGTGCGCTTCTTCATTGCTGATGGCGTGCGAAGTGAGGCGCCGCAGCTCGAGTTCGTGAGCGCCACACCGGTGACGGCCGGCTGCCGGATGTTCAAATCGAAAGCCGAGCTCGCGCTGATGCAGCGCGCCAACGACATCACGATCGCCGGCTATCGCGCCGCTTTTCCGACGCTCCACGTTGGAATGACGCAGAGCGAGATGTCGCGCACGATTGCCGCGGCAATCACCAAGCTCGGCGGGGAAGGGGGCGGAGCCCTCGTGTTGTTCGGCGTGTCGTCCGCATTCCCCCACGGCACCACGAAGCCCGCGACGCTCAAGGACGGCGATATCGTGCTCGTAGACGGCGGGTGTTCAGTCGAGGGATATGCCTCGGACATCACGCGCACCACGGTCTTCGGCAAACCGTCGGAGAGGCAGCGGTCCATTTGGGACCTGGAGAAACGTGCGCAGAGTACGGCGTTTGCTGCGGCGCAGATTGGCGCCACGTGTGAATCGGTTGACGCGGCCGCGCGAAAGGTGATCACGGACGCAGGCTTTGGTCCCGACTACAAGGTGCCCGGACTTCCGCATCGCACCGGCCATGGGATCGGATTGGATGGACACGAGTGGACCAACTTTGTCCGCGGCAACACGACACCGATCCAACCGGGGATGTGCTTCAGCGACGAGCCCACCGTCGTGATCTATGGCGAGTTTGGGGTGCGTCTCGAGGATTGCCTCTATATCGGCGAAGACGGACCGCATTTCTTCAGCGAGCAGAGTCCCGCGATCGATCGGCCGTTCCCCAAGTTGTCATCCTGAGGAGCCTTCCATCCTGTCATCCTGAGGAGCGAAGCGACGAAGGATCTACCCGAACTAGTAGATCCTTCGCTGCGCTCAGGATGACATGACCGCCCATGAGTCGCCCTTACGTACTCGCTGAAACGACATGGAAAACGGTGGACGCCACGCCGTACGCGGTGGCGATTCTGCCGTGGGGGGCCACCGAAGCGCACAACTATCACCTGCCCTACGCAACCGACAACATCCAAGCCGAGCAGGTGGCCATTCGCGCCGCCGAGCGTGCGTGGACGAAAGGCGCGCGCGTCGTGGTGCTGCCGACCGTGCCGTTCGGCGTCAACACCATGCAGCTCGACATCAAGCTCTGCATCAACATGAATCCCGTGACCCAGGCCGCGCTGCTCGCCGATCTGGTCTCGGCGCTCGACGGTCAGGGTGTTCACAAGCTGTTGATCGTGAACGGTCACGGTGGGAATGACTTCCGGCAGATGATTCGCGAGCTGCAGCCGAAGACGCGCGTGTTCCTGTCGACCATCAATTGGTGGTCGTGTGTCGACGTCAAGCAGTTCGCCGAGGATGTTGGTGATCACGCCGGCGAGCCCGAGACGTCTGCGATGCTGCATCTAGCGCCGGATCTCGTACGTCCGCTGAGCGAGGCGGGACCAGGGCGAGCTCGCCCCTCGCGTCTTACCGGGATTCGCGAGGGTTGGGCGTGGGCCCCCCGTCGCTGGACCCAGGTTACGTCCGACACGGGCATCGGCAATCCGGCGAAAGCGACCGCGGAAAAGGGGGCGGCGTACGTGAATGCGGCTGCCGCCCGGATCGCCGATTTCCTCGTCGAGCTTGCCGCGCTCGACCTCGACGATCTGTACCAATGATTGGGCGACTTTGACCACGTAACTTCAAGCGTTCCCGGCCCGTAGGTTTGGCCATGCCCCCCGTCGACCGCCCCACATTCAGACCGGACATCGAAGGCCTTCGGGGCGTCGCCATCCTGTTGGTGGTGCTGTTTCACGCCGGCGTTGCGGGATTCGCCGGGGGGTTTGTGGGGGTGGACGTGTTTTTTGTCCTCTCCGGCTACTTCATCACCGGACTGCTGTTTCAGGAGCTCTCGAACAGCGGCGGCGTCAACCTGACGGAGTTCTACGGCAAACGCGCCCTGCGCTTATTGCCGGCGCTCCTGGTCGTACTGCTGGCGACGCTGGCGATCGTCACCTGGCTGTACGCGCCCATCGATCGCGCGCCGATTGCGGCGAACGCGCGGGCAGTCGCGTTGTACTCCGGGAACATCGAGTTCGCGCGCACCGCAACCGACTACTTCAGCGCCGGCGACAATCCGCTGCTGCACACGTGGTCGCTCGCTGTCGAGGAGCAGTTCTATCTCGTCTGGCCACTGCTGTTTCTGCTGGTGGCGTATGTGTACCAGCGAACAGTCACCGACGATGCCGAGAAGGCGGACGATAAGAAACGGTTGCTGATCGGCATGGGGATCGCGGGCGCGCTGTCATTCGCCGCTTCGCTCTGGCTGACGCGAACCGCGCAGCCCTGGGCATTCTTCGGGATGCCGACGCGGATCTGGGAGTTCGCGCTCGGGGGCATGGTGTTCGTGGGTATGAACGGCCGGATCGACGCCACCGGAACTCCCGCCATCACGATGCAAGTCTTTGGACTGCTCGCGATCGCGTTCGCTGTCGTGGGCTACGATCGCGCGACCGCGTATCCTGGCTTTGCTGCTTTGCTCCCGGCTTTCGGGGCGGCGGGACTCCTCGTCGGTGGATCCCGCGCGCCCACGAGTTTCGTGAGCCGAGCCCTGTCGACATCGTGGTTGCAGTGGCTGGGGCGGATGTCGTACGCCTGGTATCTCTGGCACTGGCCATTGGTGGGATTGGGCGCGGTCCTCCATTGGGAGATCGGCGTCTGGGGGCGGCTGGCGTGGTCTCTCGCGGCGCTCGTCCTCGCGTGGCTGACCCATCGCCTCATCGAGCAGCCGGCTCGGAATGGCGGCCTGGCCAGAATCCCGGGTCCATGGATCGCACCGGCCGCCGTCAGCGCGAGTCTCGCCGTGGCGCTCGTCGGGCACGGCGCGATGTTCGCGGCTCGGCGTCAGGTTGCCGGTCCGCAGCAGCGCGTGTTCGCCGCCGCCCGCATGGACCGGATGCAGCACGACTGCTGGGCAAATTCAGTGGAGGACGTGAAGCGCATGGACGCGTGCGCGTTCGGCGATCGTGCATCGTCGACGACGCTCGTCCTCCTCGGGGATTCGCACGCGGAGCACTGGCTTGGCGCGCTCGATCGCGTTGGACGAGAACGCGGCTGGAAGATCGTCGCGATGGTGAAGGGGGGCTGCCCGTACGCAACCAGTCCATCACACGAGGTGTGCACGGAATTCCGCGAGGCGATGCTCCGTCGGATCATCGCGTTGCGGCCGACGGCGGTGATCCTGTCCAGCTGGGACCACTACATGGCGTTCGAAGGGAAGGGCGACAAGTGGCAGGTGTCGCCGGACGTGTGGCGCGACGGTCTGCGCCTGACTTACCGGCGCTTGGCTGCGGCTGGCATCAAAACGGTCGTGATTCGCGGGACCCCACGGACCTGGTTCGACGTGCCGAGCTGTCTGTCACGGCGTGCCGCGAGGTTGCCGTTTGCGCGGGCATGCGAATACGAGCGGAGTCGCGCGCTGTCGAACGTTGCAGTCGCCGCTCAAAATGAAGCGGCGCGCGGTCTCGACGTGCGCTTCATCGACATGAACGATCAGATCTGTCCGACGGCGCGCTGCTCGGTCGTGCGCAACGGCGTCGTGGTTTTCACGGACGACAACCACCTGACGGCGAGCTTCAGCCGTTCTGTCGCGCCGACGTTACGGGAGAGACTTGAAGTGGCAGTGACCCGATGAACAGGCGTGCGGTCAGCCACGTGAACAGAATGCAGTCGAACGGCCCGGTTTAAGATCCGGGCCGTTCTTGTTTGCCGTTACCATTGCTCCGAGAGTCACGCTGGATGAGCATGACC
>Ga0070696_100000530_pt1 | contig 24234 bp, 21 predicted proteins | sample KBSK1253metaG_FD_65474 | JGI IMG/M metagenome (GOLD analysis project Ga0070696, IMG submission 65474) | Corn, switchgrass and miscanthus rhizosphere microbial communities from Kellogg Biological Station, Michigan, USA - KBS K1-25-3 metaG | ecosystem: Host-associated > Plants > Roots >... | reverse complement strand
ATTCTTCGAAGAGAACGGCGTGCGCTACCATCACATCATCGATCCGCACACCGGCCACTCCGCGAGCAAGGTGCGCAGCGCCACGGTCATCGGGCCTTACGCCACCCGCACCGACGGCCTGTCCAAGACGGCATTCGTGCTGGGACCGGAGAAGGCCATGGAGATCTACAATCGCATCGGCGACATCGACGCGATCATCGTCAAACTCGACGGCACGGTGGTCTATTCCAAGGGAATGGAGCCGGCACGGAGCCGCTAGCATTCAAGCCACGCTGCTATGGGGATTGCTGTTCGGCTCGATCGGGCTGGGGTTTTTCATCTATGGCAAGAAGCAAAGGGCGGTCGTGCCGCTGATGTGCGGTCTCGCATTGATGCTGTTCCCGTACTTCGTGCCCAACGTGGTGCTGCTGGTGGCGATCGGAGCGCTGCTCATCGCGATACCGTACTTTCTGCGGCTGTGAGCGCGCGCCGCCGGGCATCAATCCCGAAAATTGTTGAACTGCAGCGGCACCCCGAGCTCCGCCTTGCGCAGAAAGGCGATCGCTTCCTGCAGGTCGTCGCGCTTCTTGCCCTGCACGCGAACCTTCTCGCCCTGTATCTGCGCCTGCACTTTGAGCTTCGAATCCTTGATCAGACGAGACACCTTCCTGCCGGTCTCGGCGTCGATGCCATGCTTCAGTATCGCCAGTTGCCTGGCCCTCGCGAGGTTGATCTCGGGATCCTTGACTTCGAGGCAGGCGACGTCGATGCCGCGCTTGGCCATCTTGAGCTTGAGGATCTCCAGCATTTGTTTGAGCTGAAACTCGGCCGGGGCGGTCAGCGTCACCGTCCAGTCCTCGAGCTCGAACGAAGCGTCCGTGCCCTTGAAATCGAAGCGCTGTCCGAGCTCGCGGATCGCTTGATCGACCGCATTCGTCAGTTCATGAGTGTCGATTTCGGAAACGACGTCGAACGACGGCATATCAGGACTCCGCGACCAACCGGTCGAGGGTGGCTTTGACCTCGCCCACGAACTGCGTGTAATGATCACCCGTGGCGGGGCCGGAAAAGCCGGTGTGGATCTTGCGCACATTGCCCTTGCGATCGATGAAAATCGTGGTTGGAAAAGCGTAGACCTTGTCCAACATCGGCAATTTCCCGGCGGCGTCATCTTTGTCGGAGATGCCGGCGATCAACGTGGTGTACTCGATGCCGTACTGCTGCCGGAATCGCCGGGCGGCCGCGGCGGCCCGGGGGAAGTCGCCGAAGTGCTCGAACATCAGGGAGACCACTTCCACGCCCTTGCGGCGATAGTCGCGGTACAAAGGCTCGAGGAATGCGGCCTCGTCATGGCAATTGGGACACCAGCTGCCGGCCAGCGCCACGACCAGAACCTTGCCGCGAAACCGCGGGTCCTTCGACGACACGGGCTTACCGTCGAGATCGGGGAAGGCAAAGTCGAATTGCCTGGATCCGGCACGCATGGCGGTGAGCGCATATGCATCGGGCAGTGCGGCGTTTGCGTCGCGTTTGGCGATCCACCGTTCGTGGTGCGCCGTTCCGGACCAAAAATCCCCCGCCAGCGAACCATCGGGCGCGACCCTGGCCTTGTACAGGAAGACATGGGCCCCGTCGAAGGTGGACAGGTACAGATCATCGCCCCGCACCTGACCGGCCAGGAAGCGATGGTCGCCGGTGGCGGTCAGGAACGTGCCGCCGACCACGTCGTGGGATTGGGTAAATTCGCCGACAGCGGCCTCTGACACGCCGCCGTCGTCGATGAAGTTCACCGCCCAGCGTCCGGACACATCGGCATTGTCGCTCGCGGGCATCGCAAAAAACCGGTAGGTCTGGCCCAATTGCGCCTGGAGCGGAATGTGTTGCTGCTTGCCGCCCGGCTTGTCCAAGACGATCTCGCCCTTGAGCATGTCGCCCGCGGCATCGGCGGTGAGACGGTTCTCGTAGCCCGGCATGCGTATGTCGAGTCGCGCGCCGGTGATCGTGACCTCGCTCAACTCGAGCCGCTCCTTGCCGTTATGGAGGTAACCCACGGTGGCCGCGCCCTCGCGCGCCAGCTCCAGACCGAAAGGCAGTTCGCCTCCCGGCAGCCGCAGCACGGCGCGGTAGGTGCCCATTTTGACGCCGGATGCGGCCTCGCTTTGAGGCGTCCCACGCTGGCAGGCGGCCAGCCCCAGCGCGGTCAAGGCCAGGGCGGCCAGCGCCAGCACGGCGATCTGCCGCAGCGCGCGCTCGAGTGTTCGTTTCATCGTGAGCATCCCTCAACGATACCCGCGCGCCTGCAAAGTGAATAGCTTCGCATAGCGGCCGTCGGCGGCCATGAGCGAGTCGTGACTGCCGCGTTCCACGATGCGGCCCTCCTCGAGGACCAAAATTTGGTCGGTCATGCGAACCGTGGAGAAGCGATGAGAAATCACGATCGCTATGCGGTTGCGCGTGAGTTCATGGAAGTGTTCGAAAACCTCCGCTTCGGCGCCTGCATCGATGGCTGCGGTCGGTTCGTCGAGCACCAAAATGTCCGCCTCATTGCGCATGAATGCCCGTGCCAGGGCGATTTTCTGCCACTGGCCGCCCGACAGCTCGCGTCCGTCCTTGAACCATTTGCCGAGTTGGGTGTGGTAACCCGCCGGCAGCGCATCGACGAACTCTGCGGCCAGTCCCTGAGCCGCGGCAGTGCGCCAGCGCGCCTCATCCTCGAAGGCGCGCACGTCGCCCGCGCCGATATTCTCGCCCACCAGCATCTGGTAGCGGGCAAAGTCTTGAAAAATCACGCCGATTCGCTGGCGCAGCGTGGTCTCGTCCCACTCCTGCAAATCGAGGCCATCCAGCAGAATTCTGCCCCGGGTGGGGCGGTACAGGCGGGTGAGCAACTTGATCAGGGTGGTTTTGCCCGAGCCGTTCTGCCCTACCAATGCCAGACTCTCACCCGGCCGAACGTGCAGATCGATGCCCGACAGCGCAGGGGCATTGGCCTCGGGATAGACGAACTCGACGCCTTCGAAGCGGATGCCGTCGCCGGGACTCGGGCCGCGCTTCTGGCCGCCGCCGCCGCTGCCGATGGGTTGCTCCAAATACTCGTAGAGATTCGACAGGTAGAGATTGTCTTCGTACAGGCCGCTGATCGCCGACAGAGCGGCGCTCACCGCCGTCTGCCCCTGGCGAAACAACATCAGGTACATGGTCATTTGCCCGACCGTCATGGCGCCAAGGACCGTTTCCACGGCGATCCAGATATAGCCGCCGTACAGCGCCGCCGTGCCGACCAGCCCCAAGGCGAAGCCCCAGGCGTCTCGGCGCAAAGTCAGATCGCGGTCTTCCCGATACAGGCGTGTGAAGATATCGCGGTAGCGATCCAGCAGGCGTGGTCCGAGCTCGAACAGCTTGACCTCTTTTGCGTGATCCTCGCGCGCCAGCACCGATTCCAAATAGATTTGCATCCTCGATTCCGGCGCGCGCCAGCGGAACAAGCGAAACGCTTCACCCGAGAACTTCGCCTCGGCCAGGAACGCGGGCAGTCCGGCCAGGATCAACAGCACGACCGCCCAGGGGGAGAACCGGATCAGCAAACCGCCGAAGGACACGAGTGAGATGCCGTTTTGCAGCAGCCCGAAGGTGCGCATCACCAGGCTCAGCGGCCGGCTCGAGGCCTCGCGGCGCGCACGCGTCAGCTTGTCGTAGAATTCCGAATCCTCGAATTGCGTCAAATCCAGCGTCAACGCTTTTTCCAGGATCATGACGTTGATTCTCTGGCCGAGTTGGGCGCGCAGCAGCGATTGCGCGAGGGAGATTCCGCGCTGTGCCATGGCTGTGGCGGCGACCAGCAGCGCCTCGAGCGCGACGAATTTCACCACATCCGTCAGCAGCGTCGCGCCGCTACGCCGGTGCAGTTCGGCGGCGTGGATCACGGCATCGACGATTTGCGCGCCGACATAGGCGACTCCCGCCGGCAACACGCCGGCGACCAGCGTGAGCACGGCGAGGGTGATGCACAGCGCCTTGTTGGTGGTCCAGACCAGTTCGAGCGCGCGGCGGCTGTAGGCGAACACCCCGAACAGGCCGCGCGCCGCGCCGCCGATGTCCGCGGCAGCGGGCGCCGAACTCGGGGTGGCAGAGTGTGGGTGTGCCGCCAAGATCCCGCTACTTCACCAAACGCAAGGCGAACGGGTAGCGGTAGGGTTTGCCCTCGCTCACCTGAATCGTGGCGATGACCACCAATACCAGGTTCAGGATGCCCAAGATCCACAGCAGGAAAAACCCGATCAGAACGATCGCCAACACGGCGAAAACCAATCCCAGCAGCCATATCGTGATCTGGAAATTCAGTGATTCCTTGGCTTGGGTCCCCGCATAGGGCAGCGACTGCCCCTTGGCGAGCCAGATGATCAGGGGTCCTAGAATCGTCAGCAGCACCAGGCCGCCGAAGGGGAAAAAAATCAGGCTGCCGCCGCCCAGTATCCACAGCAGACCGCAAAGATGAGCAGCCATTGCCCAGTGACGTTCTTCGGCGCTGGTTTCACCGATTGTGTTGTGGTCGATCATATGTTGCCTCGGGCCCCCAAGAATGATGTCGGGCCGCGGCGAATGCCGGCGCCCGGAGGCTATAATGCCCAGATTCTCATAGGCCGGTATGGCGGAGTAGCCGTGAAATTCAAGCCCTTGCTCGATCGTTGGAAGAAAGACGCGGCACCGGTCCGGACCGCGAAGGAATACGCAGTTCGCCTGAACCTGGACGACGCTGCGAGATTGCACGCCCTGGCGGAGCTGTTTCCGGGCCGCTCGGTCGAGGAGATAGTGACGGACCTGCTGCGCGCCGCCCTCGATGAAATTGCCGCGGCCATGCCCTATGAGCCCGGCCCGAAGGTGATTTCGCGCGATGATCACGGCGATCCTGTCTACGAAGACTTGGGCCTGACTCCGCGGTTCGTCGAGCTCACCCGTAAATACAAGAAAAGCATCGAGGCGGAACCCAAAAAGTAGCGGGCATCTCGAGATTTGGGCTTGACGCTGGCCGCTCGCGGCAGCGATACTCAAGGGCATGCCGGCCTCCTTCATACTTCTCAATACCTGGTGGTGGCGCACGTTCTCCTAAAGGAGTGGGCGCTGGCCGTTCCGTTTTAATCTAGTCCGTTTATCCAGAAAACCCATCTCCGCCTCAAAGCCGGTGCTGGGTTTTTTGTTGTCCGCAAGATTCGTAGGTTCCGAAGAATGAAACCACCTTTTGACATCGCAGCCGATCTCGATACGCCGGTGTCGGCCTATCTGAAGCTGGCGCCGTTTCGGCCGAGATTCCTGCTGGAGAGCGTCGAGGGGGGAGAACGCCTCGCGCGCTACTCCTTCATCGGCTTCGGCGATTGTCTGGAAGTGCGGTTGGACGCATCGGGCCTGCACGTGGGCGGCGTGCGTTCACCCAGGCCGCAATCCAAGATCGAATTCTTGAACGCGCTGCGCGCTGCGCTGGCGCAGGCGCCGCAGCCGTTGCCGGAGGTGCCGGGGGTGCCCTTGCTCGGCGGCTTGGTGGGCTATACCGCCTACGATGCGGTCCGGTACTTCGAGCCCGTGGAGCGGCTGCGTCTGGATCGCACTGAAACGCCGCACGCACACTATGTCGCGCCGCGCTCGCTGCTGATTTTCGATCACCTGACGCGCGGGGTGGCAGTGCTGCACGACGGCAGCGAAGCTGAGCGGCAAAGCCTGCGCCGCGAGGTCATTCGCGCATTGCGCGGCGCCGTGCCGGCCATGCACGCGGCCGGGCGCTTTTCGCCGGCGACTCCGTCGCTGACGGAAGCGGCGCATGCGGCTCGCGTGCGCCGGGTACAGGAGTACATCGCCGCGGGCGACGTCTACCAGCTGGTGCTGGCATCGCGATTCGAGGGCCGCCATGCACTGGCGCCGTTCGAAGTGTACCGCGCGCTGCGCCTGCTCAATCCCTCCCCCTACATGTACTTTTGCGAGTTGGGGCATATCACGGTGGTGGGCTCTTCGCCCGAGGCATTGGTGAAATCCCACGGCGGATACGCGCAATTGCGGCCTATCGCCGGCTCGAGGCCTCGGGGCAGCGACGACGCCCGCGACGCCGCGCTGGAGGCGGAATTGCTGGCGGACCCGAAGGAGAATTCGGAACACGTGATGCTGGTCGATCTGGCCCGCAACGATTTGGGCCGCGTCGCCACCGCGGGCTCGATCGCTGTCGAACCTTATCGCGTGATCGAGCGCTACAGCCATGTCATGCACATCGTCAGCGGGGTCAACGGCCGGTTGGCGCCGGGACGGGATGCCTTCGATTTGTTTGCCGCGACCTTTCCCGCAGGCACTCTGGTGGGTGCTCCGAAAGTACGTGCCATGGAAATCATCGATGAGCTCGAACCCGTGGGGCGGCAGCTCTACGGCGGGACCGTCGGCTATTTCGGCCGGCATGGCGACATGGATCAAGCGATCACGATCCGCACCCTGGTGTTCCAGGGCGACTCTTACAGCTACCAGGCAGGCGGCGGCATCGTCGCGGACAGCGCGCCGCAGGCCGAGTACGCGGAGTTGATGGCGAAGAGCGCGGTGCTGCGGCGCGCACTCGAGCTTGCGGCGGAGGGTCTCTAAGATGCGGCCTCATGTCTTGCTGATCGATAACTACGATTCCTTCACCTACAACCTGGTGCAGGCGTTCCTGGTGCTGGGCGCCGAGGTCGACGTACATCGCAACGATGCCATCACCGTCGATCAAGCCTTGGCGCAGCACCACACCCACCTGGTGATTTCACCGGGACCCGGCACGCCGCAGGATGCGGGCATCTCCATGCGAATGATCGAGGCGTTTGCCGGGCGCATACCGATTCTCGGCGTTTGCCTCGGCCATCAGTCCCTGGTGGAAGTGTTCGGCGGCAGGGTCGTGCGCGCGGCGCGCTTGATGCACGGCAAGGTCTCGCCCGTGATGCACGATGGCACGGGACTGTATGCAGGCATGCCGCGGGACTTCACGGCGGGCCGCTATCACTCGTTGATCGCCGAACCTGACAGCATTCCATCCGTGCTCGAGATCACGGCGCGCACCGCGGAAGGCGAAATCATGGGGGTTCGGCACAGATCGCTGCCGATCGAGGGGGTGCAATTTCATCCGGAAAGCGTGCTCACGCCGGACGGCCCGATTCTCATGGGCAACTTCCTCAAGAACGGCTTCCTCGAGAAATCGCGCAGTGCATAGCCCACGCCACACGCTCGAGCAATTGGTGGAACGGCGCGATTTGAGCGAAGTGGACGCCGCGGCGCTCCTCACGTCGTTGACCGCGCCCGAACTCGCGCCCGCCCTGGCCGGCGCATTGTTGACCGCGTTGCGCGCCAAGGGCGTCACCGCCGCGGAGGTGCGCGGCTTTGCCGGCGCCATGCGCATCCTGGCGCGCAAGCCCCTGCTGCCCGCCGCCCTCGACGCCATCGACATCGTCGGCACGGGCGGCGACGCATCCGGCAGTTTGAATTTGTCGACGGGGGCCGCACTGCTGGCCGCCGCTTGCGGTTTGCCGGTGGTGAAACACGGCAACCGCTCCGTTTCCAGCCGCAGCGGCAGCGCGGATTTGATCGAAATGCTGGGGTTTACCCTGCCCTTGGATGAAACCCAGGCGGCACGATGTTTTGCCGCCACGGGGTTCACGTTCCTGTTCGCGCCTTATTTTCATCCGGCGATGAAGGCGTTGGCGCCGATCCGCGCCGCGCTCGGCGTTCGCACGGTGTTCAATCTGCTGGGCCCTTTGACGAATCCTGCCTCGCCCCCCTATCGTCTGATCGGCGCCTACGATGCGGCGACCGCAGAGTTGATGGCCGGCACCTTGGCCGGCATGCAGATCAAACGCGCCTGGGTGGTGCACGGCGCCGCCGGCTGGGACGAGGCCACGCCCATCGGCCCTTTCCTCGCCTTCGATGTGTGGCGCGGGCAGGTTCGCCGCTACGAGATCGATCCGCGGGAGTTTGGGTTGGCGCCCTGCGCACTCACCGACCTGGCCGGCGGTGATGCGGCGGCGAATCTCGCCGCGTTGTGCAGCGTATTCGAGGGGCGCGACCGTGGCGCGCATCTGGCGGCGTTGGTGCTGCAATGTGGCATGGCATTGTTCATCGCCGGCCGGGCGGATTCCATTGCCGCCGGAATCGACGTGGCGCGAGCCACCGTGAACAGCGGCCGAGCGCAACACTGGTTGCAGCGATTGCGGCAATTCGCGGCGGAACAGGCGATTCAAGGAGCGTCATGAGCGGCTTCCTGGACGACATGGCGCGCTCCAGCGCCGCGCGCGTGGCGCGCGCAGCCTCGCATGAATCCGCCGCCGCCTTGGAGCGGCGCGCACGGGAGGCGGCGCCCGTCGCGCCGCTGCGATTGTCGCCCGCGGGATTCGACGTCATTGCGGAGCTCAAGCTGCGTTCCCCCGCCGCCGGCCCCTTGGGCGATGACGGCCACGATTGGCTGGGCCGAGTGGCCTCGTACGCGCGCGGCGGCGCGGCGGCCGTGTCGGTGCTGACCGAACCCACGCGCTTCGACGGGTCGCTGGAGCATTTGCGTCAGGCGGCCGAGGTGCTGGCGGCCCTCGGGGTGCCGGCGATGCGCAAGGATTTCCTGGTCGATCCCTACCAGGTGCTGGAGGCGCGGGCCGCGGGAGCGGGCGGAGTCCTGGTCATCCTGCGGATGCTGTCGCGCGAGCGCATCGTGGAACTGCTGGATGCGGCGTCCGAGCATGGCATGTTCGTGCTCTTGGAAGCGTTCGACGAAGCCGATCTGGAACTGGCGCGCGATTTGACGGCGTCCCGCGCCGATTCACGGGAACCTGTGTTGGTCGGCGTCAACAGCCGCGACTTGCAGACTCTTCAAGTCGTACCGGAACGGTTTGCGGCCCTCGCGCCGCTGCTGCCGGCCGGGCTGCTTGCCGTCGCCGAGAGCGGCGTCGCATCGGCCGTGGACGCGCAGCGCATGCAGCGGCTGGGCTACCGTCTGGCGTTGATCGGCACGGCGCTGATGACTCGCGAGGATCCATCGCAACTGCTTCGCGAAATATTCGATGCGACACGGACAGTACCGGTTTAAATGGCTACACTCGGCGCCATGTGGATCAAGATATGCGGCATCACCAGCGCGGATGCGGTCGCGGCGGCCGCGGCGGCCAAGGTCGACGCGATTGGTTTCGTGTTTGCGCCCAGCCCGAGGCAGGTGACGCCCGGACAGGCGGCGCAGCTCGCGGCACTTGCGCCTCCGGGAATTTTGCGTTTCGCGGTGGCGCAGCACCCATTGCAAATGAAGGTGGCGGAGATTTGCCGCATTCTCAAACCGGACTATTTCCAAACGGATGTCGAGGATTTGCGCGAGCTGAAGATTCCGGCGCATGTCAAAGTGCTTCCCGTCGTGCGATTCGGCCGCAAAACGCCGAACCCCCTGCCGGCGCGCATGCTGTTCGAGGGCCCGTCGAGCGGCATCGGCGAGATGGCCGATTGGGGGCGCGCGGCGGAGCTTGCGCGGCAGACGGAGGTGATTCTCGCCGGCGGGCTGTCCGCGCAGAACGTGGCTGAAGCCATCCAGGCGGTGCGGCCGTTCGGGGTGGACGTGAGCAGCGGCGTGGAGGAGGAACCGGGCGTCAAGGACCCCGAGAAAATCCACGAATTCGTGCGCGCGGCCCGCGCCGCCGCGGCACGTTTGGAGGACGATTCATGAATTCACGGCTGCGCGCCGATGCTGTAAAGCCTGAGTTTCCCGATGACCGGGGCCGTTATGGCGCCTTCGGGGGGCGCTATGTTCCGGAAACGCTGATGCCGGCGCTCGACCGCCTGCAAGCGGGCGTCGACCGGTATTTGCACGACGCTGATTTCCAAGCGCAGTTCAATCAGGAACTGAAAACCTGGGTGGGCCGCCCGACCGCGTTGTCGTACGCACCCCGCTTGAGCAGGCGTTGGGGAGCGGAAGTGTGGCTCAAGCGTGAGGATCTGGCGCACACGGGCGCGCACAAGATCAACAATGCCGTGGGTCAGACGCTGCTGGCGAAGCGCCTGGGCGCCAAGCGTATCATCGCCGAAACCGGCGCCGGACAGCATGGTGTCGCGAGCGCCGCTGCGGCGGCGCGACTGGGAATGCCCTGCGTGGTTTACATGGGGGCGGTCGATGTCGAACGTCAAGCGCTCAATGTCGGACGCATGCAGTTGCTGGGCGCGACGGTCGTGTCGGTGTCGGGCGGCGACAAGACCTTGCGTGCCGCCATCGACGAGGCGTTGCGCGATTGGGTGTCCGATCCGGACGGCACGTACTATTCATTGGGTTCGGCGGTGGGGCCGCATCCCTATCCATACCTGGTGCGCGAGCTGCAGGCGGTGATCGGGCGCGAGGCCCGCGCGCAAATGCTGGAACTCGCGGGGGCCCTGCCGGATGTCGCGGTCGCGTGCGTGGGCGGCGGCTCGAATGCCATCGGCTTGTTTCATCCGTTCTTGAACGACACCGACGTGCGGCTGCTCGGCGTGGAAGCCGGTGGTCGCGGCGCCGGCCTCGGCGACAATGCCGCCTCCCTGACTTTTGGCAGCCCCGGGGTATTGCAGGGCAGCTACACCCTGATTCTGCAAGACGCCTTTGGCCAGGTGCGGGAAACGCATTCGGTATCCGCCGGGCTCGATTATTCCGGGGTCGGTCCGGAGCATGCCTACTTGATGCAGAGCGGCCGCGCCGCCTACGAGTCGGCGACGGATGGCGAGGCGTTGGACGCGCTCGCCGAGTGCGCGAGGTACGAAGGTATTCTGCCGGCCATCGAAAGCGCACATGCGTTTTTCGGGGCCCGGCGCTACGCCGAGACTCACCCCGGCGCGCGAATTCTCATCGGGTGCTCCGGCCGGGGCGACAAGGACATGTCGATCTTGCAGCACACCTTGTTGAAGGACCTGCGCTGACCGTGGCACCGCGTGACACGATCAGCGCGGCGATCAAGGCGGCGGTCGCGCAGGGCCGACCGGCATTGGTGGGCTTTCTCACGGCGGGATTTCCGACGCGGCGCCAATTCAAGGACAACCTCGCGGCCGTGGCCGCTGCCTGCGACGTGGTTGAAATCGGCGTGCCCTTCAGCGATCCAATGGCAGACGGCGCCACCATTCAGCGGGCGAGCTTCGCCGCACTGGCTGCGGGGGTCACGCTGCCGTGGATACTGGAGGAACTCGGATCCATCGAGCGGCCGCTACCCTCGCCCATGCTCTTGATGAGCTACCTGAACCCATTGCTGAGTTTCGGCCTGGACGCGCTGCCGCGCGCGGCGGCGGCGGCGGGTGTGGCCGGCTTCATCGTGCCCGATTTGCCGTTCGAGGAGAGCGGCGATCTGAATCGGGCGCTCGACCGTGAAGGCCTGGCGCTGGTGCAGATGGTGACGCCGGTGACTCCTCCCCTGCGCCTGGCGATGCTGTGCCGGGAGGCCAAGGGCTTCGTGTACGCGGTGACGATGACGGGCACCACGGGCACGCCCACGAAAGGACTTGCCGCCGAGGTACCGCCCGACGTGCTGGAATACATGGATCGGGTGAGGCGCTGCTCGGCCGTGCCGGTGTGCGCGGGATTCGGCATCCGCTCCCGAGACCAGGTGGCGCGATTCGCAGGCCATGTGGACGGCGTGGTGGTGGGCTCGGCCTTGGTCGAAACGCTGGAGCGTGGAGAGGATGTGGGGTCCTTCCTGGGGTCGTTGCGCCAGGGGTAGTGGAACGTCGCGGGAGATGCCGGCCTATGAAGCGAGTGTTTCGTGCCGAATCGTTGGTACAAGTGGCGCATGCGCGCAACGTGCTGGTGACCGCGGGGATTCCATGCGAAATGCGCAACCAGTACCTGGCGGGCGCAATGGGCGATTTGCCCATGCTGGAAACCTGGCCCCAGCTATATGTCGACGATGCGGATGAACAAATCGCCCTGCGCGCCCTGGCTCGCGCTGCCGCCGAACCCGTGGGCGCGCCCTGGATCTGCGATGAATGCGGCGAGGAACTCGAACCTCAATTCACCAGCTGCTGGCGCTGCGGCACCGCAGCAAAATAGCCTGCATCGCATGTGCCAGTGCCGATGAGGCGGCCTGCGCCATGCCATGCATGGCCCAAACCGCCCTCCATCCGTCTTTGCTATCAAGCGCTTGAATCGCCTGTCAGACAAACACTGACAGGAAATCGCGCGATGTCTGAGCCGAGGTTCAGCCCCTGTCCCTGGCGACGTTGCGCTGCACAGGTTACAAATCAGGAGGTGTTCAGTGTAACGATTACACGGGCGCGACCAGGAGGTTTGTAATGAATAGCGTGAGCTTTAGTTTGCCGGAGCACTCGATGCCTTTGACGGCGGTGCCCGTGAAGGCAGTGTCCGTGGCTGCGGTGCCCAAGGCGGCGGCTTTGACGTCCATCGGGCCACTGCTGGGAGCATCCCCGGCCATGCAAGAGGTGTTTCGGTTGATCGAGCGAGTCGGGCCCACTGAAGCCAGCGTGCTCCTGACGGGTGAAAGCGGCTCCGGCAAGGAGCTGGCCGCGCAATCGATTCACGAGTGCAGCCCGCGCCGCGGTGGACCTTTCATCGCCATCAATTGCGGCGCGATTCCGGCAGGGCTCATTGAAGCCGAATTGTTCGGCTACGAAAAGGGAAGCTTCACCGGCGCGGTGCGCGCCCACGCCGGCGTGTTCGAACGCGCTCGAGGCGGAACACTGTTGCTCGATGAAGTTACCGAAATGCCGCTCGACATGCAGACGCGGCTGCTGCGCGTTCTGGAGACCCGGAAGTTCTACCGCGTCGGCGCGAGCACCGAGATTAGTTCGGACGTGCGCGTCATCGCCGCCACCAACCGCTGCCCCTTGCAAGCGGTGCAGAGAGGCAGGCTTCGCGAGGACTTGTTGTACCGCCTGGCCGTGTTTCCGGTGGCCCTGCCGCCGCTGCGCAGTCGCGGCAACGATGTGGAATTGCTCGCGGAGCACTTCTTGGCGGAATTGAACGCGCAAGCGAGGACGCAGAAGCGCCTGTCGACTCTCGCCCGGATGACGCTGAAACAGCATACCTGGCCCGGCAACGTGCGCGAACTCAAGAATTGCGTCGAACGCGCGTTCATTCTCGGGGACTCGACACTGGAACTCGCGCCGCTGATTCAAAGCGGCGGCGCAACCGGCGCCGAGCAGGACAGCGGCGCCGCGCGCCTGGACATTCGCGTCGGTTCGCGCATCCATGACATGGAGCGCTCCTTGATCGAAGCCACGCTCGATTACTTCAAAGGCAACAAGCGGCGGGCCGCCGATGCGCTGGGTTGCAGTCTCAAGACGCTGTATAACAAGCTCAACGGATATTCGCAGAACCAAGAGTGCGCAAATTCATAAGCGCCGATCCAGGAGAATAAAACGTGTCAAGAGTACTGATCGCGGACGATCATGCCGTAGTTCGGGCCGGCTTCAAGCAGTTCCTGGAGGCGGACGCCAGCATCAACGCCGTGGGCGAGGCCGCCAGCGGCAACGAGACTCTCGATCTGCTGCGGGAGCAGGAGTGGGACCTGGTGTTGCTCGACATCCACATGCCCGACCGCAGCGGCTTGGACATCCTGCGGCATATTCAAACGGGACATCCCAGCGTTCGAGTGCTGGTAATGAGCGGGCTGCCGGAACAGCAATACGCCGTCAACGTTCTGCGCGCCGGCGCCAGCGGCTACCTGTCCAAGGACAGTGCTCCCGAGGAGCTGATGAAAGCGGTTCGCACCGTGTTGTCGGGCCGCCGTTATGTCAGCGCGGCTCTGGCGGAGATCCTGGTGGCCGACCTCGACGGCGATCCGGACAAGCCGCTGCACGCGCGTCTGTCGACGCGGGAATTCCAAATCTTTTGTAAATTGGCGGCGGGCCGGGGTGTTTCGGACATCGCCAATGAGCTCAGCCTGAGCGTGAAAACCGTGAGTACGTACCGCAGCCGGATTTTGGAAAAAATGAGTTTTACGGCAAACGCCGACATTACGTCTTATGCATTGCGCAACGGACTCATTCAATAGCTGAAGGATTGTGAGAATCCTCCTACACCCGAACCCACGAAGAGTGCGTGGTCAGCCTGCGGCGCGTGGCGCTAGACTGCGACAAGAGAGACCACACCTACTATGGACGCAATGTTAATGACCGAGTCCTTGAGAGTCTTGCTCGTCGAAGACTCCAAAGTGTTGACGGAACGGCTGATCGAAGCCATTCGGCAGATCGCGGACGTCGAGTTGATCGGGACGGCGGACACCGAGGCCGACGCGCTTGCCGCGGTCAAGCGCGACGCCGTCGACGTGATCATACTGGACCTTCATTTGAAACAGGGCACGGGCTTCGGCGTCATGAGAGCGTTGGCAACCACACAGTTGAAACCGCGCATCATCGTGTTGACGAACTACGACTTGCCCGAATACAAGAATGCCGCGATAGCGCTGGGCGCAACGCATTTCTTGGACAAGGCCCGCGACTATGGCCGTCTGCCCGAAGTGCTGCACGAGATTTCCGAGTCGCACCGCACGCAGCATTGAGCGGTGCCGCCGGCTCGAGCGCTTCTTCCGGAACTACAGCATCCGGGCCAGTGGAATCAGTGCGGTGATGATCGTGCCCCCCGAGATGGGGCTGCGAACATCCCAGCTGCCGCCAAGCCCCGTAATCCGATGGCGCATCGACGCGAGGCCGTGGGAGGTGATGGTCTGCAGGCGATTCGCCGGAATGCCCTTGCCGTCGTCCGATACGCGCAGGACGAAGACGCTGCTTTGAATTTCGATGGCGAGATCGGCGGATCTCGCCTCTGCATGCTTCAGGATATTCGTCAACGCCTCCTGGGCGATGCGAAATACGCCGATGGATGCGTCGGGGTTGAATTTGAGCTCGGAGTCGGGGATGGTTTCCGTGCAACGCAATCCCGCGCGCCGGCAGCTCTCCTTGAACTGCCAGCGCAGCGCCGCGAACAGACCCATGTTATCGAGCAGAGTGGGCCGCAGCTCCTCGACGACACGGCGCTTCAGATCGACGCCCGAGCTCAAGGATTCGTGGATACGTTTGAAGCGCTGTTCGATCGCCGGGTCGCTGGTGGGCAGGCGTTGTTGAAGCCATGATAGATCCATGCGCGCCGCCACCAACAAGCCGCCGAGCTCATCGTGCAACTCGCGCGACAACGCGGCTTTCTCCTGCTCCGACACGCCTTGCAAGTGCGTCGAGAGCGCGGTCAGCTCCCGGGTCCGCTCGTCGACCTGCCGCTCCAGTTCCTGCTTTTGATCGCGCAGATCGGTGGCTTGACGGGCACGCCGGCGCATGTCGCCGTAGACCAGGCGCGTGGCCAGCAATACCAGGCCGATGTTGAGGATGACGCCGGCGGCCGTCACCCAGCGGGACAGGCGGTAATCCGCCTGCCACTGCGCCGTGGCCGCCGAAAGTTCCGCCGCCTCATTGCGGCGCATGGTGCCGACGATCCGCAGAATTTCATCCATAGTGTGCTTGCCCACGTCGGTGCGCACGATGCTCACCGCGGGCTGGGCGCCTCTCCGTTTGAACAGCGCAAGCGCGTCTTCCAGTTCTCCCAGCTTCTTGCCGGTCAGAATTCGCAGATCCTGGAAGTCGCGGCTGCCGTCGTCGCCGCCGTACGCTTCGTGCACCCGGTCGAGCGCCGCCTCGACTCTCGTGACGGCTTCGGTGTAGGGTTTGAGGTAGGAGGTTTCGCCGGTCAGCAGATAGCCGCGCTGGCCGGATTCCGCGTCGGAAATCAACCCCATGTACTCGCTCAGGGCTTGTTGCCGCAACTGCGAGTCGTGCACCCGCTTGTTGGCCTCGTTGAGCCGCGACTGTCCGGCGGCCGCGAGAAAAAAAAGTCCGACCAGGAAGCCGATCAGAAGCAAAGGCGGTATGGCGATGTACCACCGGCCGATGTCGCCCAATTCCTCGCCGAAAATTTTCATGTCAGAATATCCGCGCCATACGCCGCAAAGTCTAGCATGTGGGGCAATTCCTACATGAAGGATCGCCCGGAGCCGATGGCCCGGCGGCCGACTGTTGGCGCAGAGTTGTCGCGATACCATCCTCCGTACCCAATGGTCGCGGCCGGCATCGGGCTCGTTTTGCGCAAGACGTGATACGGTTGTTGTTCAATACGCCATAGGAGACAGGAAATGGAAACGACATTCGACGGCACGGCGGACCAGGTGCGCAGCAGCGCCCGGCGCCTCAAGAGCGACCTCGTCGAGGGGGTGAACGATATCAAGACCGTCGCTTCCAGCGAGATCAAGAGTTTGATCGCGGACGTCGAGGATCTGATGGCGCGCATCGCCGACTTGAAAGACGCGGATGTGGTTCGAGTGCGCGGCAAGGTGCAGCGCGCGGTCGAGGCGACGAAGCAGAGCCTGGCGGATGGTGCCGACACCCTGCGGCGCCGGGCGCAGACTGCCGCAAGCACGGCTGATGACTACGTCCGCGACAGTCCATGGCAGGCCGTGGGCATTGCCGCTCTGGTGGGCGCAGTCGTGGGTATCTTAGCGACCCGCCGCTCTTAAGGCCGCCGGTGCGAGCGCTGTGGTCATTGCCGAAGGCGGCACCCGCGTTGCTGCGCCATCTCGCAGCCTATGTTGAATTAGCGGCGCTGGATCTGGCCAAAGCACAGCGCGAGGCGGGCGTGCAGCTTCTTGCATGGGGCATCCTCGCCGTGTGCGCGTTTTTTGCAGTTCTCATGGGGTGCCTGGCAGTCGTGGCCTGCACCTGGGACACCCGCTACCGGTTGGCCGCCATCGCGTGGATGGGCGGCGGCTTCCTGGCCGCTGCCATCGTCGCCGCTCTGTACCGCTCCCGTGCAGTTCGCGCGCACTCGCCGTTTCTCCACTCGGTGCGCCGGGAATGGCAGGAAGATCGCGTGATTCTCGAACGCATTCTGTCGTCGGATCGGGATTGATCGGCCCATGACGAATCATGACGAAGCCGCCCGCAGCGAGACTCTGGTGAAATTGGCGCAATCGCGCGAGGAACTGCGCCGCTTGTTCGACCCGCCGCGCCGGCAGGCCGGAGACGGCGGCGCGGCGCCCGGCCATGCAGGTGAGTTTCCGCGCAGCCGCACGATGCAAATGCTGATGAGCAGCCGGGGCTTGAGTGCCTTGGGCGCAATCGCAGGCGGACTGCTGATTGCGCGTCCGGCACTGGCATTGCGCCTGCTGCGGATGCTGCCCGCCGGCGCGTTGACCCGCATGGCCATTTCGCGGTTGATCAATTCGCTCCGGGCAAGGGAGCCATGACGCGTCAGCCCAGGGTCACGAACCCGTAGTGGTAGCGGCCGTCGTCGACCAGCGTGATTTCACACGATGCGCGTGATATCTCCCGGCCGTCGAGCGAGGCATGGACGATTCCCCGGCTGACGCCGTGCGGGTTCTCCACCGCAATGCGGTAGCGCGAGGATCCATGTTTGTAAGTGACCTCGAAGTTCTTCCAAGCGCGCGGGATGCAGGGATCGATGGTCAGAACGCGGCCGCGCAGCTTGATGCCCAGCATCCCTTCCATCGCGGTACGATACATCCATGCCGCGGAGCCGGTATACCAAGTCCAGCCGCCCCGCCCCACGTGCTGCGCGGCCGAGTACACGTCGGCACAGGCGACATAGGGCTCGACCTTGTAGCGATGGATGCCTGCGCGAGTGCTGGCATGATTGATGGGATTGAGAATGGAGAATAATTCACCGGCCCGGTCGCCGTCGCCCAGCAGCGCAAACGCCAGCGTCGACCACATGGCCGCGTGGGTATACTGGCCGCCGTTCTCGCGCAGACCCGGTGGGTAGGCTTTGATGTAGCCCGGGTCGTGCGAACTGTGATCAAACGCGGGAGTGAACAGCTTGACGAGTCCGTCGCTGCGGCTGACCAACTGTGCATCGACCGCGGACATCGCCCTGACGGCGCGCTCGCGGCCCGCGGCGCCGGAAATCACCGCCCAGGATTGCGCAATGGAATCGATCCGGCACTCATCGCTCAGGACCGAGCCCAAGGGCGTGCCGTCATCGAAGTAGCCGCGCCGATACCAGTCGCCGTCCCAGGCCTCACGCTCGATGGCCTGTTGCAGCGCGAATGCATGCTTGCGCCATTGGGCCGCCTTGGCCGTCTCGCCGCGTTGATCGGCGATCGGCGCAAAACGCATCAATGCGGCGTACAGGAACCAACCCAGCCAGACGCTTTCGCCGCGTCCGGCCGCGCCGACTCGATTCATGCCATCGTTCCAATCGCCGGTGCCGAACAGCGGCAGTCCGTGCGAACCTATCTCGAGGCTGGAATCGAGCGCGCGAACACAGTGCTCGAATAGCGTCCCGGCGGTTGCGGACTCTGGAGCCGAAAAGAGCTCCATGCTCTCGGCCGCCAGCGGACCGCCCGCCAGAAACTGCACGGACTCCTCCAGTACGGCAAAATCCTCCGTCACTTCGAGGTAATGCGCGACCACGAACGCCAGCCAAATGCGGTCATCCGACACGCGTGTCTTGACTCCCTTGCCGGACGTAGGCAGCCACCAATGCTGAACGTCCCCTTCTTCGAACTGGCGCGAGGCGGCGCGCAGGATATGTTCACGGACGATCTCCGGCCTCGAAACGGCGAGCGCCATGACATCCTGCAGTTGATCTCGATAACCGTAAGCGCCGCTCGATTGATAGAACGCCGTGCGCGCCCACACGCGGCTGCTGAGCGTCTGATACAGCAACCAGCCGTTGAGCAGGATGTCGATGGATCGATCGGGCGTCTTGACCTGCACGGCGGTCAAAGTCTCATCCCAGTAATCCGTCACATGCCTGAGCACGGCCTCCAGATCGAGAGTGCGGTAGCGTTCGATGAGCGCAACGGCGGCGTCGGACGATGCCTCCTGGCCGAGAAAGAATTTGAGTTCGATCTCTTCGCCCGGCCGCAAAGTGATTTTGGTTTGCATCGCCCCGCAGGGGTCCAACCCGCCACCGACGCGATTCGACAGGGTGTGCGATCCGAGCAGTGCCTTGGGTTCGGCGAGGGATCCGTGGCGGCCGATGAACTCTGCGCGATCGGCCGTGCAGGTTTGCTGCCGTCCTGCCATGTCCATGAAAGCGATTCGCGATGCGAAGTCGGTGCTCCACGGATTGCGCGCCAGCAGCGCGCGTGTTTTCGGTTCGATCTCGGTCACGATGAACGAAGCCGTCCGGCTGCGCTGGTTCCCAAGCACCCAATCCAGGTAGTGCGTGACCGAGAGTTGCCTGATTTCGTCCGAGCGATTGGCGATCTTGAGCCGTGAGATCTTCAGCGGATCCTCGAGCGGCACGTATTGCAGCAGCTCCAACGAGATGCCGTGGGAGGTGTGTTCGAACCTGCTGTAGCCGAAACCATGCCGAACGACGTAGGAATAGGATGGTTCGCGGATGGGCAGGGGAGTTGCGCTCCAGAGCGCGCCGGTGTCCTCGTCTCGAACGTAGATCGCCTCGGCGGGAGCGTCGCTGACGGGATCGTTGCACCATGGCGTGAGTTGGTTCTGTTGCGCATTCAACGACCAGGTGCTGCCCGAGCCGTCTGCCGAGACCTGGAATCCGAATTGCGCGTTGGCGATCACGTTGATCCACGGCGCCGGCGTCCACTGGTCTTCATCGAGAACCACGACGTATTCGCGCGCCGCGGCGGCGAAGCCGCCGAGACCGTTGTAAAATTCGAGCGGCGGCGTGGTGCGGGCGGCATCGATCCGCGTCACCGTACCGATGTTCTCGAGGCGCCGCCGCGGCACGGGCTCCGGCTCCCGCAGCCGTGCCAGCTGGTCGCTCAAGCGGCCGCGCCGTGCGACCAGTACCGCGCGCGCGGACGCCTGCAACAGATCGCGGATGGCAGGGAGCAGCAAGTCGGCGCGCAGCGAGAACACCGCTCCGCGTCGGGTGCCATCCTCGTCGCGGCGGGCGTGAGAGGTTCTGATCGCGGCATCCACGGCCTGCTGCAGATCCGAGGCGTAGGATGGGGGGAGCTCATTCAGAATGACGAGGTCCACGGCGAGGCGCTTGAGCCGCCAATATTCGTGGGCGCGCAGCAACTGCTTGACGATTTCGAGATCGTGCTCGTCGTCTATCCTGATCAGGACGATGGGCAGATCGCCGGATATGCCGTGGGGCCACAGAGCCTGTGGGCCCAATTGATTTTTGTCGAGAATATCGCGCGATGCGCGCAGCGAGGAATCCGCGTACAACACCCGGTTGGCGATGCGTTGAAATTGTTGAGCCTCCTCGAAGTCGACGCCGAGATAGCGCAGCTGCACCTGGGCCTGGGTCCACGCCAGGGTTTTGACGCGCTCGAAAGCCGCCCTATCACGATGTTTATCGACGAGCGCGACGGCGTCCGCGCGGCTGGCGGCCACCCCGGTCCAAAACGCGACGCGGGCGGTCTCTCCCGGCGCGATTCGCACCCGGCGGCGCAGCGCCAGCACGGGGTCGAGGACCGTGCCCGCGGTGTTCGACAGCGGCCGGGCGTCCACGATGGAGAGGGCATTGCGCAGGTCACGCCCGCGCCCCAGAAAGCGCGCCCGGTCGGTTTCGAATTGCAAACCGCCGATGGCTTCGCCCTCGAGCGCACTGACGTGGACGACCCAGCTTTCGGGATCTTCGGGATCCCGGCGGCGGCGAGTGGCCAGCAGCGCCCCGCTCTCGGCATTGAATTCGGTCTGCACGAAAAGTTTGGAAAACGCGGGATGCGCCGCATCCGCGTCGGCCGCGGCCAGCACCACCTCGGCGTAAGTCGTCAATTCGATCTCCCGTGCCCGGCTCCCCTCGTTGGTCAGCGACACCCGGCGGACTTCGGCATCGTCTTCGGGCGACACGAGGATCTCGGTCGAAGTGAGGATGGGCCCGTCCCGGCGGATGATTTCGGCGTGGTCCTCGAAGAATGCAACGTTATAGCTATCCGGTTCGCGCCCGACCGGCTGATATCCCGCCGACCATACCTGGCCGTTGGCGACATCGCGCAGGAACACGAAGCTGCCCCAGGGATCGCAGGTGGGATCCTCCCGCCAGCGGGTCACGGCAATGTTCCGCCAGCGGCTGTAGCCGGAGCCGGCTGCAGTCAGCATCACGGAATAGTTGCCGTTCGACAGCAAATGAGTACGCGGCGCGACGTGGTGAGGGGAAGTGAAACGGCGCGGCGCGGTGGCCATCAATGCAGGCAATCCAGGCGCCGCTTGGACTTCGTCCGTTGCCGGCGGCGCCAGATCGGTATCTCGCGGGGTTCTTTCTTGCAAGAGCAGCTCAGTGGATCGAATGATGGGATTGGAATGGAACCATGTGCGAAACATACCGTCTTTCAAGACGTTGGCAATGGCCACCAGGATCATGCCCTGGTGGTGCGCCATGTAGGCTCGCACCGGCACCACCGCCACGCCTTCCGGCAGGCGCGCGGGCGTGAAGTCGAGCGAGTCATACCAGCCGAACCGGCCGCGGGCGCCGAGTTTCTCCAAGCGCTCGAAATTCTGGAGGGCTGCCTTCGGATCGATCATCGCGGCAAGCCCGGTGGCGTAGGGCGCAACCACGGCCTCGTCGCCCAAGCCCCGCTGCAGCCCCAAACCAGGAACGCCGAAACTCGAGTACTGATAGGTTAATTCCCGATCGCGGGCGTTGAATGCCGACTCCGACACCCCCCAGGGCAGATTCCGTCCATTGCCGTACTCGATCTGACGCTTGACGATCAGCCTTGCGGTATCGCCGAGCACGCTGCCGTCGGGTTCGCGCATGACCAGCACGGGCATCAGGTATTCGAACATGGAACCGGCCCACGAGACCAGCGCCGAGCTTCTATCGACGGGAGTCAGCAGGCGTCCCAGGCGGAACCAGTGACGCACCGGCAGATCGCGCTTGGCGATGGCGACGAAACTCGCAAGCCGCGCCTCCGAGGCCAGAAGATCGTAGCAACTGGGATCCTGCGTGCGATCCGCCGTTCGAAATCCGATGGACAGCAGCCGGCGCTCCGGATCCACCAAGAACCCGAATTCCATGGCAAGCGCATAGGCGCGCGCCCGGCGGGCCAGCGCCTCGATGCGCGATGCGAGATCCGCCGCCTGAAGCGCGTCCGATTGAACGTCGCGCATGTGGCTCAGAACGTTGGCGCGCAGCATCTCGGACCATTTGAGCAGCGGCACGTCGTTGCCTTCACCGCGTTCGTCGCTGATTGCCTGGGCAATATCGTGAATGCCTTCGGCATGCTCCAGCATTGCGGCGGGCGCCGCCGCATAGGCGGCCTCCGCACCCGGCCGCAGGGCGGCGCGCATGGTTTCGAGCGCCGCATCGAGCTGGCGCGGCGACACGCCGTAATTGCGCCGCTCGTCATCGATCGCCCGGGCGACGCTCTGCATCTGCTCGAGCGTATCCAGGACTCCGGCCATGTCCACATGGGTCAGCGTCGGTCTGCCCAGCCAGCCGCGGCATATGCCCTCGAGCGTCAGTAAATGCCCGGCTAAATTGCCGCTGTCCACGGTGGAGATGTACTTTGGATCGAGCGGCCGCAGATCGTGTGTGTCATACCAGTTGTAAAAGTGCCCGCGGAACCTCTCGAGCCTGTCGAGCGAGGAAAAGGCCGCCTCCAGCCGGTCCACGGCGTCGAACGCGCCGATCCAACCCAGTTCGCGGGCCGCTGCGACCGATAGCAGGTACAGGCCCACATTCGTGGGCGACGTGCGATTCGCGACCACGGGATTAGGGGCTTCTTGAAAATTATCCGGGGGCAGCATGTTCTGCGCGCCGGTGACGAAGGTATCGAAGAAACTCCAGGTTTGGCGCGCCATGATGCGCAGTCGATGTCTATCCTCGGCGGTCAGCGGCTCACGGCGTGCCGCCCGCGACGGCAGGCCGGCTTTCCGGGCGACGATGGGCGCGCAGAGCCATGCCAGCAGGAAGGGCGCGGCGATCGGCGTCATCCCGTGCCCGGCGAGAATCAGGCCCAGCATCAGCAGCAGCGCCAGCAAGACGCCGCCCGACATGCGCCGGTAGTAGCCGCGCACCGTGGAGGCCGCACCGACTTTCGATTGCGCGGCCGTGGTCCACTCCAACAGATGGCGCCGCGAGATTCCCAACCGGTACAGGGTGCGCAATATGGCGTCCGCCATGACCCAGGCTTGATCCGCCAGGAATATCAGCCGCAAACCTATCAGCGATACCGCCTGAGCCGCTTCCTTGCGCGCGGTGCGGAAGTAGCTGCGGCTGGTGAACTCCGCAAAACGCGGCCGCAGGCTGATTGCCAACGGCAGCAGCACGGGCAGCGCAGCCGCCCCCAGAAAGAACAAGCTCCACGCAGGCGCCGCCGATCCCAGCCAACAAAGCGCGAACCCCAAAAAGATCACGGGCGCCAGCACCGACCTTCGCAAGTTATCGATCATTTTCCAACGGCCGAGACTTGCCATCGGTCCGCGCCGGCCCAGAACCCAGGGCAACAACTGCCAATCGCCGCGGGTCCAGCGATGCTGCCGCGCCGCGGCCACGTCGTATCGGGACGGGTACTCCTCGACCACCTCGACGTCGGAGGCGAGACCACAGCGGGCGTAGATGCCCTCGAATAGATCGTGGCTGAGCAAACGGTTGTCGCCCACGCGATCCGCCAAAGTGGTCTCAAAGGCCGCGACGTCGTAAATTCCCTTGCCGCTGTACGAGCCCTCGCCGAACATGTCCTGGTAGGCGTCGGAGACGGCAAATGCATAAGGATCGATGCCGCTCGGCCCGGAAAAGGCGCTTTGAAAGATCGACGCTTCATGGCCTACGGGGAGCGACGGGGTCACTCGCGGTTGCAGTATCCCGTAACCCGCCGACACGCGCCGCGTGGCGACATCGATGAGCGGTTGATTCAGCGGATGGGCCATCTTGCCGATGAGGGTCAGCGCCGCGCCCCGCGGCAGGCGCGTATCCGCGTCCAAGCTGATCACGTACCGAACGCCTCGCGGGACCTGCGGCGGCCGCCCGCCGATTGCCACGAAGCTCGTGCCCTTCGACCCCTGCAGCAGGCGGTTGAATTCATGCAGCTTGCCGCGCTTGCGCTCCCAGCCCATCCATTGTCCCTGGTGCGGATTCCAGACGCGGCGCCGATGCAACAGCAGGAACCGGTCTTCGCCGCGGAGGTCGCCGTGCGACTCATTCAAGCGCGCCACGCCCGCAGCCGCAACCGCCAGCAGTTCCTCATCGTCGTCGGCGGTTTCCGTCTCCGAGTCGCGCCAATCGGAAAGCAGCGCGAAACGAATGTCGCCGTCCTGGGTGGCAAGGTAGTGAACCTCGAGGCTGTGAACACACTCCTCGATTTCCGCCGCGCCGGTCAGCAG
>Ga0070696_100000526_pt1 | contig 24285 bp, 21 predicted proteins | sample KBSK1253metaG_FD_65474 | JGI IMG/M metagenome (GOLD analysis project Ga0070696, IMG submission 65474) | Corn, switchgrass and miscanthus rhizosphere microbial communities from Kellogg Biological Station, Michigan, USA - KBS K1-25-3 metaG | ecosystem: Host-associated > Plants > Roots >... | reverse complement strand
CTCCCCCGACGATCCTCGAGATCGCTACTGCGCCCGCCAGGTGTCCACCGCATGAAGTCCTCCCAAGTTGAACCTAAGCCGGCGCGGCTTCTTCGCCATGTCCCGGTAGGCGGCGGCTGGCGTGAGGCTGGATTCCCAGCTCAGCCGCCTTCTGCCGAAACGCGGCCCCATGATCGACCGGGACACCGGTCTCCGCCTGCCACTGATGCACCATCTCGTGCAGCATGGTGTGCTCCACCTCGCACCACGGGTGCCGTGCCACGTGACGCCGGCTCAAGGCAATCTCGAGAGGGTGCCAATTCCTGAGATCGACGCTCAGCTCGCCGAGCCGGCGGCGCATCCGCCCCGACAGGCGGATCGGAATCTCGCTCAACACTCCGCCAAAGTGCTTGGCGTTGAACCGGTCATGGAGTTGGCGCAGGCGGTGAAGCATCAGCAGATCTCCCGGCCTCGGACGCTCGCGCCGATTGGGGCCGGAGGCCGGCGCGTGCTGCTCCACCGGAAAATCGAGAAACTCCCGCTGGGCGGCCCGCCGGAGGGCGGTCGGAAGCCTGGGATCGAGAAACCGGATGATGGCGAGGAGCACCGGATCGGAGGCGAAGGTATACCCCTGGTGGAGCCGGAGTATCCGCCGAACCCCCAAGCTCACCATGACGGTTCGATTGGTGTGAGTGACGACCCGATCCACGTTTTTCAGGCCCAGGAGTCGAAGCCGACGCTCGAGGGTGCCAGCCTCGTTCATGGACCCTGGTCTCCACCAGCCACCGATACCGCCACCTGAGGCCGGGCCGTCCGAGCGAAGGAAAAGGTGTCCGACCGCAGAAAGCGCCGGGTCGAGACCTCCCAGCGGAAGTGTTGGATATGCACCGCACGTTCCTCGATCTTTACCAGATTGAACACCGACGGACGGCCGCCTCGCACGCGGGAGCTGTGAGTGCCCGAAGTGCTCACCGCCAGCGAGCCGTCTATCTGCCCGGCAGCCTCCTGATGATCATGCCCGCAGAGCACCACGTCGGCGCCGGTCGCGAGCAAGCGCCGCTGCGCCGATCGCCATCGCGCCAGGCCCATGCGCCGGGACAACCCTCCCACCAGCACATTATGGTGCACGACGAGGACCCGCGCTACATCGGGCGCCGCCCTCGAGAAGATCCGGGTCACCCGCTTGGTCTCCGAGCGAGGAAGGTGGCCCTTGACCGCGATGTCACGAATGTTCCAGGTCAGTGATCCGAAGGCCACCCCGTAGCTGCTGAGCGCGCCTGCGATGATCGCGCCGGGGATCTCGAGTACCGGCGTCAGCTCCCCGAAGTACCGGGAATACTTCGCGTATTTCACCCCCCGGCCCAGGAGGCCGAAGGGACTTTTCCACCACGTGATGTCATGATTGCCCGGTACCACGAGGACCGGCAGGTGGGCTCGAAGCCGGTTAATGAAGGCGTGCGCTGCCTGGAATTCGCCGTGCCGGGCTCGCTGGCTAAGGTCGCCGGCGATGGCGCAGGCATCTGCCCCAAGCGTGGGCAGAAAGGTTTCCAGCGCCTCGATCTGCGCCAGGTCGGCGTACCCTCCAAAGTGGAGATCGGAGAGGTGCGCCAGAAGGACCGACGGGCTGCTCATCCCTACCAGACCACCCGCACCCGATACGTCAGCACCACTTCGCCCCGTGCAGGTGCCCGCACCCGAAACCGAGTACGGGTGGAGGAGAGTTTCTCCGCGGGCACCGAGCTGGATACGATGCTCCACTCGCCTCCCCGCTGCTCTTCCACATCGATTGTTGCAGCCGAATCGCCGGCGTTTCGCAGGGTGACCCGGTAGTCCGCCGTGGCGAGAGTGCGCCATCCGGCCTTGCTGCTGTCGCGCCGGGTGACGTAGGTGGTCTGCACCCGCCGCGCAGTCAGATCGAACGCATTTCCGGCTACCAGGCGGAGATCCTCTCCCGCGGGCGTATGGTCGAGCCCGGCTTCGCCCACCAACTGTGGCCGGGCGTTGCTGTCCGGGAGGAAAAGACGGGCTACCCCGCCCGGAAGGGGGCGATCACCGAACTCGGTCTTGCGCGGGCGCTTGAGGGTGTAGCTCACCTCGACTGGAAGCTCGGTCTCCTCGCCCTGCTGGGGGAGAAATCCCCAGTAGGGCAGGGAGCCGTGGACCACGTAATTGCGCTCGTATTTGACCTGGACTGGATCGAACAGCGCGACCGAGCTGGTGAGCCCAGGTAGCAGAGTGCTCCGGCCGGAGAGGGTATACAAGTGGTACTCGCCCGCCTTCTGCTCCGCGACCGTCCTTGCTTCCTCCGCCGCGCGAGCCTTGAACATGACTCCAGGCATCGGCACCGGGGGCGGCTGACCCTCTTCTGCCCGACCGACCGCCCCGGCCAGGAGCTGGACTTCAGCGTTTTCGGCGCGCAGCGATTCCGATTGCAGTACCGCCATCCCGCTCACTCTCGCCTCGGCGCCACTGAGCATGACCTGGTAGCTCGCTCTCCATGAGGCTCCGGCGGTAAAGTAGCCCAACCTGAGACGGTCCTGCGCTCGAGTGCTCCGCAGGTCGAGACTTACGGTGGGATCAGTGACAACCACGTCGGCGGGATAGAGGCCGGCACCCGGCGGACTGAAGCTCACCCTGCCATCCGGCAATTGCAGCCGCAGCGGATCCACGCCGAGCACCAGGGCGCTGATCGTGTCCTTGGATTCCGGCAGCCGGAACACCAGCCGCCGACCGATGGAGCGGCGCAGCACGCTGGCCTCGTCGACCGCACCGTCGTAATCGAAGCCGGTGATGGTAACCCCGGAATCCAGAGTGAAGAGCGAGGCCGGATCGAGCGCTCCCAGCGACACCCGCTGGCTGGAGGTTCCTTTCGGGATGGAAACGCTGACGGTCCGCCGCATCAGCACCCGACCGTCGTTGTAGATCGTGAGGCTGGTCTGCGCGCGGAGCTGCGCAGTGGACCCGAAGAGCAAAGCGGTCAGGGCTGCCGGGAAGGCCCGGTGGCTGATCATTGGGGCAGGAACTCCATGGCAACGCGGCTGGCGATCCGCCGCACGATGATATAGGTGGCGACGATCGCGACCGCTCCATAGAACCGAGCCGTCGGGTCACTTGGGACACGCCAGGCGACGTAGGCCGCCATCAGAGCGGTTGCGGCAAGAGCGACGCGATTACCCAGTTTGGATGCCCGCTTGGCGCGTGCCGCGCGGCACTCGGGACAGAGGTCTCCCCACGGGAGTCCGCGAACCCGACGGCCGCACTTGGCGCAGGGGACCTCAGGCAACCCGCCGGGCGACAGCATTCCCGAACTCCTGGGTGGATGCGGTTCCGCCGAGATCGCGGGTGCGGATGTTGTCCTGCACGATCGTGTCGGTGACCGCCTGCCGTAGGCGCTGGGCTCGATCCAGCTCGCCGAGATAATCCAGCATCATGGCCGCCGCGAGCATCTGGGCGGAGGGGTTGGCGAGTCCCTTTCCGGCGATGTCAGGCGCGCTGCCGTGCACCGCCTCGAAGATCGCGGCCCTGGTCCCGATGTTGGCACCCGGGGCGAGTCCCAGTCCTCCCACCAGTCCGGAGACCTCGTCGCTCAGGATATCTCCGAACATGTTGGTGGTGACCATGACATCGAACTGCTCCGGCCGGAGGACCAGCTGCATCGCCGTGTTGTCCACGATCATATCGTTGGACTCGACCCGGCCGGCATATTCCTGGGCCAGGGCCCGGCCCACCTCCAGGAAGAGCCCGCTCACCATCTTGAGGATGTTGGCCTTGTGGACGATGGTGACCTTGCGACGACCGTGCTTGAGAGCGTACTCGAAGGCATAGCGAACGATCCGCTCGCATCCCGTGCGGGTCACGATGGCCATGGATTCGCCCACGGCCCGGGGATCATCGCCGATCTGAACGAAATGCTCCACCCCGATATAGAGCCCCTCGAGGTTCTCCCGCACCAGGACGATGTCCACGTTTTCGAACCGGCCACCGGGCACGATAGTGCGCGCCGGTCGCACGTTGGCGTAGAGCTCGAACTCCTTTCTCAAGCCGACATTGACGGAACGAAAGCCGGTGCCCACCGGTGTGGTGAGTGGCCCCTTGAGAGCCACCCGGTTCTTGCGAATGCTGTCCACGGTGGCATCGGGGAGCGGAGTGCCCGTAGCGTCCACCGCCGCCATGCCGGCCAGCTCCTCGTCCCAGTGAAATCGAAGCCCGGTCGCCTCCAGAACCCTCACGGTCTGTTCCGTGATCTCGGGACCGATGCCGTCGCCCGGAATCAGGGTCACATCGTAAGTCATGGCCCCAGGCCGGTCACCGGCAGGACGGAGCCAAGCGCTGCCTGGAGTGCGTGATCGGGATCGGCCCCGTTCCCGATCGCCACCGATCGCCACACCACTTTGCCGGAGCGGGTATCTGCGGCCACCAGGGAGAGCTCGGCTCGCACCCGTCCGGTGGTGTCCCGCACGAATCCGAGGGCGGCCGGAACCATGGCGATGCGCCCCCCGACCAGGGCCATCAAGTTGCGCAGCGACGCGCGCAGTGGATCAGGTACCGACCGAAGGGAGGGCGCTCGAAGGATCGCCTGACCCATCTGGTCCGGATCGCTCACGATGCCGGGGCTTCTGCGGGCGATCTTTCGCAGCGCGGGCGGGAGGACCCACCGCACCTCGGGCGCGCGCCCGGTGAAGGCTTCACCGATGAGCGAGTCGGCCCAAAGCAGGGTGGCGCGGCGATCCTGGTACTTGGCGTAGAGGGAATCGGATTGGAGCGCTGGATCGGCCGCCACGAGAGTGAGCGGCACCAGGGCGACGTTTTGACCGGCCAGCGCTTCGCTAGGCACCGGTAGTGCGAGGTGCGCGCGTTGGGCGCTCAACTGCCCGCCGGTGAGGAGGAACCCAAGGATGAAGATGAAAGCGGGTTTCACGCCGGGAAAGTAAACAGGGAAGGTGAGAGGGGACAGGTGAGAGGTAAGAGGTGACAGGTGAGAGGTAAGAGGTGACAGGTAAGAGGTGACAGGTGAGAGGTGAGAGGTGAGAGGTGACAGGTGAGAGGGGTGGCGGGGGTAAGCCGGCGGGAGGGGCGGGGTACGTCTCACGTCTCACCTCTCACCTGTCACCTCTTACCTGTCACCTCTTACCTCTCACCTCACTTCTCACTCCAGTGACAGCCCTCCATCCACCACGATCGTCTGCCCGGTGATGTGCCTGGCCGACTCGGAGCAGAGAAACGAGATCACGTGGGCCACGTCGTCCGGCTCAGCGACGCGGCCCAGCACCGAGCTCTTCTGGGCCCGTTCGATTACCTCCGAGGGCAGCATCGCCATGCGCTCGGTCCGGATGAAGCCGGGGGCGACCGCGTTGACGTTGACATTGGCGGGGCCCAGCTCGACGGCGGCCGCCCGGGTGAGCCCGACCAGCGCGGCCTTGCTCGCGGCGTAATTGGCCACCCCGAACCCCGGCCGGTCCGCCTGGTGGGCACTGACACTCACCACCTTCCCGTAGTGCTGGGAACGGAAGATGGGCGCGACCGCCCGGATACAATTGAAGGCGCCGGTGACGTTGGTTTCCAGAACCTCGCTCCAGGCCTCGGCGGTGAGGCGCCAGAGGGCACCGTCGCTGGCTATCCCGGCATTATTGATGAGGAAATGGACTCCGCCCAGCTTCTGCTTGGTGTCGTTGACGAACTGCTCCACGGCGTCCCGATCGCGCACATCACAGCGGCAGGCATGGACCCCCACACCCATAGCGGTAAGCGCAGTCTCGGTGAGCAACGCCTGTTCGGTGACATCCCGCCCCGGCAGGTTCACAAAGCAGAAGGCGACGTGGGAGCCCAGTTTGCCAAACTCGATCGCGATGGCGCGGCCGAGCCCGGTGGCGCCTCCGGTGACGATGGCTACTTTCCCGCGCCAACCCTTCCGGATTGGCTGCGGCTGAGGCTCCTCGAGCGCGGCTCCGGCGGCCTCCGGAGCGTCAAACTCCCACGACGGCCGGTGGCCGAAACCAAAGGATGGCAATGGCATGGGCTTCGAAGGTACGGCGCGACCGGAGGGAGGGCAAGAAGGGACAGCGTGAACCGTGAAACGGGAAACGGGAATACCCGCGGTTCCCCATTCACGGTTCACTTTTCACGGTTCACGCTTTTATTACGTCCATGCCTGCTAAGCTCGCGTGGTTGCTCGTCGCCCTCGCCGGCGCCGCCGGCTGGAGTGCGATCGCACTCCAGCGGGGGGAGACGATCAGCGCCGCCTGGCTGGTGCTCGCAGCCGTGGGCACTTACCTGATCGCCTTCCGGTTCTACAGCCGCTTCCTCGCCGACCGGGTGCTCGGCCTGAACGATCGGCGGGCGACTCCGGCGGAGCGGCTCGCCAATGGCCGCGACTTCGTTCCCACCTCGCGATGGGTGCTCTTCGGCCATCATTTCGCCGCGATCGCCGGTGCCGGCCCCCTGGTCGGGCCGGTACTCGCCGCCCAGTTCGGCTACCTGCCCGGGACGATCTGGATCGTGGTCGGAGTGGTGCTCGGTGGCGCCGTGCAGGATTTCATCATCCTGTTCGGCTCCTTGCGCCGGGACGGCAAGTCGTTGGGACAGATGGCCAAGGAAGAAATCGGCGAGGTGACCGGCGTCCTGGCCATGGTCGCCATTTTCGCGATCATGATCATCCTGCTGGCGGTGCTGGCTCTGGTCGTGGTGAACGCCTTGAAAGACAGCCCCTGGGGCGTGTTCACCATCCTCTGCACCATCCCGATCGCGGTCCTCATGGGCTTCTGGATGAAGGTCTGGCGACCGGGGCGCACCATTGAGGCCTCCGCGATCGGGATCGCCCTCCTGCTGCTCGCGCTGGTCGGCGGCCGCTGGGTGGCGGCCTCCCCGATCCTCGCCCCGTACTTCACCTACGATGGGATCACGCTCGCTTTTGGGATCATAGCCTACGGCTTCATCGCCAGCGTGCTCCCGGTCTGGCTGCTGCTCTGCCCGCGGGACTACCTATCAACCTTCATGAAGATCGGTACTATCCTGCTGCTCGCATTCGGGATCCTGCTGGTCTTGCCCCCGCTCCAGCTTCCGCCCCTGACTCGGTTCATCGACGGCACCGGGCCGGTCTTCGCGGGCAAGCTCTTTCCCTTCGCCTTCATCACCATTGCCTGTGGCGCAATCAGCGGATTTCACGCCTTGATCGCATCCGGAACGACGCCCAAGATGCTGGTCCGAGAGAGCGACGCCCGCCTCATCGGTTACGGCGGCATGCTGATGGAGTCGTTCGTGGCGATCATGGCGCTATGCGCGGCCGCCCTGCTCGATCCCGGCATCTACTTCGCCATCAACGCTCCCCTGCCGAGCCTGGGTGGAAGCGTGCAAAGTGCGGTGGAAGCAATCCGCGGGTGGGGATTCACCGTCTCTGCCGACCAGATCACCGGGCTCGCCGCTCAGGTGGGCGAGAAGACGCTGCTCGGACGCACCGGCGGGGCGCCGTCGTTGGCCGTGGGGATGGCCCACATCCTGAGCGGAGCGTTCGGCAGCGGGCTCATGGCGCTCTGGTACCACTTCGCCATCATGTTCGAGGCGCTGTTCATTCTCACTACCATCGACACCGGCACCCGCGTGGGCCGGTTCATGTTCCAGGAGTTAGCCGGCCACCTCTGGGCACCGCTGGGTCGCACGTCCTGGTATCCCAGCAGCATTCTGGCGTCGGCCGTAGTGGTGGCTGGTTGGGGCTACTTCCTGGTGCAGGGCGTGCTCGACCCGCTTGGCGGGATCAACTCGCTCTGGCCGCTGTTCGGCATCAGCAACCAGCTCCTCGCTGCGGTGGCCTTATGCGTAGGCACGACCATCATCGTCAAGAGCGGCAAGGCGCGGTATGCCTGGGTTACCCTGGCACCGCTGACCTGGTTGCTCGCCGTCACTCTCACTGCGGGATGGCAAAAGGTGTTTGCCGACGACCCCCGCCTCGGCTTTCTCTCGCACGCCTCCCGCACGGCCGAACAGCTGGCGAGCGGATCCCTCGAGGCCGCGCGGGGCGCGCGGCTGATCTTCAATGATCGACTGGATGCCGTTGTAGCGCTGATCTTCATGGTGGTGACCGTGACCGTGGTGGCGGCGTCGGCGCGAGAATGGATTCTGGTGCTCACCCGCCGGCGCCCCGCGGCAATGAAGGAATCGCCGTTCGTGGAGACGGCTTATGCAGGATAGCGTCCGCCTGCTACTGCAACGGGTTCTGCGCGCTGTCCGGCGCGTGGCCGGGATGCCGGATTACGCCGCCCACGTGGAGCACCTGCAACGCTTCCATCCCGGCTGCCCCATTCCGAGCGAACGCGACTACTTCGATCAGTTCGTCCGGACCCGCTACGGGGACGGTTCCACCCGGTGTTGCTGAGAGAGCTAACAGCTAACAGCTAACAGCTAACAGCTATCAGCTATCAGCTATCAGCGAGCAGCTAGCAGCTATCAGCTAACAGCGGACGAGGGATAGCGATTGCTACAAGGAGCAGCCGTTAGCTGTTAGCTGATAGCTGTTAGCTACCATGAGATTCTTCGAGCGCCTCTTTCGAATCGATCTTCTGGAGCCGGACACTCCGCTCGGCATCGTCTTCTATGCCATCCTATTCCTGGTCCTGGCCGGGCTGGCTTCTCGGGCTCTTCGGCTGGCGGTGGACAAGCTGCTGGCGCGGGACCAGCACGGACTCATCGATCGAACGGTTGCCTCCTTTCTCACCCAGCTCGCCCAGATCGCCATCTACGTTTTCGCGCTCACCTTTTACGCCCACCTGATTCCCGCGCTGAGTCGACTCGGTACCGCACTCCTGGCGGGTGTGAGCATCGCATCGGTGGTCCTGGGCCTGGCGGCGCAGAGCACGCTGGGGAACCTGATATCCGGAGTCGCTCTGTTGCTCTATCGGCCGATCCGGCTGGATGATGTGGTGCAGGTGACCACGCCCAGCGGACCGGAGACCGGCGTGGTGGAGCGGCTCACCCTGGGCTATACCCTGCTCCGCACCCCGGACGATCGCCGCATCATCGTCCCCAACAGCGCCATGGCCTCGCAGGTCACGGTGAACCTCAACACCTGGCGGCTCCAGGCCATGGCCATCGTCAACGTGGCTCTGAGTCAGGACGAGGACGTGGGCGAGATTCGCCACGCCCTGCTCGCGATGGGAGAGGCCCATCCCAAGGTGAGCCGGGTGATCGAGTGCGCTGTGCGCCAGCATGGGGACGCCGGGCTGGTTCTGAGCCTGCGGCTCTGGTGCCCAGATACCGACACAGCCCGGCAAGTGGAACGGGATCTGGCGGACCGGATCAGGAAGGAGCTGCACGTCCGCGGCGTCGTTGCCAGCGTGCAGGGGGAACTGCCGCGGACCGCATGAGGCGAGGGCGAACCATCTCACTCCTCAGTCGGCCGGATCATCTGCAGAATCCGCCCGGCCACTGCTCGATATGCTCCTCCAAAGTGGTGGCCACCCGGGAGCTCGACCTCGACGGCGAGGTTCCGGGGCAGGTCTCTGCAGGCTGAATCCTCCTCATCGGCGCCATACACACAGAGCAGCCGGATCCCCCGAAGCCGCTGAATTTCCGGAACCGTGGGACGGTCCGTTCGGTTTTCACCGCGGAACAGATCGGCAAAGTGGAACTCGAATCCAGCCCGACGAGAGAGGCCTACCAACGCCACCAACCGCACCCGGCCGCGCAGGTCTTCCGGCAGGCGGGCCGTCATGAAGGGGAGCACGTCCGCGCCACGGGAATAGCCCACCAGCACCACGTCCGATGCGTGCCACGCACTCAGGTAATGACGCAGGATGCGAGTGAGATCGGCGCTGGCCTGTTCCGGAGTGCGCGCCTTCCAGAAGTAGTGCAGCGAATTGAGGCCCACCACTGGCACTCCGGCAGCGGCGAGGCTCTCGCCGATTTGCTTGTCGATGCTTGCCCACCCCCCATCGCCAGAGATCACCACCGCGAGATCCCGCGAGCCCGGTCGTGACCTGAGCTCCACCAGAGGCAGGTCCCGAATTTCAGGTGCGGTCAGGGGGGAGGTCGCCACGGTGCTGCGAGCCAGGGTCTGGAAGGCATCTCGCATGGGCTGCCTCCAACGCGGTTCGACACCGAATCCATGCCCCACCTCGGGCAGGAGCACGATCCGAGCATCCCGGGCTCGTCGCACGAACGCCACGGCATCGGCCGCGGTGCAGCTGGAGTCCGCCTCCCCCTGGAGGACCGTCCACGGTGTCCGCACACTGTCCGCCGGCGCGACGCGCACGCTGCGGGTTCGCGGATCCATGCTGGACGCCGGACCACTGCCCTTGCAGAAGAGCCGGGCGGTGCGGATCAGGGGACAGAAACCCAAGCTCAGGCCGCCGGCGAAAGTAGCGGGCGGGGCCTGCACCAGCGCGGCGTAGACCAGGGTGGCGCCGGACGAGTACCCGACCAGCAGCGGTTGAGTGTACCTCGGATATCCCAGCTTGTGTTGGATCCACTGACTCAGCTCTTCCAGATCTCCGGCGGGATAGGAGCAGGGTTGCTTGGAGCCCTCCAGCGCCTTCAGATAACGCCGGATGTCGATTCCCACCACCAGCGCGTCCATGGTCGCCAGCTCTTTCGCCATCTCGACCACGCCGAGATTCCAGCCGCCGTCCCCCGAGACAAACAAGGCGACTCGCGCGGGGTGCTCGCGGTAGCGGTACACCACTACGGGCCCGAACGGTCCAAAGCGGTAGGTGTCGATTCGAAGCGAGTCGAGTGAGGCAGCGGCGTCGGCAGGCTGGGCGAAAGCAGCCGCCGAGAGGCCAAGTGCGAAGCGTGCGAATCCAGCCGCAAGGCTCACTTGGCTACGACGCCTTTGATGCCGCCCCCAATGAGGGTAGCGACACTGGTGAGGACTCGAGGTAGCGCGAGGCCCCCGGGCGACGCCAGATAGCGTGGCTCCCAGACGGGGTCGAACTTCTCCTTGTATTCGCGGAGCCCTTGGAAGTTGTAGAAGTGCTCGCCGTACCGGTACATGAGCGCCCCTACCCGGGTCCATAGCGGGGCGAGTGCCCGGCTCTCCAGTCCGGAGAACGGCGCCATGCCCAGACGGAACGACCGATACCCCTGAGCCCGCCCCCAGAGCATGAGCTCGGTAAAGATGAACTGCATGACACCCCCCGGAGCCGCTGGCGTGTAGCGCATCAGATCGATCGACAGCTCGGTCTTGGGCAGCGTGCTCCAGATGTTGGCGAACGCCAGGATCTCGCCGTTCTTTTTCGCAAGTGCGACCGGAAAACGGGAGATGTACTCCTCGTCGAAATGACCGAGGGAGAATCCCTTCTCCCGGGTCCGCTTCTCCAGTAACCATGAATCCGAGATCGCTCGCAGTTGGGGCAGGAGGGCCGGCACTTCCGCCGGAGGCACTACGCAAAAGCTGACACCGTCGCGTTCCATTTGCCGCTGGGTACGCCGCAGTGACCGGCGGTTGCTGCCCTCGAGGGAGAATGCCGCCAGCGGCACCCGTGCCTCTTCACCCAGCTTCATCAAGGTCAGACCGAGATCGATGTAGAGCGGCAGGTGCTCCACTCCCACCTCGTAGAATACGGTCCAGCCGCCGTGGCGATCCGCCAGCTCTCGGAACCGCCAGGCCAGCTCTTCCCGCTCTTCCTCATCGCCGATGGGATCACCCAAGGCCACCCAGCTTCGGCCCGAGACACCATAGGAAAGCAGCCCGCGCCCGCTGGAGCTCCAGAGCAGAGGCTTATCGCCCACCAGTACCAAATTGGTCGACGAGTCCCGGCTGGTGGCGATGATCTGGGCTGCCCGATCCAGCTCAGCCCGATCGGGAAGGTGCATCTCCGGCGGCGCGTGCCGCAGCAGGCGCATCAACCCGAACACCAGCAGCAGACCGACGACGCCAACTGTCGCGCGGAGGAAGCGGGGCGCATCGGCGTGAAGCGCGAATCGCCACCAGAGCTCGTTCTGGTACTGCACGTGCTTGTGGGCGAAGAACCCCAGCCACACCGAGGTTCCGACCACCACCGCGATCGCCAGTACCCAGCTGGCCTCCAACGGCTCCGCAACCAGTGCGGACTTACGGTAGAAGTGACTGCGCGCTGGGAGAAGCGACCCCAGGACCACGGTGAGCGCAAGGGCTTCCTCCCAGTCTGCGCCCTTGAGCAGCGAAGCTCCGATACCTACCCCAAGCAGGGCGACAGTGAGTCCGAACGCCGCGTCCAGCCGGTGCCAGAGACCCCAGGCCAGCACCAGCAGGCCGGCGCCGGCCAGGCTCCCGAGAAAGTGGCTGAGCTCGATCAATCCCAGAGGGAGATGTCCCACCCAGGCCATGCGGCCGTGTGCGGGAGGCGTTGCCCCTGAGATAAGCAGGATGACACCGGTCAGGAAGACCGCGCCGGAGAGCACCTGCGGAAGCAGCCGCGGGGCCCAACCACCCATCGAACGAGCCAGATCGAAGGCGCGTGCGCCGTAGGGGCGGAGCTCCCGAGTGCCGAGCAGGATGACCCCGACTCCGAAGGGAAGCAGGTAATACACTCCGCGGTAGGCAATGAGCGCTCCCAGCAACGCCGAAGCCGGGATGTGTTCCTTGAGGAGCACGACCATGATGCTCTCGACAATGCCAAGTCCTCCGGGAATGTGACTTACCAACCCGGCGAACTGCGCGATCAGAAAGATCCCCAGGAAGGGCAGATAGGGCAGGCCGTGCCCCGGGGGCAACAGCACATACAGCGCCGCGCCGGCGAACGCCCAGTCGAGGCCCGCGACCAGGAGCTGAGTCATGACCAGCTCTGGCCGGGGAACCGGAATCCGGCGGCCGAAGAGGCGGATTGGCCGCCTGCGGACCACGCTCCAGATCGCGTAGCTCGCGACGATCAGCAGGTTGAGCGCGCCGATCGGACGCAATGAGAACGGGAGCCGGAGCACTTCCGCCGTGCCGGCCGGCTCCAGCACGAACACCATCCCACTTACGGCCACCATGCCCAGCCCAAACGAGAACGCGACGAAGCTGACCGCCCTGGCGATCTCCGCGCTGGAGAGTCCCCACGAGGACCAGAGCCGATAGCGCACTGACCCGCCGGTGAGCAGGGGGAATCCGAGCGTCTGGCTGAAGGCGTAGGCGATGAACGAGCCCAGCGCGGTGCGGCGGAAGGGCAGCGGATGACGGATATAGCTCAACGCGACGGCGTCGTAGCCGGGGAACACCGCGTACGCCAGGGCGGTGAACCCAATGCCCAGAAGGAGTTGGGTCGGTGAGAGCCCCTCAATGGCCCTGGTGATGTCGCGATAGCTGTAAGCCGCAAGCTCGCGATGCAGCACCAGGATCGCGAGGCCAAAGAGGGCGATCGCGGCTACCGGACCCATCCATCCCAGCCTCGAGGCGACCCGCCAGACGAGCGACTCGCGGGCTACAACTCCTGCATCCATGTCGTCAACCATTTGCCGGTTCGGGAGATGACCGCCGAGCTGTCGTTGGCCAGAAAGTCGTACCCCCCGCGCTGAAGACTCGGATCGGCGTAGCTGCCCCGCGATCGGGCTCGATCGCGTGCGGCGAGGAGCGCCTGTACGCTGCCGCGAGTACCGATCCACAAGAGCGCGTCGGACGCGCGGGAGCCGTACCGCGGCGGGACTCCGAAGCTGTCGGGCGCGGCGTAAACCCGGGCCAGCAACGGCACCGCATCGGTATCGCTGGAGAAGCTGAGCAGGGTCAGATAGCGGACCTTGAGCTCGGTGTCATCGGTGGCAAGAAACCGGGCCTGAAGCGAGTCCGAGGCGCCGGCGAGCTGCCCCATCACCCACGCTTCCCCGAGACCGTACTGCCGGCTCGGCACCTTGGCGAGGAGCTCGCGCAACAGCTTGGGATCTCCCACGACTGCCCGCCGGCGCTCCAACGCGACGGCATCGAGCGGGGCAACCAGATCAGCCGGATCTCGGACCGGAGGCGCCGTGACCCGTCCCGCCACGATCCGTGATCGGAGTCGTGCCGCACTGTCGGCAAACGCGCGGCTTGGCAGCTGCGCGAGGCGGGTAAGGGCGAGGAGACCATCGTTCCACTCTCCCTTTCCACTCAACGCCGCGCGGACCCGGCGCCAGAGTGGAGCGGGCGCCCTGGCCCGCATGATGGCGAGGACGGAGTCGGCAACCGGGGTGCCTTCCCGCAGGCCTTCGTGCAGCTCGGAGTACACCGTTCGACCCGGTTCAGCCAGCCGGATCAGCACCTGGCCCCCGGCGAGTTCCGGTCGAAGCATCCCTCCCACGGCGAGCAGAAGCACCAACGAGACCACCGCCTTCATGGCGTCGAGCTCTCCTTGGTCCGAAGCGAAATCACGATCCAAGCCACCACTGCCAGCGCGGTTCCGCCGGCCGAGAGCGCCAGGGCTCGGGGACCACCTGAACCCTGGTAGAGGGCGCCGAAAAGCAAACCTGCGGGCAGGGCGGCCACGCCAACCAGGGCATGATACACCCCAAATCCCCGTCCAAGAGTCGCCGGTGCGAGCCGGGCCACGAGTACCCGCTCGCCCGATTCGGTGAGTCCCGTAACAAGGCCGAGAAGCAGGAAGGTAGCGACCGCGATTGCGGGCCCGAGCTGGACGGCGAGGCAAGCCGCCACGGCCGCGAAAAGGAGGCCGCCGGCCGCCACCAGGCGGCGGGGACCTAGGCGGTCCGAAAGCCAGCCGCCCGGGTAGGAGCTCGCGCTCCGAACGACGTGGAGGCCGGCCCAGACCAGGGGCATGGTGGCCACGGGTACTCCACGGTCCTGCAGTCGCAGGAGCAGGAGGGTCTCCGGCAGGCGGAAGAAGCTGAGGGCGGCGAGAGCAAGGATGGGTGGAAGGAAGGCGGAAGATTGGGGCGGTAAGCCGGGAGGGCGGGAGGGCGGTAGGGCTTCCATCGACTTTTCGACCGCCGTACCGCCGTACCGCCCTCCCGCCATACCGCCCGCCGTCCCCCGAAGGACCACCGCCAGGACGACAAATGCCAGAAGGCCCGGCACTGCGCTCCAGCCGATCACGCTGCGCACGTCGGCACCCCGACTCAACAGGTACCAGGCGAGCAGCGAGCCGATCACGGCTCCCAGGTGGTCGGCTCCCCGGTGAAACCCGAAGGCGCGACCCCGCTGAGGCGGGGGAGTCACCACCGCGATGAGGGCGTCGCGCGGCGCGGTTCGGATTCCCTTCCCGACCCGGTCCACGACCCGGAAGCCCACCACCTGCCACGCCGAGCTCGCCACGGCGATGATGGGACGCACCAGGATCGCCGTCGCGTAGCCCACCAGAATCAAAGGAGAGCGCCAGCGGGGCCGGTCGGCCAGGCGTCCGGTCACCCACTTGAGTACGGCGGAGGTCAGGTCGGACGCCCCATCCAGCAGCCCCAGCAGGACGGCTCCACCCCCCAGCGTCCGAGTGACGAACGCGGGAAGCAGGGGGTAGACCATCTCGCTGGCCAGGTCATTGAACAGCGAGACCAGACTCAGTCCCTTGACCGTTCGAGGTACTGATTCGGTGGCCTGGGGGGGCGCGGATGCGGCAAGCGTCATAGCTATAACTTACCAGCCATGGCCACTCAGCCCGTGCGCTTCCACGAGTCGAACCTTTGGTCCACGCCCATCCGTGACCTCGGGCTGACAATCGCGGGAACCCGGCTTGAGCCCATCATCATCGAGTTCAAGAGGGAGCTGGAGCGCATCGGCCTCACTCGGGTCCGGCCCCGATTCTACCTCTCGACCGAATGGGGAGTCCCTTTCGAGACGGTGGCCATCGCCATCCCGTTCTATCTGGCCCGACCCGATCTCACCGCGCTACACGCTGAGCGGGTTGGAATGGTGGAGGGATTCGACCGGAAGGACATCCTGCGGTACCTGCGGCACGAGATGGGCCACGTGGTCAACTACGCCTACCGGCTGTACGACGAGGAGGAATGGGTAAAGCACTTCGGGTCGATCACCCAACCTTACTCCGAGGAATATCGGCCCGAGCCGTTCAGCCGGCGCTACGTCCGCCATCTCCCCGGCTGGTATGCGCAGAAGCATCCCGATGAGGACTGGTCGGAGACCTTTGCGGTATGGATGACGCCGGGGCTGGACTGGCGGATGGAATACGGCAGTTGGCCGGTTGCGTCCGCCAAGCTGGCGTACTGCGAGCGCACCGTTGCTGCCCTCGGGGACCGTGATCCGGTGGTGACCAGCGCGGAGCTGGATGAGGATGTTGGGGACATCGAATACTCGCTGGACCAGTATTACCGGCGTGGAGGCGATGTCGCGGGAGAGCTGCCGCCGGGACTGGACGGCGCCTTGAAGGCCATCTTCCAGGACCTCGGTGGTGCGGAGGGGATGTCACTGGAGGAGCCGCTCTGCCCAGCAGCGGACCTGATCCGCCGGTTGGAGCCGGCGCTCTTGGCCAACGTCTTCCGCTGGACCGGCCACTTCCCCGAGCGGACCCGGGCTCTGTTGCGGTACCTGGCCGAGCGAGCCGATCAGCTGCAGCAGGGCTACGCGGCCAACCGCGAACCGTCGGCTATCGTTGCTCTGACGACGCTGGTCACGGGGCTCGCGATGAATCACGTGCAGCGGGGAAGTTACCTGCCGTGAGGAGCTATCGGCTATCGCGACAGTTGCTGCGCCAAAGGGTGCCGGCTAGTGCGAGTTCGATGCCGGCTCCGGTTAAAGGGCACGACAGATTTGAAGCATGGGAGACTTCATCAAGCTCCAGGTGTGGGGGCGAGCCCCTCGGCTGGTCCTCCGAGTCTATCACCTCACCAAGCATTTCCCTCGATCTGAGGACTGGGGATTGACAGCACAGCTCCGGCGCACAGCCATCTCCATACCATCAAATATCGCCGAGGGATGCGGTAGAAACGGGGACGTCGAACTGAGGAGGTTCGTGAAAATCGCGCTGGGATCGGCCTCCGAGCTCCACTATCAACTCCTGCTCGGCCGTGACCTCGACTATCTGCCGGCGGCGCAAGCAGAGGAGATGATGCAGGAGACTACGGAGATCCGCGCCATGCTGTCCTCACTCAGCAAACGTCTCCAGTCTCCCCAGTAGCATTGCTGTTAGCTGTTAGCTGTTAGCTGTTAGCTGTTAGCTGTTAGCTGTTAGCTGTTAGCTGTTAGCCGCTACCTCCCCCGCTTGTACCTCTCGAGCGCCAGATTCACTATCTGCTCGATCAGCCGGGGGTAGTCGATCCCGGCCGCGGCCGCCGCCATTGAGAATTCTCCAGACCGCTCCAGATAGCAGCTCGCATTGACCTCGAGCACATAGATCTCGCCGGTCTCAGTGAGGCGGAGGTCCACCCGCCCGTAGTCTCGCACCCGTAGCGCTCGATAGGCGTCCACCGCCACCTTCTGCAGTCTCGCGCGCAGCTCATCCGGCAACGTAGCGAGAATGAGTTTGGTGCCTTTGTACTCCTTGCTCTTTTCGTCCCACTTGGCCTTGCTATCCATCACCTTGGGCACGCCTTCGGGGAATCCGGTGAAGTCCACCTCGACCGGCGGGAGCGGCTTGGCCTGGGCGTTTCCCAACACCCCGACATAGAATTCCCGGCCCTCGATATACTCTTCGGCCAGGGCCGAATCGTTGAGCTCCTTGCGAATGACGGCCACCCGCTCCATCAGTGCCACCGCGTCGTGCACCAGCGACTTGCCTCCGATCCCGAGCGAGGCATCCGAGCGCAGCGGCTTCACGAACATCGGCATCCGCAGGTTGCCGCCGGTCTCGAAGGCCGCCTCGCGGGAAAAGACCGCGAAGCGGGGATAGAGAATCTCCTCGAAGGCCAGCAGCTTTTTGGTGAGTCCCTTATCCTGGCTGAGGTAGAGCTCACCCGGGCCGCTTCCGGTGTATTTGAGTCCCAGCAGGTCCAGCAGTCCCGCCACCGGGATGTCGCCAAAGACGTTTTCGCCGAACATCTCCATCAGATTGAACACCAGTTCCGGTTTGCGGCGGGAGAGTCCGGCGATGAGCCGTTTGACGTCGCCGTGCACTCCCATGATGGAGACCCGGTGCCCCAAACGCCGGAGCGTGCGTGCCACCTGCGGTACGACCGGATCGTACTCCTTGGAGTTCTCGTCCTCGCTGTCGAGATAGGTCAGGACGGAGATGTTCATTCGACCAGGTCCATTCCCCACCTGGCCAGGGAGACGGGCAATCCACCGTAGGACAACAGGTCGTCGTGAAATTGCCTGGCGCTGAAGTCGGATCCGCTGCGCTCCCGATAATCCTCGCGCAGCCGCAGGAGCTCCCGCCGGCCCACGGCGTAGCAGAGCTGATAGGTGGGCCAGGCGCAGTAGCGGCGCACCTCCGCTTCAGCGCTGGAGCGTTCAATCGGCAGGTGCTCGACCATGTAGGAGACGGCCTCCTCCGGCGTCATTCCCCGGGTGTGCAGGCCGACATCGAGCACCACCCGCACCGCGCGCCAGAGCAGATTCACCAGCTGAAACAGCCGGGCCTCAGTCGAGTCATAGTACCCCGACTCGGCCATGAGCTGCTCGCAGTACAGGGCCCATCCTTCCACCATCACCGGCGTCCACAAGTGGCGCCGCACCTCCGAGCCGAGACCCTGGGCGGTGAGCAGCTGGAGGTGGTGCCCGGGATAGGCCTCGTGGGCCACCATCGCAGGCAGCGCGTGGCGGCAGTGTCCCCGGCGCTGCTGTTCTCTGATCTCCGGTGGCGCCGACGGGTCGGGATGGGTGACGTAGAAGCGCCCGGTCTGCTCGCCGAGGTAGATGGGCGGCGGTTCGTAGGCGGCGAACGGCACCAGTGAGGCCAGGTAGGCCGGTGTCGCGACCACCTCCACCGAGCCCGCCGGGATCGTCACCAGCTCTTGCTGGCGGACGAAGTGATGGGCTCGCTCCAGCTCTTGGCGATAGCTGCCGAGCAGAGCGTCGGGCTCGGGCGACTCATTGCGAAGTCGTTCCACCAATTCGCGCCATCCGCGGGGGGCTCTGTCCGCCGCCAGCGCAACCAGAGCCGCCTCGGTCTCTTCCTGCAGATGAAGACCATAGCGCCACAGCTCCGGTGCCCCGGGCTCCAGCGCGTGCTCGTAGTGCAACCGCCGGCCGAACTGCTCCTCCCCGATAGCGAAGGCCTGGGCATCGCGGCTGGGCTCGACCTCTGAGCGCAGGGCCGTGCCCAGCCGCTTCAAGCCTTGCAGCGCGTTCTCCGCCGCCAGGTTGAGTTCCTCCTGCAGACCGGGCGCTTCCTGCCCCATGACCGCGGTGAGTTGCACGATCAGTTCGCCACCGCCGCCGAGCATGCCCAACGCGGTATCGATGAAGACGGCCGGTGGCTCATCGAGGGTCTGGCGTGCAGCGTCGAGAAACTCCGGGGCGGCCCGCAGACGCTCGAGCACCGCGGGGGCCCGGCCGCCAGCGGTGCCATTGTGCCGAGCCAGAACGGCGTAAAGGCCCTGAAAGAGATGAGAGAGCCAGAAACCGGGATTCTGCAGGTGGGGTTGCTCGTGCTGCAGGCGAAAGGCGGCGGTGCGAATCTCGCCTAGCAATGCGGTCCGGTCGATCTCCTCCTGCACGTCGTCGACGTCCAACTCCTCCACCGCGCCGGACAGCGAGCGCAGGGCGGAGATCTGCTCTCTGACCGCGTCGCGATCGAACCGGCCCAGGCGCCCGTCATGGGACACCAGCCCAGCAGCGCTCGCCGCCGCGGGATCGAAATGGTACTTGAGGTCCAGATAGGACCGGCAGAGATCGTCAACCGACGACATCGCACCTCGCGAGATTTCCCTGCGCTTAGGAAGAGGGATGCGCCGTCACCTCGGAGTGGTCGCCCAGCGTCACACTACCGCGCAGACCCTCCACTGTCACGTAATCTCCGATCATCGAACGGTCCAGCTCGGTGTCCGAGAGCACCGAGTGGCTTCCGATGATCGAGTTCGTGATTCGGCTGTTGCTGACCCTGGTGCCGCGTTCCAGTGAGACATTGGGACCGATAACGCTGCGCTCGATCTTGGCTCCGTCCTCAATGTAGACCGGCTCGTGGATGGTCACTCCCGGAAAGCCCCCGTGCCGGGCGGCACCCTTGCCCAGCAGGATGGCATTGGTCTCGAGTAGCGTGTCCAGTTTGCCGCAATCGTACCAGCCCCCCACCTCGGCGGTGAGAATCCGCTTGCCGTGCTCGATCATCCATTGAAACGCGTCGGTGAGGAAATATTCCCCCTGATTCTTGGGTGCGGCAAGCACATGATCGATGCCCTGCCATAGACTGTCCACTGCCTTGATGTAGTAGAGACCGATATTGGCCAGTTTGGACACCGGAGTTTTCGGCTTTTCCACGATCCGGGTCATGTAGCCCTGGGCATCGGTGACCACCACCCCGAACCGCTGATAATCCTCCACCTCCTTGGCCCAGATGATCCCATCGGCGTCGGTGCGATTGATCAGGGTCAGATCGGCCTCGAAGACCGTATCCACGAAGATGATGAGGACCGGCTCCCGAATGTACGGTCGGGCAAGATTGACGGCGCCGGCGGTCCCGTCCTGCACCTTCTGCTCGATGAACCGAGAGGGAACGCCGTAGCGATCCCGGGCGTACTCCTCGACCTGTTCCTTGAGATGGCCGGTGATGTAGATCAGTTCACTCACCTTCAGACCATCCAACCGGTCCATCACCCAGTCCATGACCGGCCGTCCCGCGACTTTGAGCATGGGCTTGGGGACCAGATGAGTGTGCGGGCGGAGCCGGGTGCCCTTGCCGGCCAGGGGGATAATCACTTGCATCTCAGCCTCGTCCGTAACGGTCTTGCAGTCGCACCAGATCGTCCAACTCCGGGGTGGAGGCTTCCAGCACATCGCTGTCCACTACGGCCTCGATCTGATGGATGAGCTTGGGCGGAATGTGCACCGATTCACCCGCGCGCATGACCCGCGCCACCAGCTCGGTCCCCGGCTGGGTGCGAAGGATCAGCTCGCCCGACAACAGGTGCATCGTCTCGTCCTTCAGGTTGTGGTACTGGAGACTGAGCACGTGTCCGGCATTCACATGGAGAATCTTCCCGACGTATCGGTCGCTGCGGGCCCATACCAGCTCGTAGCCCCAGGGCTTCTCGACTCGATACGGGACCTCGGGCGCCTGTTCTCCCGTCATCCGACTCAGAACTCCGGCTGGAAGCTGAACACCCAACGGAACTCGAACGGGTCATCGCCCGCGCTTCGGTCCTGGCCCAGCTCCGGTCGGCTGACATAGACCGGCAGGTCCAACCGGGTCACGAATCGGGTATCGCCGATACGGTGTTCGATCCGCAGGCCCACGCCGGCGTCTGCCACAAACCGGATCCGGTCACCGGTCAGCGGCTGGGCCGATCCGCCGATCGCCTGAGCCAGATCTCCGAACGCGGCGAGCGAGGCCCGATTGAAAAGCTTGGCATTCGCGCGCGTGAGCAGGGCGCGAGTCAGCTCCAGGTTGAGCGCAACGATGGCACCGGTCGAAACCCGCGAATCGATACCCCGAACGCCCGCTCCGCCGGGCGCCTGGTAATGGAAATCCTCCCCTACCAGGAGCGCCCCGCGCGATCGGAGAAACGGATTGCTGAGCTGAGTGAGCGGATCGGCCCCTTGAAAGTATATCTGCCGCTGCTTTGCCGCATCGTTATTGCCCGTGGCGACGCCGGCGAAGAGCCGCGCACCGCCACTCCAGCGGCCGCCGAGCTGGCGCCGCCCGATCGCCTCGAATGTGCCGCGGTAGTAAAACGGATCCAGATCGGAGCGCCCGCTGGCCGCGAGTCCTGCGCGATTGTAGGCCAATCCGCCGCCAGTCGAGAATCGCAGGGAGAGTGAGCTCCGACCTGTCCGCAGGGAGACGCCGGTCGATGCCTGGAGTTCGACCGTGCCCACGTCATCGTAGTATCCGCGATCGAGGTAGCGAAAGTCGTCGGGGTGCACCCATTGAAGCGTGAGCGACCGGGTCCAGATCGGACCGAAGGTGAGATGCTCCTGCGAGGTCTTCTCGACGCTGGCCGTGAGGCCGTAGCGGCCCTCGAGGTAGAACCACTCGAACGTCTCTGACAGATTGGCTGCCTGCAGGAGCAGTGGATTTCTGATCCGGAAGAGGCCATTCACGTCGGTCACACCGTTATCCGTGCCCCACCCTGTGCTCAAGGTCACCAGGCCCACATTCTGGGCAAAGCGGCCCAGGTAGTCGTCGCGCTGACGGTACCCCAGGGTGATGCCGCCCGCGTCGTTGTACCACACGGTCGGCTGCAACCCGGTCGTGAGCCGGTCCCGGCGACTGCGGGTGCTGAAATACCGGTGGAAGTAGACATCGGTACCCGGAACGGGTATGAACAGCCGGGCCAGAGAGAACCGAAGCGCCTTCCGGTTGTTCACCATGTTCCAGTCGTGGGTTCGCACCTCGGGATCCAGCACCACCTCCACCGGCCGGCTCCGGGTGGGCAGCTCGACCCACTCGCGTTCCGCCTCCCCGCCGGCGCGCACCACGGCGGTATCGTCTTCGGCGATGACCGCGACATCCACCGGGATGCGTCCCGGGGACTTGCGGAGGACCTCGACCCGGGTGAGCCACTCAGAGGGCGGTAAGGGCGGAAAAGATTTACGGCCTTTCCGAATCACCTTCACCCGCCCCACCGCATAGTCGTACAACTCTGTCCCGTGCAGCCACTGCGCAAACAGCCCCGACAGGTCCCGGTGCGATACCTCCTCAGCGACCGCCCGTAATGCGGCCTCGTCGACATGCTTGAGCTTCCAGCGCTCGTAGAACGCCTGGAGAATCCGGTGCATGGTTTCGTCGCCCACCACATAGCGAAGCTGGTGAAAAAAGAGCTCGGCTCGGGTGTAGATGGCGATCTGATAGGAGGTGAAGTCCTTATAGGTCTCCGCTACTTGGCTGGGCGGCTCGGTCTGTCGATCCAGGTCGAGGGCGAGGATCTGCGCCTCGGTGCCAGGGTAAGTACTCGGCCGACCCATGACTTCCCAGAACCAGGTGGTCTGGAAGCTGGTGAATCCCTCGTCCAGCCATCCTTCCCGCCACTCATTGTTGGCCAGCATGCCCATGGTGTAGTTGTGCCCCAACTCGTGGACAATGAGCCCCTGGTCGGCCGAGCCGTCCATGATCATCATGGGGAACTCGGTGCCGCCGCCCTCGATCCGGTGCACGTTGGTGATCTGGGGCCAGTCGAATTTGCCATAGAGCTGGTCCAGCCAGGCAAGGGCTTTTTGAGTCCGATCGACGGCCACGCCCTTGCCCCACTTGGCCTCGTCTCCCGGCTGATAGAGCACGTGCACCGCCACGTCTCCGAAGTGTCCTCCCTCGTAGCGGTACCCGGGATTGAGCGACATGGCGAAGTGGTGCACATCCTCGGCGTACCAGCGCACCCGTTTTCGACCTGGTGCCGCTCCCGCGCAGCCATCGGACGAGGGTGTTCGCGAGCCGTAGTAGTCACGTTGATACTCGACCGGCCGCGATGGGTTCTGATTGGCCCGCTCCCATCCAGGGTCACCACAGACAGCCACACCGGTCGCCCCGATCACCTGGTCCTGCGGCACATCGAGATCCACGATGAACGAGGCGAATTCGCCGTAGAACTCGCCCGCGGGATAGAGCGGATGCTCCTCCCATCCGTAGCGATCATATACCACCACCTTGGGATACCACTGGGCGAAGTCGAAGCGTCGCCCCTCGCGGCCTTGGCGTCGGGGGACCGTCGAGGGCCGGGCGTCCCAGTCCAGCTCGACCGTCATCGAGTCGCCTGGCAGTAGCGCCCGCGGCAACGCGAACCGCACGACCGTGCTGTCCGGCGCGAAGGGATAGATCGGCTCGACCGCCAGGCCCATGATTCGGACCTGGTGCACGTGGTTGAAGGCGTAGTCGGGATCGCGGAGATCGTTGAATCGGCGATTCCCCTCGACCGAATCCGCGTCGGCCCAGCGAGAGCCGGGACGAAACGCGTTGAGATACAGATGGAGAGCGAAGCTGCTCAGCGTGTCCGGTGAACGATTGCGATAATGGATCTGCTCCGCACCACTCAGCACCCCGCTCGGTTCATCCAGCCGCGCGGTGATGGTGTAGGCCACTTCCTGTTGCCAGTATGAGGGGTGATCCCGTTGGTCGGCGGGTTGTTGCAGCGCGAGGAGGACCAGGGCGATCACGGATGACCCGGAATTCGAGAATGGACAATGCCGGTGAGCGTCGGCCGGAAACATAGACACGGCTGGAGAGAATCGGCACCACCACGCACGACCAAGGTCCGAGTCTCGAGCGGATGCCTCGCTATGCTTCGACCCTCATGGCCTCACCGCTCACCTCCATCCGCGTGCACCTCGTCTGGGCTACCTGGCATCGCCGGCCCTGGCTCGATCCCGAATGGAGAGCTCGGCTCTTCGCT
>Ga0070696_100000525_pt1 | contig 24298 bp, 29 predicted proteins | sample KBSK1253metaG_FD_65474 | JGI IMG/M metagenome (GOLD analysis project Ga0070696, IMG submission 65474) | Corn, switchgrass and miscanthus rhizosphere microbial communities from Kellogg Biological Station, Michigan, USA - KBS K1-25-3 metaG | ecosystem: Host-associated > Plants > Roots >... | reverse complement strand
CGTCGAGCGCCATGCGGATCGCGTCGCCGGTGTTGAAGCGCGTGCCCCGCACCTTCGCGAGCTCCCACCCCGGGCCGAGGTAGCGCGTGCGCCATTCGGTGTTCGCCTGGAAGCCGCCGGCGGCGAGGACGACCGCTTTGCTTCCGACTTCCTGAGTTTTTCCTTCCCTCTTCAGCACAACCCCGTGCACCCCTGCGTCATCCACCATGAGGGAGATCGCACGCGCGCCGTACCAGATGTCGATGCCGTCCTTGCGCGCGATGCGCGTGAGCGACTCGACCAGGCCGGGGCCGCCGCCGACCGCCTCCACGGTGAGCCCGCCCCAGAATTTGAACCGGCCGCCGATGTTGAACGCCTGGCGGCCCCACGCGGCGGTGAAGCGAACGCCCTTCTCGCGCATCCACAGCACCGCCGGGAAGCTTTCCTTCACCAGGAGCTCGGTGAGATCCGGGTCGCAGCGGTACTCGGTGAGGCGCGCCATGTCGTCGAGGAACTGCTCGGCGGTATAGGCGCCGAAGTCGGTGCGCGCCACCTCGTCCTCGCTGAGCTCGATCAGCTTGCCGAGGTCCTCGACGCCGTTGTAGACCACGCGCATCAGCCCGGCGGTGAAGCGCGAGTTGCCGCCGGCCTCCTCCTCCGGAGCTCTTTCCAGAACGAGCACCCGGTTCGAATGCTCGCGTGCCGACAGCGCCGCGCACAGGGCCGCGTTACCTCCGCCCACGACGATCACGTCATACATCAGTCGGCCTTGATGTTCGCTGCGCGCACGACCTTGCTCCAGCGCTCCTGCTCCTTCTTGATGAAGGCGGCGTACTGCTGCGGCGTCGAGCCTACCGCCTCGGCGTCGTCGGGCTTGAAGCGCTCGCGCACCAGCGAGCTCTTCGCCGCCTTCGCCGCCTCCTCGGCAAGACGGCGCACGATCGGCTCCGGGGTCCCGGCCGGCGCGTTGAGCCCGTACCACTGCGAGGTTTCGAACCCCGGATAGCCCTGCTCGGCGACGGTCGGCACCTCGGGGATCGACTGCAGCCGCCGCGACGTGCCGACGGCGATGACGCGCAGCTTGCCGCTCTTCACGTGGGGCAGCAGCGGCGGCGTGCCGGCGGAGGTCGCCTGAGTGCGGCCGGCGATGAGATCGGTGACGTTCGGCCCGGTGCCCTTGTAGGGCACGTGCTGCAGCTCCATGCCGGTCACCTGCTTCAGGTACTCCATCGCGAGATGTCCGGCCGAGCCGTTGCCGGCGCTGCCGTAGTTGATCTGCCCGGGCTTCGCCTTCGCGAGCGCGACGAACTCGCGCAGGTCCTTCGCCGGCACCTCGTGGTAGACGACGAAGATGTTGGGCACGATGGCGAGCAGCGACACCGGGGCGAAGTCCTTGTCGACGTCGTAAGGCAGCCGCTCGTACATGTACGGATTCATCGCCAGCGAACCGACGTGGCCGATGATCAGCGTGTAGCCGTCGGGAGCGCTGCGCGCCACGTCCTGCATGGCGAGGTTGCCGCCCCCGCCGGGCTTGTTCTCGATGACGAAGCTCGTGCCCAGGCCCTTCGCCATCTCCTCCGACATGAAGCGCGCCACCAGCGTCGAGCTGCCGCCGGGGGCGAACGGCACCACGAGGCGGATCGGTTTCGTCGGAAAGCTCTGTGCGCAAGCAACAGAAGCGCAGAAGACGGATAGGGCAATGAATCGAGAAATCATCAGAACTGATACCTCCGCAGGCCGCCGTCGACGGGAATCACCGCGCCAGTGATGTAGCGCGCGAGCGGCGAGGCGAGGAAGCACGCGAGATTGGCGAGGTCCTCGGGCTGGCCGTACTCGCCTACCGGGATGTCGTGCTCACTTTCTCTGCGCCTGAACTCGGGCGGGTAGTTGCGCAGGATCTGCTCGCTGATGATGCGTCCCGGCGGCACGCAGTTGACCGTGATGCCGTGCTTTCCGACCTCGCGCGACAGGCCCTTCGCCCAGGAATGCATCGCCGCCTTGGCGGCGAAGGCGCCGTTGAGCCCCTCGGGCTCGGACTTGCCGGTGATGTTGATCACCCGCCCCCACTTGCGGCCGATCATCTGCGGCAGGAGGCGATGGGTGAGCTGGCGCTGGCGCACGAAGTTGAGCGTGAGCGCCTCTTCCCACTGCGCCTCGGTGGACTCGAGCGTGAAGCGGCGGCTGCCGCCGGCGTTGTTCACCAGGATCTCGACCGAGCCGAGGCCTTCGAGCGCGGCGTCGGAGATGGTTTCCACTGCATTGTTCTTCAAAAAATCACACTCGATGATGACGAGCTTGGAGCCGATCTCCTTCTCGAGCTCTTCCAGGAGGTTGCGCCGGCGTGCCATCACCGCGAGGCGCACGCCCTCCCTCGCCAGCGCCGCGGCGATGGCGCGGCCGATGCCCATGCTCGCGCCGGTCACGAGGGCGGTACGCCCACGTAGTTGGAGGTCCATGGTTATGGACCTAACTTCAGAAGGTCCATGCCTAGCGGTTGAACTGCAGGATGTGCATCCCGGTATTGGCGCGGTCGACGATGTAGACGTAGCCGCGGTCGTCGACCTCGACGTTGTTGGTCTGGATCGCGACCTTGCAGCGCTCGCCGGAGGGCGTCTTCACGCAGCGCTTGTCGGTCTTGCCGGTGGTGGCCGGGATGTAATAGCCCGCCTCGCGCGGCCGGAACGGGTCGCGGATGTCGAGCGCGCGCACCCCGGCGTTGAACCAGGCGACGAAGATGAACTGGCGCGCGTACATCGGCGGCTGGTTCTCGTTGGACGAATGCGAGCCGAAGCGCCCGCCGCGGGCGCAGAACTCGCCACTCGACTCGGGTACGTTGAAGGTGCCCACGCCCACCGGCGTCTTCTCGTCGGTGACGTCGACCACGAACACCATCTGGCGCGGCTCCTGGCACTCGTTCACCAGCGACTCGTTGACGATGAACACGAAGTCGCGCCGGTTCGCGCCCTTGTCCTTGGCGAGCTCGGGGAGCTCCATGCCGAGCACCGGCAGCGTGGTGTGCGCGCCGTTCCAGGCCGGCAGATCCATCCGCGAGACCTGCGGCGCGAGCAGGTTCTCCGGGGTCGGCTCGTGCGGCCCGGCAAGGAGCTTCGCCCGGTCGACGATCTGCAGCACGCCGGCCTTGTTGGTGCCGTATCCGAAGTAGACCCGGTTGCCCTTGGGCCCGGTGGACATCGGCCCGTGCAGCTCGGTGGGCACGGTTCCGCTCGCGCCCGGCTGCTGCCCCGGAAGGCCGAAGTTGCGGATCAGGACCGGGTGCGCCGGATCCGAGAGGTCGAAGACCTGCGTCATGCGCCGCGTGCGCCAGTCGGCGAGGCCTGAGACGAGGTAGGCGATGCCGCTGTCGCATTCCCACCAGCTCTTGTGCGTGTTCTTCAGCTTGTCGACGACCACGACGATGCGCGCAGGCTTTTCCGGCGCGGTGACGTCCCAGACTTCGTGCGCGAGGTTGCCGTAGGTGCGCAGGAGATACACCTTGGAGCGCTCGGCCTTGGGCAGGTCCTTGCCGTCGCACACGCGCACCATCTGCGCCCCGCCGCTTTCCCCGGAGCCCGGCTCGCCCGGAATGTGCGCGATGTAGCGCGGCGCGCGCGGATCGGTGACATCGACGATCGAGGTGCCGTTGTCCTCTTCGCGCCCGGTGAGCGTATTGAGCGTCTTGCCGCCGTGGTGCCCCACGTAGGCGATCCAGCGCCCGCCCTGGTTGTGGATCACCGGCTGGTAGGCGCTGCGCCCCTGGAGCTCGTCATGGCTGAGCAGCGCCATGTTCGAGGCGCTCGAGCCGTGCTGCGCCCCTGCCGTCGCCGTCAAAAGTGCAAAAGCGAAGAACACGAGCAGTCTCATGGCGGCCCCCTCCTTGGAGCTTTTGCATCCTACCGGACCAGGGGGCCCGGCACGTTGATTGCGGTGAAACGCGCACTGGCTAGGCCAGGCGGTACTACGTTTCTTTTTCCATTTAGAGGAGACTGCGATGAAACAGAAATTCCTGATGGTTGCAGTCGCTGCGGCTTTCGGCCTGTCCCTGGCAGGGCAGGCGTCGGCGGCGGGCGACAGGATGATGATTGCCGAAGGCCCCTCCGGCGCGGGCGCCGTAGGCACCGGCCCCACGGGCGGCGTGGCCAGCCCGCAATCGGCCGGCGAGCCCAAGGCCGCGACCGACAAGAACGGCGACGCGCGGCGCTGCGAAGCCATGACCGGAACCGAGCGCGAGACCTGCATGCGCGACGCGCGCGCCCCGAGCGGCGCCGCCTCCGGCACGACCGGGTCCTCGAGCAGCACGACCGGCTCCGCCACCGGCGGCGCGACCAGCAGCACCGGCGCCCCCGTGACCTCCGGCGGCTCCGGCGTGACCGGCACGACCGGCCCGATGGACCGCACCGCGCCCGGAAGCGCCTCGGCGACCAAGCCGGACACCAGCGGCACTGGTAAAGCGCAGTAACGGCACGCAAAGCACCGGCGCCCGGGAAACCGGGCGCTGCTTTTTTCCGGAGACCAGAGTGAAATTGGCAGCAGCAGCACTCCTCGTCGCATCGATCCTGCCGGCCGCCGCGCAGGCCGCCCCGCGCGCCGAGAGCGCGCAGGAATGCGGCGTTGCCGCGGACATGGCCGTGGTAGCCCACTCGCTCGCGCGCGAGCGGATCCAGCGGCCCAAGGCCCAGGCCATCATGGTGCGCATCTACGACGTGTCGGAGTCCGACCGCGGCAGGCAGCTGATGCGCGACATCCTCGACGCCGCCTACAGCAAGCCACGCGACGCCGGCGCCTCGGCCGGCGGCACCTCGTCGAGCCAGGAATTCGCCGAGGAGCTCTTCACCACCTGCATGAAGAGCGGCGGCGACATGGACCCGATCCTCGGCCGACGCCTTTAGGCTAGTCGGCTTTTGCGCCCGACTCCCTGACCAGGCGCGCCCACAGCTTCGCATCCTCCGCAAGAAAGGCGGCGAAGTCCCCGGGCGAGGTCGAGCGCGAGATTTCCGTGCCCTCGCGCGCGAGCGTCGGGGCGACGCTGGGCGCGCGCAGCGCCTCGGAGGTCGCGGCGTAAAGGCGCCGGGTGATCTCGGGCGGCGTGCCGGCGGGAACGAAGAAGCCATACCAGAACGAGATCTCGTAGTCCGGCAGCCCGGCCTCCGCCATGCCCGGCACGCCGGGCACGAGCGGCGTGGGCTCGCGGCTGGTCACCGCGAGCGCGCGCAGCCTGCCCGAGTTGACGAGCGGCAGCACCGAAGGCGGCGTGGCGAACGAAAGCTGGGTATCTCCGGAAAGCACCGACTGCACCGCGGGAGCGCCGCCCTTGAAGGGCACGTGCACGATGTCGACCCCGGCGAGGCTGCGGAACAGCACCGCCGCCAGATGCGGGGCCGAGCCGTTTCCGGAGGACGCGTAGTTGAGCTTGCCCGGATGCTTCTTCGCGTGCTCGATCAGCTCGCGCAGGCTCGTCACGCCGATCGCGGGATTCACCGCCACCACCAGCGGCGAGGCGCTCACCTTGCTCACCGGCGCGAGCTCCTTCAGCGGCTGAAACGGGTTCTTGGGCGAAAGCAGCGGATTCACGAGGATGCTGGAAGGGCTCGCGATCAGCACCGTGTAGCCGTCGGGGGCGGACTTCGCCACGTACTCGGCCGCGATGCTCGAGCCCGCCCCCGGGCGGTTGTCGACTACGATCGGCTGGCCCAGGGCGCGCGCGAGCGGATCCTGCAGCGTGCGCGAGACGAAATCGGCCGCCCCGCCCGGCGCGAAGCCGACCACCAGGCGGATCGAGCGCGACGGGTAGGGTTGCGCAAGGGCATTGCAGGCCAGGACAAGCAAGGCGGCTGCCAGGGTGGCTATTTTCATTCCGGTTCCTGTGTCCTTCCATCAAGAGATCGCTCGCGAGGCTCTTTCTTTGCGGGGCCGCGGCCGTGGCGTGGGGTTCCCCCCCGAGGCGCCCGCGTAGAGGCTGGCTCCCCCTCGCCTGCTCCCGGCGCGCCGATGCGCTCGAAAATCATCTCGCCGATCCTCGTCGCGAGCTGGTCGATGCCGAGCCAGGCGTTCATGTAGTAGTCCTCCACTATGAACCGGTTCCCCTGGAAGCTGACCAACGCCTTGATCTCGTCCTTGCCGGACAGAGCGCCGAAGAAAAACCGCGCCGCATCGTCGCGTTCGGAATATTCGAGGATGGAAACCGTCACTTCCTCGCCGGCAGCGACCTTTGCGCGCCGCTCGGCCGCCGCGCTCGCGTAACCTTCGGCGATCCTGGCAGGCACCGAAGCTCTCACCCGGCAGACGCCACACTCGGTCAGCACCTTGAGGCCGGGCACCTCCCGCAGCGCAGCCGACTCAGCCTGAGGCTGCTTCTTCCTCGACCCGTACGTCGTCGAGGAAGAAGGGACCTCCGGCTGGGTCGTCGAGGCATCGCCCTCCGGCGTAGCGCAACCCGAGACTGCAAGCGGCACGACGACGCACGGCACGAACGTAGCGACAAAAAGCTTGAGCGGGTGGATGCTCACTGTCCTGCCCTGCCGTCATTGGCGAGCGCGTCCTCAAGGGAGGAAAGCAGCGCGCCGAGCTTCGGCGGGCTCGATTCCAGTCCCACGGTCACCCCCGCCTCGCGCAGCGCGGCCGAAGCCACCGGCCCGATCGAGGCGACCAGCGTGCGGTTGAGGGCGGCGCGCAGCCGCTCGCCGCGCCCCATTCGCTCGGCCACCGCGAAGAGGTTGCGCACCTGCTCGGCGTTGGTGAGGACGACCGCGTGCATCTCGCCGCGCTCGAGCGCCCCGATCAGCGCGGCGAGCGGCGCGGTGTCCTGCGGCAGCGCCCAGCGGTAGGTCGGGATCTCCACCACCGCCGCGCCGCGCGCCGCGAGCGCCTGGTCGAGATCGACGTTCACCGCGCCATGGCGCTGCACGATGACTCGGCTGCCCTGCAAAGAAATATTCTCAAAAGAAGCGAGGACTTCCCGAGTGGTGAACGGCTCGGCCGCGGCCCGGTCGATGCGCACGCCGCGCGCGCGCAGCGCGGCGGTGGGCTTGGGTCCGCGTACCGCCACGATGGTTTTTTCGAGAAGCTGGAGGAAATTCTTCGTCAGACCCAGGGTATCGGTCGCCGCGAAGAGCGCGCGCGTGCCGACCCCGGTCTGGAACACCGCCAGCTTCGCCGGCAGCGCCTCGAGCGAGCGCACCAGCTCGGCGATCTGTCCGGAGTCGAGGTCGGGAAGCTCGGCGAGCGCGGGCGCATGAAACGCAACCGCGCCGCGGCTCGTCACCAGATCGACCAGCTGCCGGCCGAGCCGGCTCTCGAGAATCGCGACCTTCTTCCCCTGCATGCTCATTGGATGCTCAGCGCGCGAGCCGGGTGTTGGCAAGCGCCAGGCGCTCGACGGCGTTGCGCACCAGCGCCCGCGTGAGGTGAAGCTGCGCGCTGTGGGAGAGCTTGTCGAGCGTGTCGGGCTGGAACTCGGCCACTACCACCTCGCCCGTCGCCTCTACCGTCGCCTCGCGCGGCTCCTCGCCGCCGCGGATGAACGCCATCTCGCCGAAGTATTCGCCTTCGCGGATCATGTTGAGGAGACGCCCCTGCTTGGTGACCTTGGCCTGCCCCTTGGCGAGGAAGAAGAAGCTCTTGCCCGGGTCGTCTTCGCGCACGATGGTCTTGCCCTTGGCGAAGCGGGTCCAGCTCGCGGCGCCGGCGAGCTCCCAGAACTCGGCGTCGCCCAAGAGCTGCAGCATCTCGACCTTGGACAGCGTGAGGTATTTTTCGCTGTCGGGGATCGCCTTTGGCGGAAGCATCAGGCCGACCGCCTTCGAGATCTCGACGCCGAACTGCGCCCAGGTGCCGTAGCGGTGCGCCGGGTCCTTCTTCATCGCGCGCAGCACCAGGGTGTCGATCTCGTGCGGCAGATCGGTGCGCACGCTGCTCGGCGCGGCGGCCTCGGTGCCGATGATCTTCTCGGTCAGCGCCTCGAGCTTGTCGGCGACGAAGGGCCGCCTGCCCGTGAGGAGCTCATACAGCACCACCCCGAGCGAGTACATGTCGCTGTGGAAGGTGGGCTCGGCGCCCTGCAGCTGCTCGGGCGCCATGTAGTAGGGCGAGCCCATGGACGCGGTCTGCGCGGGCTGGCTCTTCTTGAGGAAGGCGGCGCCGAAGTCGGCGATCTTGATGTCGGTGCCGCGCGAAATCATGATGTTCGCGGGCTTGAGATCGCGATGCACGATGCCCTGCTCGCGGTAGGCATAGTCCATCGCGCCGCAGATCTTGAAGCCGATCTGCAGCACGTCGGCCGGGGGCAGGAGGCGATCGGGCTTGGCGTGGCGCGCGAGGTCGCCGCCCATGACGAGCTCCATCGCGATGTGGCCCGAGTCCTCGCCCACCACCGCGTCGAGGATGGCGACGATGTGCGGATGGCGCAGCTTCCCGGCGAGCGAGGCCTCGTTCAGGAACTGCGAGCGGTGCACCGCGCCGAACTGCGGATCGCGGAACACCTCGGGCTCGATGGTCTTCAACGCGACCTCGCGGCCGGTGAAGCTGTCTCTTGCGTAGTAGACCGTCCCGGTCGCGCCCTTGCCGAGCAGCTTCTGCACCTCGTACTTGCCGACCTGCAGATGGAGATCGACTTCAGGCATTCACGTACGCCGTCTTCACCGCGGTGTAGAACTCGACCGCGTAGCGGCCCTGCTCGCGCGGCCCGTAGCTCGAGCCCTTGCGCCCGCCGAAGGGCACGTGATAGTCGACCCCGGCAGTGGGCAGGTTCACCATCACCATGCCCGCCGCCGAGTTGCGCTTGAAGTGCTCGGCGTGCTTCAGCGAGGTGGTGGCGATCCCGGAGGAAAGGCCGTAGGGCGTATCGTTCGCCACCGCCAGCGCCTCCTCGTAGTCCTGCACCCGGATGACGCTCGCCACCGGGCCGAAGATCTCGTCGCGGTTGATGCTCATCTGCGGCGCCGTGTCGACGAAAAGCGCCGGCTCGAGGTAGAAGCCCTCGGCCGCGCGCTTCAGGCGCTCGCCGCCGGCGGCGAGCCGTGCGCCTTCCTTGCGGCCGAGCGCGATGTAATGCAGGTCCTGCTCGAGCTGCTTCGAGTCGACCACCGGACCGATGTCGGTGCCTTCCTTGAGCGCGTCGTCGACCTTCAGGGTTTTCATCTTTGCCGTCAGAGCAGAGACGAAGCGGTCGTGTATTCCCTGCGTGACGATCAGGCGGCTCGCAGCGGTGCAGCGCTGACCGGTGGAGAAGAACGCGCTCTGGAGCGACACATTGACCGCGGTGTCGAGGTCCGCGTCGTCGAGCACCACCTGCGGGTTCTTGCCGCCCATCTCGAGCTGCACCTTGGCGAGCCGCGCCGCGCAGTTCTGCGCCACGCGCCGGCCGATCGCAGCGGAGCCGGTGAAGCTGATCGCATCCACACCGGAATCGTTGGACAGGATTTCGCCTACCACCGAGCCGCGCCCCATGACGAGGTTGAACACGCCCGCCGGCAGCCCGGCGCGCGCGATGATCTCGGCGAGCGCCCACGCGCAGCCGGGGACGAGGTCGGCGGGCTTGAACACCACGCAATTGCCGTAGGCGAGCGCCGGCGCGATCTTCCACGCCGGGATCGCGATCGGGAAGTTCCAGGGAGTGATGATGCCGACCACGCCCACCGGCTCGCGCGTGATCTCGACCTTGATCCCGGGGCGCACCGAAGGCAGCACCTCGCCCGCCTGGCGCAGCACCTCGCCCGCGAAGAACTTGAAGAGATAGCCCGCGCGCGTCGCCTCGCCGATGCCCTCGGGCTTGGTCTTGCCCTCCTCGCGCGAGAGCAGGATGCCGAGCTCGTCCTTGCGCCCCAGGATCTCGTTGCCGATTCGATCCAGCGCGTCGGCGCGCCCCTGGATGCTGCCCCGCGACCACGCCGGAAACGCCGAGCGCGCCGCCGCGATCGCCGCGCGCACCTCGGCTTCGCTCGCGCGCGCGTACTCGCCGACCACATCGGCGAGGTTGGAGGGATTAATATTGGGCGCCGGCTCCCCGGCTTGCGCCCAGGCCCCGCCGATGTAGTTCTGGTGCACCGCCATCGCCGACCTCCTGTCCCGGAGCGAATGATGCCACGACCGCTCAGCCCGCTTCTTTATCTCTTCCTCCTGCCCCTGACCCTTTTCGCCGCGTCGAGTGCGGCCCAAGTCACAGTCCAGGAGTATCCCGTCCCGCGCGGGCACCGCGTGCACGATGTGTGGGCCGACCCCGCGCCCGGCGGCCCGGTGTGGATCTCGGCGCAGGGCAGCGGCGAGCTCGGCATCCTCGATCCGAAGAGCGGCAAGTTCGAGTTCGTGCCGCTCGGATCGGGCTCGGCCCCGCACGGCGTGATCGCCGCAGCCGACGGCGGCGTCTGGCTCACCGACGGCGGCCAGAACGCGATCGTGCGCGTGGACTCCAAGACACGCGCCGTGAAGCTCTGGAAGCTGCCCGAGGACGCGGGCTACGCCAACCTCAACACCGCGACCTTCGATCTCAAGGGCGTGCACTGGTTTACCGGCCAGAGCGGCATCTACGGCCGGCTCGATCCGCGGAGCGGCGACATGAAGGTATTCAAGGCACCGAAGGGCAGCGGACCGTACGGCATCCACGCCACGCCCGACGGCACCGTTTACTACGCATCGCTTGCGGGTTCCTATGTCGGGAAGATCAACCCGGACGGCACGGCCGCGGTGATCGAGCCGCCGACGCCGCGCCAGGGCGCGCGCCGCGTCTGGTCCGATTCGAAAGGCAATGTCTGGGTGTCCGAATGGAACTCGGGCAACCTCAGCCGCTACGAGCCCAAGAGCGGCAAGTGGTCCGCGTGGAACGCGCCGGGCCAGGGACCGCAGGTCTATGCCGTCTACGTCGACGAGACCGACAAGGTGTGGGTCTCCGAGTGGGCCTCGCAGAGCATGCTGCGCTTCGATCCGGCCACCGAGCGCTTCGAGAGCTTCAAATCCTCCAGCCGCAACCCCAACGTGCGCCAGATCCACGGCCGCAAGGGCGAGGTGTGGACCCCCGAATCGGGCGCCGACAAGATCGTGGTGTATCGGTACCAGTAAGCACGTCCAATTCGGTAAGGCCGCCTCACGGCTTCCGCTTCGGTTTCGGCGCGCGCGCCTTGGTCGCCGCGACCTTGGAAGACTTCTTCGGCAATGTGAGGGTGTAATCGAGCGCGCGTTGAAGCCAAGCCGCAAGGACCGCGCGATCTTGGACGTCGGAGTCCGGAATGACAACATAGCCGGTCATGGTGCGACCCGGCATTGGCGCGAACTGCTGCGCTCGGCCGGCGGCGGTGGCCGTGGCCGCGCCTTCCTTGCCCAGACGAACGATCACCGAGTCCTGAAACAGCCCGCAGATCATGTTGCCATTCACGAACGCGGCGGCGTAGCCGAACATGGGCTTGCGCACGAGCCCGGGATGAGGCGGCAGAGCCGCCGTAAAGCGCTCGACGAGAGCGGGAGGCGACTTCTTCCAGCTGGTGTTTCGTTGCCTATCGGGTGACTTCAACAGGAAAGCCCGGTAAGCCGGCCGCCTGTGCTGCTCGCCGTATTCGCTGCGCAAGCGCATGCGGATCTTCAATGCACTTCATGCAGGGTTGGTATTCCGCATCGGGATCAGTAATCAGAATGACTGTCCCGAGACGAAATAGGCTCCACGGTTGGCGGTCTACTATTTCGATTGCCAATATTTCGCTCAACTTCACCGTCAAGGACTCTTTGTCTCCAATGCTCGGACTGAACTGTAACTCAGAGCCCGACATTGAGTATTTCATCGACCTCGCCTTCAAATAGAAATACCCCATCCCCAGCAATGCCAAAAGGTAGAGATGGCCGTCAAAATATCTCTTCACCAAATAGGCGATCGCGACAATTCCGACATACTCGTACAAAAAGAGTAGCGGTGATGAACGTCCCTCCCAAATCGCCTTACCCGGCACACTTTCCTCCATTCCGGCCAGCATTAGTTATTAGAGGGCGCATGGAGGCATAACTGATGAACCACTCAAAAAAAGTGTCCACAAAAGCGGATGAAGATCACTGTAGGAGGCGCGCAGCGCCGAGGCGCAAGCGTCGCTTACCAACGCTGTTAGGCGCGCCGCGCATACAAATAGCCACCCGCGAGGCTAGACAGAAGCACGGCTGCCAAATGCAATAGAACGTACCAGGTCGGGGGTGCCGTATTCGAGGGCCCAAGGCTCATGACAATGAAGAACGTCAAACCGATAGCGCCAGCAACGAAGGCCTGACTGAGATGGCGACCGTTCCCGTACAGCGCCGAAACGTATCCGCCGAAAAGACCCGAAAGAAGGATGACAACGAATGACAGGAATTCAGTTGGGGACGTGAGTTCATACCCAAAGCCGGCGTAGGCCTGCTCCAGCGTGAGGCCTTTAGCCAGAGACAGCCGCAAGCTCACATTGGTGACGAGAGTTCCAAAGAGAGCTGAGCTTCCGATTGCTGCCATACCTCCGATCAGTGACGGGCTCCAGCGAAAGCTAGGAGAGTTTGCAGATTGGGGGGAATGTTGGTCAGACATGACGTGCCAAGGCGCCTAACATGGAGTTGTGCGGCGCGCCGCAGCACGCCGCTCATAAAATGATGCCCGCCCGCGGCGCGTCCGCACCAACGCCGTGTTATGTGGCATACCAGCTACTGTCCGAAGCTCATGATCGACAAGCCGATCAGCTTGTACTCAGCAGGGCGCCCTGGCTGCGTATAGCTCGAAAAGCTTAAAGAGACTGATGTCTCCTTTGTGTCGTAACTGAACTTGTAGTCCGGTGCTGCCCCTGGCCGATTTAGGACTTTCTGCACTTCCTCGAAACTCATGCCGTTCCTGATTCCTGGCTTTACTACCCAATCGCCGCGATCGAAAAACGGGTTGCCATCCATCTGCCGTGCAACTTCCCAGTTAATGACATGTTCGCCTATTCGGAGCTCTCTAAATTTCCCACCCCGGAATATGAAAAGGTGACTCTTTCCGTATAGAAGGGCCTTCCGGGTGTCGCTTATGGCAATCACGCCGTTGGGCACGCCAAGCGCGTCGAGCACCTGTTTCTCCGTTGCGCCGAACTTCAACCCGTAAACCAAGCCGTCGGGATCTATCGTGCGATCCAGCTTGCTGTAGCGCGCCGGGTCGTAGCGCGGTTGGAGGTCGATGCCCTCAGTGGCGAGCGCAGCAGTTGCCGCGGCGAAGAAGAAGACGACCGATATAAACGCCTTGCTAGTCACGCTGCCTCCCTATGCCACATAACGTGAATAGGTGACATCGGCCGGCGGGATTGGGAGAGAGCTCTATTTGTGTCCATTATTGTTTGCTCCAGGGCGTACGTTACCTTGTGGAGGCCGCCGCCCCAAAGACATTGGACACACGGGGGCCTCGGCAAAGGCGTCGTTGGACTCAGCGGCGCGGATCGGCGGCCGGGAGGAAGCTTCTCACCACGACCGCGAGGATCGCGAGGGTCGCCAGCATGAGCGCGAGGCTGATCGGGCGGGTGAAGAAGACGGTGGGGTCGCCGCGGGAGAGGAGCATGGCGCGGCGCAGGTGCTCCTCCATCAGCGGCCCGAGGACGTAGCCGAGGAGGAGCGGCGCCGGCTCGCACTCGAGCTTGGCGAGGACGTAGCCGAGCACGCCCAGCCCGGCGCAGAGATACACGTCGACCGGGTTGTTGTTCACGGCGAAGCTGCCGACGGCGCAGAACATCACGATGCACGGGAAGAGCAGGCGGTAGGGAACGCGCAGCAGGTGCACCCACACGCCGACCAGGGGCAGGTTCAGCACGAGAAGCATGAGGTTGCCGATCCACATGCTGGCGACGATCCCCCAGAAGAGCTCGGGCTGGGCGCTCATCACCTGCGGCCCCGGGGTCACGCCCTGCATGATCATCGCGCCGAGCATCAGGGTCATGACCGCGGTGCCGGGGACGCCGAGCGTGAGCGTGGGGATGAACGAGGTCTGCGCCGCGGCGTTGTTCGCCGCCTCGGGCGCAGCCACCCCTTCGATCGCGCCCTTGCCGAAGCGCCCGGGCTCGCGCGCGAGCTTCTTCTCGAGCATGTAGGTCGCGAACGAAGAGAGCGCCGGCCCGGTGCCGGGCAGCAGGCCGAAGAACGCGCCGACGCCGGTGCCGCGCAACGCCGGCAGGAACGAATCCTTGAGATCGCGCAGGGTCGGCATGAGGCTCGGCAGAGGGCCGGTAAAGGCGGCGTCCGGCTCGCTTCTCTCCAGGTTGGTGACGATTTCCGCCACCGCGAAGAGACCCACAGCGATCACCGTGAAGCCGATGCCGTCGGTGAGCTCCGGAATGTCGAAGTCGTAGCGCACCATGCCCGAGTTGACGTCGGTGCCGACCATCCCGAGGAGCAGCCCCAGCGCCACCATGGCGAGGCCCTTGACCGCGTCTCCCTGCGTGAGCACCGCGGAGCCGGTGAGGCCCATCAGCATGAGCGAGAAGTACTCCGCCGGCCCGAAGGCGAGCATCCATTCGGCGAGCGGCGGCGCGGCGAGCGCGAGGAGCAGCGTGCCGATGCAGCCGGCGAGAAACGAGGCGAGCGCCGCGATCGCGAGCGCGGCGCCGGCGCGCCCCTGGCGCGCCATCGCGTAGCCGTCGAGGCAGGTGACCGCGGAGGCGGTCTCGCCGGGAAGATTGACCAGGATCGAGGTGATGGCGCCGCCGTATTGCGCGCCGTAGTAGATGCCCGCGAGCATGATGAGCGAGGGCAGCGGCGGCAGGTAGAACGTGATCGGGAAAAGGAGCCCGATGGTGGTGAGGGGGCCGATCCCCGGAAGCACGCCGATCAGCGTGCCGAGCGCGACCCCGGTGAAGCAGTAGAGGAGGTTCTGGGTCGAGAACGCGACGCCGAAGCCCAGCGCTAAGCTGTCAATTACATCCATTGGAACGGCAAGGCGAAGAGCGGGTACGGCAGCTTGAGCCCGTACACGAACACGCACGCCGCGAACGCGCACATCAGCGCCGTGAGCGGGAGCACCTCGCGCAGGCGGAACTCGCGTCCCGCCGCGGCGGCGAGCGGAAGCATCAGCGCGAGCGCCGGGACCAGGCCGAAGCGCGGCATGAGAAAGCCGAAGAGAGCGATGGAGGCGCTGATCGAGGCGAGCGGCTTCCAGCCCCACTCCACGGGAGTCCAGTCGCGCCGGCGGAACGCGCGCAGCCCCACGCAGGCGCCGAGCGCGATGAGCACCCAGCCGAGAACCGAGGGAAAGTAGCCCGGCCCCATGCGCATCGCGCTGCCGACCGGGTAGCCGCGCGCGACGCTCAGCGCGAACGCGCCGATCAGGATGAACAGCGCCCCGGCGAGAACGTCCCGGTGCAGGTGCATCGCGCCGAGAGCATACGCCGGCGCCACAGCAGGAAAAAGCCAGGAAAAAGAAAACGGCCGCCGAAGCGGCCGCGAAGATGAAGCGGCTTGGTCCCCCTCTTTTTATCGGGGGGTGACCTCCCTTGTTACTTGCTCTGCCTCAGTGCAGGGTTCTTGCGAAGGTACGGCCGCGCAGGTAGTCGTACGCGTGCGGCTGCTCGTACACCAGGTCGGTGATCGCGAGGGTGATCTCGTCGTAGATCTCGGTGTACTGCTCCTGGTCGAGCTTGGGATAGATGCCGATCTCGGTGACGAAGAGATCGGCGTCCGGAATGCGGGTCTTGTCCACGCTCTTCGGCAGCCCCGAGCGGTCCTGCACGGCAAAGCCGCAGAGGGCCGGGCAGCGGGCGAAAAGCCCCTTGATCTTGGCGGCGACGTCGGCTTCGAGCCGGCCGAGGAGGGTCTCCGGGAAGCCGGGTTTGAACTCTAAAGTCTTCATGTAATTCATGCCTCTAACGGGTGAATCCCAAGGTAAATCCCATCACCGATTACGTTACCGGCGTGTCACGAAAACACCAATAGGGAAATACCTGAGACAACTACACCAAAACCCCTAGCGGGGAAAATTTGGTGCCGTCAGAGAAGAGAAACGACGGGAATCAGTGCAGCGTGCGCGCGAAGGTGCGGCCGCAGAGGATCTCGGTGGCGTCGGGTTGCTCGGCGAGCAGCTCCGAGAGCGTCGCCGCGATTTCCTGGAAGATCTCGCCGTACTGGTCGTGGGTGAGCGAGGGCAGCACGCCGATGTCGGAAACGAAGAGCTCTCCGTCCTCGCCGCTGCGCGCGCAGCTGTCCGGGATGTCGTGCTGGCCGCGGACCGAGAATCCTGCCAGCGCCGGGTAGCGCTCGAAAAGGTGCTCGATAGAGGTGGGCACGGGCTTTTTCATGGCTTCAGCGTACGAGCCTTTGATTTCGTATCGCGGCCTGCCACCCGGGCCCATGCGGCGTAGGTCGATTCCTGTCGCGATCGAGCGACGCTTGTTTGGACGTTCCGACATGCCCCTAGGCTACGCAGGGCCCGGGGAGAGATGGGTGAGGGAGTGTCATCTGCCGCCCAGCGGGGCGGCAGAATTGCCTGCACCTTACGAAGGCTGACCCTTAGTGGAGATGGCGCACGAACGTCCGTCCGTGCAGCACCGAGCGCGCGTCGGGGCGCGCGCAGATGAAATCGAGCAGGCCGACCGCGATCTCGTCGTAGACGCGCTCGGTGAGCGCGGGCTCGAGCTCGGGGTAGATGCCGATGTCGGTGACCACGAGGCCTTCGAGCGCCGCGGATTGCAGGTGCTTCGGCAGGCCGGCGGCGTCCTGGATCGTGAATCCCTGGAGCGCGGGACAGCGCTCGAAGATCGCCTCGACCCGGGTGGCGAGGTCGCGCTCGATGTGGGGCTCGGAGGTCAGGTTGCCCAGCTCGACGAGTTTCATGTCCGGGGTTGCCGCAAGTTACGGGCCCAGCCCGGCGCCCCCCACGACGCGTAAATCCCTTGTAAAAACTGCTGCTTAGTGCAGGGCTCGGACGAACGTCCGGCCGCGCAGGAAGTTCAGGGCCTCGGGCAGCTCGGCGACGAGCTGCGTGACCGCGCGCGCGATGTCGTCGTAGACCTCGTCGTACTGCTGGGTGCCGCGGCGCGGGTACAGCGTGATCTGGGTGATGAAGAGCTCGCCCACGAGATTCTCGCGGTCGATGTGATCGGCCAGCCCGGCCTTGTCCTCGATCACGAAGCGGTGCAGATCGGGCCGGCGCCCGAACACGGCCCGCAGCCGCGCCTCCACCGCCGGCAGGCGCGCGTCGCCCTGTTCTTCTTCTGGACCCCCTTTGTCCACATCGTCACGATAGCACCTACACGGAAATCGCGGACATGACGTATGCCCTCGGGCGCGCGAGCGCTTCAGGGCTAAAGTGCGGAAAACAAACGATGAATATTCCCAGCTACGACCCGGCGGCCGCGCTCGAATTCTTCCGTGCCGGCGGCGCGGTGGAGGCCATCCCGGCCGGCCGCACGATCTTCCGCGAGAGCCGCTTCGGCCGGCGCCTGCTGAACGGGTTCGGCCGCCGCCTGCTGCTCCAGCGCGACAAGATGTACCTGCTGCTCAAGGGCCGCGTGAGCCTCGTCGCCGGCAGGCACGAGCTGCGCTCGGTGAAGTCGGGCGAGATTTTCGGCGAGATGGCCGCGCTCGCGAACATGCCGCGCAGCGCGACCGCGGTGGCGAAGACCCCCTGCCGCGTCATCGCGCTCGACCAGCGCCAGTTCAGGAAGGCGCTCGCCAGGAAGCCCGCGTTCGCGCTCATGCTGATGAAGCTCATGGTGAAGCGGCTGCGCGAAACTTTGGCGCACGTCAAGGCGGCCGACGCGTTCTCGGACGACGATGCGCTCGAGGAATCGGCGGTGTTCAATCCGCGGCTCCTCGCCGACACGGTGCGCGGCCTCTCGGACGATCCACCGGTCTCGTTCCTGCGAAACCAGGTGATCCTGGAGGAAGGCCAGCTCGGAACGCGCATGTACGTGGTGCTGGAAGGGCGCGTCGCGGTCACGATCGGCAAGCGCGTGGTCGACCGCATCGGCCCAGGCGGCGTGCTCGGCGAGCTCGCGCTCCTCGACCAGGTGCCGCGCGTCGCGAGCGCGCTGGCCGAGGACAACGTCTCGCTGCAGCCGATCAGCCGCAACGCCTTCATCGCCCTGATCAATCTCGACCCGGAGCTGGGTGCGGCGATGCTCGCGACGCTCGCCGAGCGGCTGCGCTATCTCACGGGACGCCTGAAATAGCCAAGCTTTTCTACGGCTGGAGGATGGTCGGGGCCGGCTGCGGCCTGCAATTCCTGCAGGCGGGCCGGCTGCACCACGCCTTCGGCGGCTACCTCGCGGTGCTGCAGGACGACCGCGGCTGGAACAAGACCCAGCTCTCCGCCTCGGCGTGCTCGCCTTCGGCGGCGGCTTCATGCTGCTCTCGCAGATCGACTCGCTCGCCTGGGTCTACTGCGCCTTCATCGTCATCGCGCTGGGCTTGAGCATGTGCGGGTTCTTCCCGATCAACGTCGCGCTCATCAACCGGTTCGAGCGCTGGCGGGCGCGTGCGCTCTCGTCGCTGTCGCTGGGCCTCGCCTTCGGCGGCATCTTCGTTCCCATCGTCGGCTGGTCGCTCTCGCATTTCGGCTGGCGCGCCACCGCGTTCGGCTCGGGCGTGTTCGCGCTCGCGCTCGGGCACGGCTTCGCGCTGCTCGCCGGCGTCGAATCCGTGTTCTTCGTCCTTGCCAGGCGCCCGGCACCGCCGCTACGCTGCACGGCATGAGCAGCCCCCAGAAGAAGGCCGCCGCGGCCGCGGAGTCCTTGAAGGACCCCAACCTCGAGCTCGCGCGCGAGATCTTCATCGGCATGGCGCAGCGCATCTACAGCGCGCCCTCGAGCCCGGAGCAGAAGAAGCCCGATCCGAAAGCGCTCGCCACGCTGTGCTTTCGACTGGCCGAGGCCTTCGAGGCCGCCTCGCACGAGACTCCCAAGGTGAAAGCCGCGCTGGAAGCCGCCAACAAGGCCGCGGTGAAGCTGGACGACGTGGACTTGAGCCACGTGTTCCAGCCCACCGACAAAACATAGCACTGGCCTTTTGCTTCAATAGGTTATAGAATGGCGGGCTCGCTTTGCCCCCATCTCACCTCGAGGATTTCAATGGCTCTTCCCGCAGTCGAGCGCAGGAATTTCAAGATCGGCAAATACGACATCGTGGCGCAGCCGGCTTTCGGCTCGGCCCACATGCTCCGCTACACGGTGATGCTCAACGGCAAAAGGCTGGGGGCGCTCCTCAGCGTGCCGACCGAGTCGGACTGCCGCTTCCTGGAAAGCCCGCCGGCTGTGCCGCCCGTGAAGATTTTCCAGGTGACCCACCGGCCGGGGCGGCCGAAGAAGAACGCGAGCCCGCCGGCCGCGCAGTCGCTCTCCGAGCCGGCGCACCGCGGCCTGCGCCACGACGAGCTGCCGCCGGGCACGCTGCCGCTGGACATCAAGCGCTCGGAATAGAATCGGGCGCGTGAGCACGCGCCGAAAGTTCCTCCGCCGTCTTGCCGCGGCGGCGGCCGCTCCCGTCGTTGCCACCCAGTGGCCCGCTGCGGCGTGGTCCCAGGCAGCCAAGAAAGCGAAGCCCCCGCCCGGGATCCTGGTCAACGACCTGCACTCGCTGCTCAACTCGACGCGCGTCTATCGCATCGCCGCGCCGACGAGCCTCGAGGCGCTGCGGCCGCTCCTCGCCTCGGCGCGCAAGGAGAAGCGCCCGGTATGCATCGCCGGCGGGCGCCACGCGATGGGCGGGCAGCAGCTCTGCGCCGACGCGCTGATGCTCGACATCCGCAAGCTGAACCGCGTGCTCGCGTTCGACGGCGAGCGCGGCCTGCTCGAGGTGGAATCGGGCATCGAGTGGCCCGAGATCCTCGCCTACCTCCAGACCCAGCTCGTGGCGCTGAACCGCGCCGACAAGGCCGCGCCGCCGGCAAAGGCCTGGACCTTCGCCCAGAAGCCGGCCGGCGCCGACCGCATCACGATCGGCGGCTCGCTCTCGGCGAACATCCACGGCCGCGGGCTCGCCATGCGGCCCTTCATCGACGACGTCGAGTCCTTCAAGCTGGTGAACGCGCGCGGCAGCCTGGTGAACTGCAGCCGCGAGGAGAACGCGGATCTCTTTCGCCTCGCCATCGGCGGCTACGGCCTGTTCGGCTTCATCTATTCGGCGACGCTGCGGCTCGTGCCCCGGCGCAAGCTCGAGCGCGTGGTGGAGGTGCGCGACATGGCCGGCCTCACCGGCGCGTTCGCCGAGCGCGTGCGCGAGGGCTTCAGCTACGGCGACTTCGAGTTCTCGATCGACGAGAAGTCGGAGGACTTCCTGAAGCGCGGCGTGCTCTGCGTGTACCTGCCGGTGGAGGAGGACCGGCCGATGCCGAGCCTGCAGCGCGAGCTCGGCGAGGGCGACTGGACCGAGCTTCTCTACCTCGCGCACACCAACAAGGCCGAGGCGTTCAAGCGCATCGCCGGCTACTACGGCGCCACCAACGGCCAGATCTTCTGGTCCGACGAGCAGCAGATGAGCGTCTACGCCGACGACTATCACCGCGCGCTCGACCGCATGATGAACGCGGAGGGCAGGTCGAGCGACCCGATCAGCGAGATCTTCTGCGAGCGCGATGCGCTGGAGCGCTTCATCGGCGAGGTGCGCGACTATGCGCGCCGCGATGGCGTGAACATCGTCTCGAGCCAGGTGCGCCTGATCGAGGAGGACCGCGAGAGCTTCCTCGCCTGGGCGCGCAAGCCCTACGCCTGCGTCAGCTTCAGCCTGCACGTGGAGCACACCACCGGCGGCATGATCCGCGCCGGCGACGCCCTGCGGCGCCTGATCGACATCGGGCTGCGCCACGGCGGCGGCTACAACCCCACCTACCATCGCTACGCGCTGAGGCGCCAGGTCGACCTGTGCTACCCGCAGATGCACGAGTTCCTCAAGCTCAAGCGCAAGTACGACCCGGACGAGCTCTACCAGAGCGACTGGTACCGCCACTACAAGCGGATGTATTTCCCGGAGAAGTGACCTAAAAGAACGCCAGCGCGCGCGCCTCGATGCTCTGCCGAGGCGGCGCGCCCGGGGGCGTGGCCGGATCGTCGAACGAGGTGTGCGGCGTGAAGCGGGCGCGGCCGTCCTTCTCGGAGTCGTAGACCTTGAACACGATCGCCTCGTCGCGGCGCATGTCGGGGAAATAGAACCAGCGGTGCCGCGGGCTGTACTTGAGGCGGTAGGTCTGGCCGACGCGATGCGGGTAGCGCCGCTCGGCCACCAGCAGGTCCTCGGGCGCGACGCTGCGCGCATCCGCGACGGCGAGCGGGTTGGCGCGGATCGGAGTGGCCGCATCGGGGTAGGCGGCGCGCCACACCTGGATGATGGCAAAGCGCCGCGCGAGCAGCCCCTCGGCCTGCTCATTCATGATCTCGCGCACGCGCTGCGGCCCCGACCACTCGGTGTAGTCGTTGTGCGCCGAGAGCACCGGCTCGCGCAGCAGCTTCGCTTCCCTCTCCTCTTCGCTGCCGGAGCGCAGCGTGTGGTCGAACACCACGACCCGGATTGCGCCCGAGCGCGCCTTGATCAGGTCCTCGACCTCCCGGTAGTAGACGCTCTTCAGCTCCACGGGATCGAAGAAGCTCTTCACCGCGGTGCGGTGCTCGACCAGCTCGAAGCCGTTGCGCTCCAGAGAAAGCTCTTCGTTCCTGCCGTTCGAGATATCGACTGGATGAAGCTCGCCCGTGCCGCTGCTGCGGCGCCGGATGTTGTTCGGCCCGAAGGTCTCGTTGACCAGCTTCTCGCCGGTGTCCGCGGTATAGCTGATATGCGCTTGCATCGCCGATATTCTAGAATCGCTGGCGGCGAAATTACACCGGAGCGACAGCGGCATGAAAAAAGTCATCCTGGCACTGCTTCTCGCGGCGCTGGCGGGCTGCGACACCACGGTCAAGAAGGAGGAAATGGCCTCGGTCGACTACGGCCCGAAGCCGACGCGCTGGCGCGAAGAGATCAAGAGCTATCTCGACATCCGCCTGGCGAGCCCCAAGGAGGCGCTGGTCGAGTACCGCTCCGAGCTGAAGCAGCTCTTCCAGCGCGACAGCGTGCTGCGCGAGCGCCAGTACGGCTGGGCCGCCTGCGTGTGGGTCAACGACAAGAACCGCGAGGGCAAGTTCGACGGCTTCTACCCGATGACCTTCTTCTTCCGCGACGAGAAGATCGTGGCGGTGAATAACGGCCCCGACGACTTCGGCCTCATCGGCTCGCGCCTGGCGCGCGAGCAGTGCGCCCAGCTGGAAACCCGCTAAGAAACAAGCTTGAAGAGGCGCCGGGCGTTGTCGCGGCCGATCTTCCTGCGGTCGTGCTCGCTGATGGGCGCGGCGTCGAACCAGTCGGCGGCGTGGTCGATGTTCTCGAACGGCCAGTCGGTGGAGAACAGGATCCGGTCGGAGCCGATCTCGAGCATCGCGCCGAGCAGGCTCTGGGTGCGGAAGTTGCCCGAAGTGGTGAGATAGAAGTTCTCCTGGAAGTACTCGCCGAGCTTCCTCTTCGCCGGGTAGCGCGGCGGCTGCCCGGTCCAGGCGTTGCGGTGGTCGGCGCGCCAGATGCTGTAGGGCAGGCCCTCGCCCAGGTGCCCGAGGATGATCCGCAGGCGCGGATGCGCGTCGAACAGCCCCGAGGCCATCAGCCGCAGCGCGTGCACCGCGGTTTCCTGGGCGAACGCCCAGGTGGGACCGAGGAGCCAGGGGTGCCCGTCGTAGATCTGCGACGCACTCGGCAGCGGGTTGCGGGGGTGCAGGTAGAAGGGAACGTCGAGCTTCTCGCACTCGGCCCAGAATCCCCGGTAGCGGGCATCGTCGAGGTAGACCATGGCATCTTTTTTTTCTATCTGAGAAAACCCGTTGACGAGGGCGCCGCGCAATCCCAGCTCCTTCACGCAGCGCACGAGCTCGCGCGCCGCTTCGTCGGGGTCCTGCATGGCGAGCGCCGCGAGGCCCTGGAAGCGCTGCGGGCGCTTGCTTACCTCGGCGGCCAGAAAATCGTTCGCGCGGCGCGCAAGCCCGGCCGCGCGCGCCGGGTCGGGGATGGCCTGCACCGCCGGCGCGTTGAGCGACAGCAGCATGAGCTCCATGCCGCTCGCGTCCATCTGCCTCAGGCGATAGTCCTGAATGTCGAGCAGGCGCTTCTCGAGCTCGGGCCAGACCGCGTCGCCCAGGAACCCCTTGGAGTCCCCGAGGGTCTCGGGGATCGCGAAATGCTCTTCCAGCCCGATCTTGCCTTGCATGCGCCCTCCTCTGCGGAGTCCGGCGCATGTTAATAGCAAACTACGTCAGGGAAACTACCTCATGCGGTCCAGGACGCTGCGGTTCGAATTCGCCGCGAGCAGGGTGACGAGCGCGCCGAACACCATGCCCAGGCCGAATCCCACGCCCACGGCGGTCCAGGGGTTCTGCTGCACCGTCCGGTCGGCGTAGGCCGCCGCCACGCGCGCGCGCTCCGAGGCGCTCGTCACGTACTGCTCCAACGTCGCGCGCATGTTGCGCAGCGTCTCTTCGGTCGTGGTCGGAATTTCCTGCACGTTGCTCGGAGCTTTGTTCGTCTGCGCGTATTCCATGGCGTCCCTCTCGTCGAAAGTTACGCCAATGGAGAGCAATCGCCGTGCCTGAAAAAAATCGGGGTCAGAGCCCTATTTCCTGCAGCTGCGCGCCGCCGGAAATAGGGCTCTGACCCCGATTTTTTACGGTGTGCCTATGTAGTCGCGCTTGCCGAGCTCGACGCCGTTGGCGCGCAGGATGTCGTAGGCGGTGGTGACGTGGAAGTAGAAGTTGGGGTAGACGAAGCCGAGCAGGTACTGCAGGCCGGTGAAGGTGACCTCCTTGCCGCCGAGCTTGAGGGTCACTGCCCGCTCTTCGCTGCCGTCGATCTTTTCGGGACTCACCGAGAGGACGAAGTCGACGGTCCTGGCGATGCGCTGCTTGAGCTCGGCGAGGCTCTGCTCGGTGTCCTCGTGCTTGGGAATGTCCACGCCGGCGAGGCGCGCCACCGCCCCCTTGGCGCTGTCGCAGGCAACCTGCACCTGGCGCGCGAGGGGGAACATGTCGGCGATGAGGCGCATGCCGCACATCACGGCCGGATCGATCTTCTTCGCCTCGCAATGGGCCTGCGCCTTGTCCAGGATCGCCGACAGGTTGCGCAGGGTGTTGGCGAAGCGCGGCGCGCTCGCCTGGTACATCGAGATCTTCATGTCGGCTCCGGTCTGGGGGTGAACGTGGGCTGAAAGCGTACGCTGCGGTTGCGGCCGCGCTCCTTGGCGGCATACAACGCGCGGTCGGCGTGGGAGATGCCCACCGTGTAGTCGGCGTCCTCCTGGCCGAGCTCGGCGATGCCGATGCTCACTGTGGTGCGCAGCCCCGATCTTGCGACCGCCGCGCCCTCGATG
>Ga0070696_100000523_pt1 | contig 24329 bp, 21 predicted proteins | sample KBSK1253metaG_FD_65474 | JGI IMG/M metagenome (GOLD analysis project Ga0070696, IMG submission 65474) | Corn, switchgrass and miscanthus rhizosphere microbial communities from Kellogg Biological Station, Michigan, USA - KBS K1-25-3 metaG | ecosystem: Host-associated > Plants > Roots >... | reverse complement strand
GCGGCGGCCATCCAATTGGCGGAAAGCTTTATGTTCCCGACAGAGGCGACGTGCGCCGCGGCGATGTTGGTAATGGCCTCGCCGACCGCCATGCGACCTGAGGCCGCGGCGTCGATCAGCGCGAGCGGTGTGCGCTCGCCGATTGCCATCGCTTCGCCGGCGTAGCCCTCATAGTCGAGCAGCGTCACGGCGCAGTCCGCCACCGGGACCTGCCACGGTCCGACGAACGGGTCGCGCGCGCAAAGGCCCCCGACCGTGCGATCGCCGATCGACACCAGGAAGTGCTTCGCTGCGACCGCCGGGTGCCGCATGATGCGATGCGCGGCGCTGTCGGGCGTGATCTTGTCGAGCACGAGCCGTTCCGGTGTGCTCGGCACGTGGCGCACGTCGCGCAGCATCTTCGGCGGCTTGCCCAGGATGACGCCGAGCTCGATATCCACCGGGCGAGTATCGAACTTGCTGTCAGTCACCAGCAGCCGACCGTCATCGGTGGCGCTGCCGAGAACCGCGAATGGACAGCGCTCGCGGGCGCAGATGGCGCGGAAGCGTTCCAAGTCGGCGGGCGCAATCGCGAGCACGTAGCGCTCCTGCGCTTCGTTGCACCAGATCTCGCGCGGCGACATGCCGCTGTCCTCCGACGGGATGGCACGCAGTTCCAGCTTCGCGCCGCGCTGCGCCGACCAGACGAGCTCGGGCAATGCGTTCGACAGGCCGCCGGCGCCGACGTCGTGGATCGAGAGAATCGGATTCGCGCCGCCAAGCTGCCAGCAGCGGTCGATGACTTCCTGGGCGCGGCGCTCGATCTCGGCGTTGTCGCGCTGCACGGAATCGAAATCGAGCTCCGCGACGTTGGCGCCGGCACCCATCGACGAGGCGGCGCCGCCGCCCATGCCAATCCGCAAGCCCGGACCGCCGAGCTGGATGAGCAGGCTGCCGGCGGGCAGCGGCGCTTTCGTGGCGTGCGCGGCATCGATGTTGCCGATGCCGCCGGCGAGCATGATCGGCTTGTGATAGCCGCGGTTGCGGTACTCGAAGGTACGGAAGTAGCCGCAGAGATTCGGCCGCCCGAACTCGTTATTGAACGCGGCGGCGCCGATCGGCGCCTCCAGCATGATGTCCAGGGCGCTCGCGATGTGTGCGGGCTTGCCGATCGAATGCGCCTCCCACGGATGCTCGTGCCCCGGGATGCGCAAGTGGGAGGTGGCGTAACCGACGAGCCCCGCTTTGGGCTTGGCGCCGCGGCCGGTCGCTGCTTCGTCGCGGATCTCGCCGCCCGCGCCGGTCGCCGCGCCCGCGAAGGGCGAGATCGCGGTCGGGTGATTGTGCGTCTCGACCTTCATCACGGTATGCGTCAGCCCGGCGTGCCGCGCGTAAGTGCCATCGGCTCGCGGGTGGAAGCGCTGCGCGCTGCCGCCTTCCATGATGGCGGCGTTGTCGGCATACGCGAGGACCGTGCCTCGCGGATTCACCGCGTGCGTATGGCGGATCATCGCGAAGAGTGACTGCTCCTTTCTTTCACCGTCGATGATCCAGTCGCCGTTGAAGATCTTGTGCCGGCAATGCTCGGAGTTCGCCTGCGCAAACATCGTGAGCTCCGCGTCGGTCGGGTCGCGACCGAGCGCGCGGTAGGCCCGCTCGAGGTACTCGATCTCGTCGTCGCTCAGCGCGAGGCCCAAGCGGCGATTCGCTTCGCGCAGCTCGGCGATCGGAACGCTCTGCAGCGCGCGCGGTGGCACGTGGGCGAAGAGCTGCGCCGCTTGGTCGAACGATGAGAGCACCGTCTGAGTCATGCGGTCGTGCAGCAGCGCGGCGACGCCCGGGCTTTCGGACTGAACGTAGTAAGCGGTGCCGCGCTCAATGCGCTTCAGCGCCGTCAGGCCGCAGTTATGCGCGATATCGGTCGCCTTCGACGACCAGGGCGAAAGCGTGCCGAGGCGTGGAACCACCAGGTAGAGGCGGCCGCTCGCTTGAACCGGCGGCTCGCCGTACGCGAGCAGCCTCTCGAGGATGGTGCGTTCCGGCGGCGCGAGGTCGCGCTCGAGCTCGATGAAGTGCCGGTATTCGGCGGCGACAGCGCGGATGCCGGCATCGACTTTCTGCAGTCGCGCGAGCAGCTTGGCGAGCCGAAACTCGGAGACCGCGCGCGGCCCGCGGAGCTGCAGGATCTCAGGCACTAAGACGTCTCTGAATAAGCGGCCAATGGTCGTTCCCGCACGAGCCGGAACGGCAGTTCTCGAGGATCATCTGGACCCGCGGTGGCGGGCGCGGCGCAGCCGAAGCCTCGCTAGTTGCGAAGTTGCGGCTCCTTCACAGTCCCGCCGATCAGCAGCGTCGCGCGCCGGGTATCGTCCGACACTTTCAGATCGACCACGATGCGACCGGACAGCGCGCCGTTATTGGCGATGTCGGCGCTCGCGCCGGCGTTCAGCCGCCCAGCGCCGATATTGACGTTGCGCAGCGCGACCGAGCCGCGGTCGTAGATGGCTTGCCCATTCATCTCGGCGAACTGCGTAGTGCCCGCGGCCTGCTTGCCGCCGGATTGGATGTAACGGGCGAGGTCGAAGCTGCCGAGCGTTCCCTGGCTGACGGTGAAAGTGCCATCGAGCCGGCTACCGGTGACGAGGCCGGCCGGATCGGGCGCGCTCATGCTGAATTTCGCCGTGCCGTCGGCATTGCCCGATGACACCAGCGCCGGGGCGAATACCGCCGCGTTGATGTTACGCACGGTGACGATGCCGTCGACGTTCCAGCTGCCTGACCAGCGCACGTTCGCCTTGCCGGAAATGCCGCCCTGGAAAAGCGCGCCACCCCACTCGCTGATCGTCATGCCGCGCGGCGTCGCGACGCCGCGCATCGCGAACTTGCTGAGCGTCACCTGCGGCGCGATCGGCAGGGTGAAGCCGCCTGCCAGCACGTCGAAATCGATCGAGCCGTCCTGCTTTGGAGTCAACCTGGCCACCAGACCGTCGGGACCCTCGACCTTCGCGCTTCGCAGCATGCCGCGGGCGTCGAACGTCGCCTCGGCGAAAAGGTCCTTCGGCAGTGTCGCCGGTCCCGGCACCTGCAAGTTCTTCACGCTGAGGCTCGAGATGTTCAGATTGTCTGCCCGCACCTTGGCGAAGAGCGCATCGCCAATCGCCTCCTGCGGCAGGCTGACGCCCTCGATGCGCACGTTGGTGAACTCCTTCTTCGCGCCGAACAGTCCCCCCGGCCAGCCGCTCGCGATCACGCGCGTGATCTTCGCGTCGCCGACGCGCACGTTGCTGAAGCGGATCTGCGGCAGCCCGCTGAAAAGCCACAGATTCGCCGAGCCGATCTTCACCGTGCGCCCGAGCGCCTCGCTCGAAACGCGCTCATAGTCCGCCGTATCGAGCGGCACGATGTGCGCCGCGCCGACCGCGACGATGAGGAGTAGCGCCAACGTCGTCGCGACGGGCTTGCCCCACTTGACCGGCCGGCGCGGTCGCGACGGCGGCGGTGGGGTATACGCGGCCTCCTCCTTTTTCTTCTTTTTCTTCTCGGCGGCGCGTGCTTGTTCCTCTTCCCGGGCCTTAGCCTGTGCGATTTCTTCCTCCTCGCGCTTCACCTCTTCCATGTCGAGGTCGTCGTCGCTGACCGGGATGTCGTCTTCTTCTTTCGGCTGATGTTTCTTGCCTTCGGCTGCCATCGCTGCCGCGGTGGCCGCTTCAGCCTTGCGGTGGATTTCCTCGGCTTCGCGCCTGCGACGCTCTTCTTCCTGCGCCCGCCGCTCTTCTTCGCGCGCGCGGCGCTCCTCTTCCTCCTGAGCGCGCCGCGCCTCCTGCGCCAGGCGCTCCTCTTCCTCCTCGGCCTGGCGGCGCCGATCAGCCTCTTCCTTGACCTTGCGGGCGAGCTCGGCGCCCTGGCGCTGGCGCTCCGCCTGAGCCTCGCGCTCGGCGTCTTGCGCTGCCTGATCGGCCGGGTCGCTGGTGAAGCTCTCCAGGTCGGCGAGTAGCGAATCGGCAAAGGCGTCCTTCTTCTTTGCTTTTTTCGTCACGCCGTCGCCCGGCCCCGGCGCCGCTGCCACCTGCGACATCGCCGCCGCTGCCGCCGCCGCGGCTGCCGCGGCCTCGCGCTGCGCCGCCTCTTCCGCCTCGCGCTGCTTGCGTTCCTCTTCCTGCTGGCGACGCGCCGCTTCGCGCTGGCGTTCGGCTTCCAGCCGCGCCTTCTCTTCGGCCTCCTTGCGGGCGCGCTCGGCTTCCTGCTTCGCCTTGCGCTCGGCTTCTTCGCGCGCCTTGCGCTCGGCTTCCAGTTTCTGCCGTAGCTCCTCGGCTTCGCGGCGCGCTTTCTCTTCGGCTTCCTTGCGCGCACGCTCGGCTTCTTCTTTCGCCTTGCGCTCCGCCTCCGCCTTGGCCTTGCGCTCGGCCTCCTCACGCGCCTTGCGTTCCGCTTCGAGCTTGCGCTCGAGCTCCTCGCGCGCCTTGCGCTCGGCCTCGAGCTTCGCCTTGGCCTCGGCTTCGGCTTTCGCGCGTGCCTCCGCTTCGGCTTTCGCCTTCGCTTCGGCGACTTGGCGCGCGGCCGTTTCCTGCGCCGCCTTCGCTTTCGCCTCGGCTTCGGATTTGGCGCGGGCGGCGGCCTGTTCCTTGAGCTTGTCTTCCGCCTCGGCGCGCGCTTTGGCTTCCATCTCCGCGCGCGCCTTGGCTTCGGCTTCCTTTTTTAGCTTGTCGCGCTCGGCGGCGGCTTTGGCTTCGGCTTCTTCGCGCGCCTTGGCGAGCACCGTGGTCTGCTCGAGCGCAGAAGGCGTCGCCGCGGGTCGCGACGGCGGCTTGCTCGCGCCGAGGGAGCTGAAATCGAGATCGCCGAGGCCTCCCTCCTGCGCCTTGGCGGCGGGCTTGGGCGCGGGCCGCGATACCGGCGCCGCTGCCGCCGGCTTCACCGGCGAGGCGGCCGGCGTCCCGGCGGTCACCTCGCGGATGAAGCCGTCCTTGTCGAGCTGCGCGATGATTTTCTGGAACGACGCGTCGTAGGTCTTGCCGACTTTCTGCGCCACGTCGGCGAGCGTGGCGCGGCCGTCGATGGCGGCGAGCACGGCTCGGTCGCCACGCTGCAGCAGGCTCGTCTTGCCTGAGGCCTCCTGCACTCCCTTACCCGACTTCGAGTAGATGGCGGTCGGATTCATTTCTTGGCCGCCATTATATTAGTGAGGCGAGCCGTACCCGCCGCCGCCGGGACTCTCAATGACGAATATGTCGCCCGCGGCCATCTCGGTCTGGTCGAACGGCCCGAGCTCGACACGCGTGCCGTCGGCGCGCAGCACGTAATTTCTTCCACGCTCGCCCGGCTCGCCGCCCGCCATGCCGTGCGGCGCGACCCGGCGGTGGCCGGAGAGGATGGCCGCGGTCATCGGCTCGAGGAACCGTACTCGCCGGATCGCACCGCTGCCGCCGCACCAGCGGCCGCGTCCGCCTGATCGGTGGCGGATCTCGAAGCTCTCGAGGCGTACCGGGAAGCGCCATTCGAGCACTTCCGGGTCGGTGAGGCGTGAATTCGTCATATGCGTCTGCACGACGTCCGCGCCGTCGAAGCCCGGGCCGGCGCCCGATCCGCCGCCGACTGTCTCGTAGTACTGGTAGCGGTCGTTGCCGTATGTGAAATTGTTCATCGTGCCCTGCGCCGAGGCCATCACCCGCAGGGCGCCATAGAGCGCTTCGGTCAGGCACTGTGAGGTCTCGACGTTGCCGGCGACCACCGCCGCGGGGTAGCGCGGTTTCAGCATGCAGCCGTCCGGAATAATCACGTTCAGCGGCTTCAGGCACCCCGAGTTGAGCGGGATGTCGGCGTCGACCAGCGTGCGAAAGACGTACAGCACCGCCGCCATGCACACCGCCGAGGGGGCGTTGAAGTTGTTCGGCAGCTGCGCCGACGTGCCGGTGAAATCGATGGTGGCGCTTCGCCGGTCGGTGCCGATGGTGATGCGCACCCGGATCACGGCGCCGTTGTCGAGCGGCAGCTCGAACTCGCCGTCCTTCAGCACGCCGATCACCCGGCGTACTGATTCCTCGGCATTGGCCTGCACGTGCCCCATGTAGGCCTGCACCACCTCCAGCCCGAACTCCTCGACCATGCGACCGAGCTCCTGCACGCCTTTCTCGTTCGCCGCGATCTGCGCGCGCAGATCGGCGATGTTTTGCTCGACGTTACGCACCGGATGGCGACCCGACTTGAGCAGCTCGATGGTCTCGCGGTCGCGAAAGCGGCCCTCTTCCACCAGCAGGAAGTTGTCGATCAGAACGCCTTCCTCTTCCACCACCTTCGAGCCCGGTGGCATCGATCCCGGCGTAATGCCACCGATGTCGGCGTGGTGCCCGCGCGAGCCGACGTAGAAAAGGATCTTGCCGTCGCGAAACACCGGCGTGATGACGGTGACATCCGGCAGATGGGTGCCGCCGTTATACGGCGCGTTGAGCACGTAGACGTTGCCGGGCTTGATGCGCCCGGCGTTCTCGCGGATCACGGTCTTGATCGACTCGCTCATCGAGCCCAGATGCACCGGCATGTGCGGCGCATTGGCGATGAGATTGCCCCTGCCATCGAAGATGGCGCAGGAGAAATCCAGCCGCTCCTTGATGTTCACCGAGTAGGCCGTGTTCTGCAGCCGCAGGCCCATCTGTTCGGCGATCGACATGAACAGGTTATTGAATATCTCGAGCCGCACCGGATCGACCTCAGTGCCGATGGCAGCAGCGGTGGTTCGCGGGCGCGTGCGCTCGAGGACCAGGTGGTCGAGCTCGGTGACGCTGGCGCGCCATTCCGGCTCGATCACCGTGGTGGCATTGGCCTCGGCGATGATCGCCGGGCCTTCGATGCGCTGTCCGGCGGCGAGCTCCTCGCGCCGGTATAGCGGCGCCTCGTGCCAGCGGCCGGCGGTGAAGAGCTTCACCCTTTGGGCCGGCGCCGCCGGCCGCCGGCCCGGCGGCGGCACCTCGCGCGGCGCCTCGCCCGGCGCAATGGCTTCTGCCGATACGGCTTCCGCGATCAGCGCGCGACCCGGCATGAGAAAGGAAAACTGCTTGCGGTACGCCGCCTCGAAGGCGGCCACCATCGCCTCGCGAGCGGCGAGCGGCACGACGAGCGCCGTATCCGTGCCGTCGTACTTGAGATGCGCTCGTCGCTCGACGCGAATGCGCTCGGGCGGCACGCCCTGCAGCAGGAGCTCATCGCGCGCCGCCTTGGCGAGCTCTTCCGCCGCGTCCGCCAGCGCGCGCGAGTCGTCCAGCCTCGTCTCGAGCGCGCGCTCGCGCATCGCGGTCTGGTCGGCGAGCCCCATGCCATAGGCCGAGAGCACGCCCGCATGCGGGTGGATGAAGACGCGCGTCATGCCGAGCGCGTCGGCCACCAGGCAGGCGTGCTGGCCGGCGGCGCCGCCGAAGCAGTTCAGCGTATAGCGCGTCACGTCGTGACCGCGCTGCACGGAAATATGCTTGATGGCGTTCGCCATGTTGCCGACCGCGATCTGCACATAGCCTTCGGCTACCGCCTCGGCGCTGCGCCCGTCGCCGATCGCCCCGGTCAGCTTTTGGAATTCCTCGGCCACCACGGCGGCGTCGAGCGGCTGGTCGCCGTTCGGCCCGAAGACGCGCGGAAAGAACGCGGGCTGGATCTTGCCCAGCATGACGTTCGCATCGGTGACGGTCAGCGGGCCGCCCCGCCGGTAGCACGCCGGACCTGGATTGGCGCCGGCGGAGTCGGGACCGACGCGATAGCGCGAGCCGTCGAAGTGCAGGATCGAGCCACCGCCGGCAGCCACCGTATGGATGGACATCATCGGCGCCCGCATGCGTACGCCGGCGACCTTGGTCTCGAACTCGCGCTCAAACGTGCCGGCGTAGTGCGACACGTCGGTGGACGTGCCGCCCATGTCGAAGCCGATGATGCGCGCGAAGCCCGCCGCCTGCGCGGTGCGCGCGGCACCGACAATGCCGCCGGCGGGCCCGGAGAGGATCGCGTCCTTGCCCTGGAAGCGGTGCGCATCCGCCAGGCCGCCGTTCGACTGCATGAAGAAAAGGCGCACGCCTTCGAGCTCGGAGGCCACCTGGCGCACATAGCGGCCGAGGATCGGCGAGAGGTACGCATCTACCACGGTGGTATCGCCGCGACCGACGAGCTTCATGAGCGGGCTCACCCGATGCGACACCGAGATCTGCAGGAAGCCGACCTGCGCTGCGAGCTCCGCGACGCGCCGCTCGTGCTCGGTGTAGCGGTAGCCGTGCATGAACGCGATCGCGATCGAGCGGAAGCCTTCGGCGTACGCCGCCTGCAGATCCCGCTTCGCCTGCTCGGCATCGAGCGGCCGCACCAGCTCGCCGCGTGCGCCGACGCGCTCGTCGACCTCGACGACCTTGCTGTAGAGCATTTCCGGCAGGACGATGTGGCGGTCGAAAAGGCGCGGCCGGTTCTGGTACGCAATGCGCAGCGCATCGCGGAAGCCGCGCGTGATGCAAAGCACCGTCGGTTCGCCCTTGCGCTCGAGGAGCGCATTGGTCGCAACCGTGGTTCCCATCTTCACCGCGTCGATGCGCTCGCCGGGAATTGCCGCGCCCGGTGCGATCCCCAGGAGCTCACGGATGGCCGCGAGCGCCGCATCGCCATAACGCTCCGGATTCTCCGATAGCAGCTTGTGCGTGACGATCGTGCCGTCGGGCTTGCGCGCCACCACGTCGGTGAACGTGCCGCCGCGATCGATCCAGAATTGCCAGCGCGCCGTCATTAGAATGCAATCCTAACTTGGAACGTGTAGATGCCGTGGTGCTCGGCGCAGGCGTCGTAGGCCTCGCCATCGCGCGCGAGCTCGCGCTCGCCGGCCGCGAAGTGATCGTGCTGGAAGCGGAAGACGCTATCGGCACGCATACGAGCTCGCGCAATTCCGAGGTGATCCATGCCGGCATTTACTACCCGAAGGCCTCGCTGAAAGCGCGTACATGCGTGGAGGGGAAACACCTCCTCTACGACTATTGTGCTTCGCATGGCGTGCCGCATCGGCGCTGCGGCAAGCTGATCGTCGCCACCACTGAACACCAGCTCGGCGAGCTCGCCGGCATCCGCGACAAAGCGCACGCGAACGGCGTGACCGACGTCGACTGGATCGCCAAGGAGGACGTCGCGCGCATGGAGCCCGAGCTCTTCTGCATGGGCGCGCTGCACTCGCCCTCTACCGGCATCATCGACAGCCATGCGCTGATGCTCGCCTACCTGGGTGACGCCGAGGCCGCAGGCGCCATGCTGGCGCTGAAGAGCCCGCTCGAGCGCGCCATGGTGCGCCCAGACGGGTTTGAGCTCTGGGTCGCGGGAAGCGATCCGATTGCGTGCAGCCTCCTGGTGAACAGCGCCGGCCTGCGAGCGCCCTCGGTCGCGAAACGCATCGAAGGCTACCCGGCCGAGCTCGCGCCGCGCGAACTGTACGCAAAGGGCAATTACTACTCATTGACACGGCGCGCGCCGTTCTCGCGCCTCATCTATCCGGTGCCGGAGCCCGGCGGCCTCGGCGTGCACGTGACGCTGGATCTTGCCGGGCAGGCGCGCTTCGGGCCGGACGTCGAATGGGTCGAGCGCATCAACTACGACGTCGATCCGCGCCGCGCCGAGCGCTTCTACGCCGCGATTCGCCGCTATTGGCCCGGCCTGCCGGACGGTTCGCTCTCACCGGGCTACGCCGGCATTCGGCCGAAGACTGCCGGCCCGGGCGAACCGGCCCCCGACTTCGAGATCCAGGGCCCGCGACGCCACGGTGTGCCGGGTCTCGTGCAGCTCTATGGCATCGAATCACCCGGCCTCACGGCGAGCCTTGCCCTCGCGCGGCTGGTGCGCGAAGAACTGAGCTAACATCCGCCGCCAAGGAGGAGCACCATGCTCAGCAGCAAGATTTTCGCGGGCGCAGTCGCGCTCGCCTTCAGCGCCGTGGCGCAGTCGCAAACCAAGTGGGACATGCCGACGCCCTACCCCGACGGCAACTTTCACACCAAGAACGTGCGCGAATTCGTCGAGCAGGTCGCAAAATCGACGGGCGGCAAGCTGCAGATCCAGGTCCACTCGAACGGCAGCCTGATCAAGCACCCGGAGATCAAGCGCGCCGTGCAGACCGGCCAGGTGCCGATTGGCGAGGTGCTGATCTCGGTGCTGTCAAACGAGTCGCCGCTCTTTGCCTTCGACTCCAATCCGTTTCTCGCCAACAGCTACGCCAAGGAGAAGAAACTGTGGGAGGCGGCGAAGGCGCATATCGTCAAGCGCCTCGATGGGCAGGGCATCCGGCTGCTCTACTCGGTGCCGTGGCCACCGCAGGGCCTCTACGCCAAGAAAGAGATCAATTCGCTCGCCGACCTGAAGGGCACGAAGTTCCGCACCTATAGCCCGACGACCTCGCGCTTCGCCGAGCTGGTCGGCGCCATTCCGACCACGATCCAGGTGCCCGACATTCCGCAGGCGTTCCGCACGGGTCTGGTCGACGCGATGATCACGAGCGGCGCGACCGGGGTCGACAGCCAGGCCTGGGACTACCTGCAGTATTACTACGACACGCAGGCTTTCCTGCCGCAGAACATGGTGATCGTGAACAAGGCCGCGTTCGGCAAGCTGTTGCCGAACGAGCAGAACGCTGTGCTTGACGCCGCCAAGGCCGCCGAGCCGCGCGGCTGGAAGACGAGCGAGTCGGAGAACGCGGGGTACGTGAAGACGATGGGCGAGCACGGCATCAAGATCATGAAGCCGAGCTCGCAGCTTTCGTCGGACTTCGAGAAGATCGGCCGCCAGATGGCGGACGAATGGGCGAAGAAAGCGGGCGCCGAAGGCGAAGCCATACTCAAGGCTTATCGCGGCAAGTAATGCGCGCAGCGCTCGAGCTGCTCTACAAGACATCCGGCCTGGCGGCCGGATTTTTTTTGGTCGCGATCGGTGCGTTGACTGCGGTGCAGATCGTCGGGCGGCTCGCCGGCTTCGCGGCGTACTCGTACGACGACTTCGCCGGCTTCGCCATGGCGGCGAGCTCGTTCCTCGGGCTCGCCTACACCCTGCGCGCGAACGAGCACATCCGCATGACGCTCGTCCTGCATCACACGCGCCCACCATTGCGCCGGGCGCTCGAGATTGCGAGCCTCGCCATCGCGACGTTCCTTGTTGGACTGTTTGCGTGGTTCACGTGCGACATGACGTTAACGTCGTTCGAGCTGCACGATGTATCCCAGGGCCTCGTACCCGTGCCGCTGTGGATTCCGCAATCGGGCATGGCGCTCGGCCTGGTGGTCCTCGCCGTGGCGTTCGTCGACGACTTGGTCGCCACGCTGCGCGGCCGCGCAACTTCGTATGCGCGGGCCGAGGCGGCGCGCGCCGCCGAAACACCGACCTTCGAGCGCTGAGCCATGGACTTCGCCTGGATGGCCCTGGTGCTGCTCGCAGCGCTCGCGCTGCTGCTCATTGCTGGCGTCTGGATCGGGCTCACGCTGCTCGGCGTCGGCTGGATCGCGATGGTGTTCTTTACCCATTCGCCCGCCGGGCCTTTGATGGCGACCACCACCTGGGGCTCGAGCACCAGCTGGGCGCTGACTGCGCTGCCGCTCTTCATCTGGATGGGCGAGATCCTCTTTCGCACGCGCATCTCGGAGGACATGTTCCAGGGCCTCGCGCCCTGGATGGCGCCGCTGCCCGGCCGGCTCATGCACTGCAACGTGTTCGGCTGCGGCATCTTTGCCGCGATCTCCGGCTCATCGGCCGCCACCGCGGCGACGATCGGGCGCATCACGATTCCTGAACTCCTGAAGCGCGGCTACGACCAGCAGATGGCGATCGGCTCGCTCGCTGGCGCCGGCACGCTCGGGCTCCTCATCCCGCCCTCGATCATCATGATCGTCTACGGCGTCGCCGCGGACGTGTCGATCGCGCGGCTATTCGTCGCCGGCGTCATTCCGGGCATCGTGCTGATGCTGATGTTCTCCGGCTACATCGCGTTCTGGGCGATGTTCCATCCGCAGCGCACGCCGCCGCGCGAAGCGCAAACGACGCTCGCCCAGAAAATTTATGCCGCGCGCCACCTCATTCCGGCGGTGCTGCTGATCGCCGCCGTCATCGGCTCCATCTACACCGGGGTGGCGACGCCGACCGAAGCCGCCGCGATCGGTGTCGCGGGCGCGCTGGCGCTCGCGGCCGTCGGCGGCTCGCTCACTTGGCAGAGTTTCGCGGCGAGTGTCATGGGCGCGACTCGCACATCGTGCATGATCGCCTTCATCCTCGCGGGCGCCGCGTTCCTTACCGTGGCGATGGGCTTCACCGGCGTGCCGCGCATCATGGCCGAATGGATCGGCGCGCAGGGCTTCAGCGCCGTGCATCTCATCGTGGTGTTGACGGTGCTCTACATCATCCTGGGCTGTTTTATCGACGGCATCTCGATGGTGGTGCTGACTTCGTCGGTGATCCTGCCCTCGGTGAAGGCGGCGAGCATCGATCTGCTCTGGTTCGGCATCTTCATCGTACTGGTGGTCGAAATGGCGCAGATCACGCCGCCGGTGGGCTTCAACCTTTTCGTGCTCCAGGGTCTCACCGGCAAGAACATGTTCGAGGTGGCGCGCGCCGCGCTGCCGTTCTTTTTTCTGATGGTCGCCGCCGTGGCGCTCATCTGGTTCTTTCCGGAGCTCGTCACCTACCTGCCGAGCCGGATGTTCAACCTGCGCTGAGCTCAGCCGAGGAGCATGCGGCGCGCGAGGCGCCGCGAGCGGCGTGCATTGGCGGGGAAGCGCGGCAGCCGATGCGGGTCGGCACCGGCCTTCACCGCGCCGTGCTCGACCGTGACCGCCGAGTGGTAATAGCGCCGCGCCGACGAGAGCGCGGCGTCGTGCAGATCGCCGTTGGGATAACAGAAGAGCGTCACCGGCCGGTCAAGGCGCGTCTCGAGAAGCTGACGGCTCTCGCGCAGCTCGGCGTCCGTTTCATCGGCCGTAAGCGAGGTGAGGATGGGATGCGACATGCTGTGCGAGCCGATCGTCACCACGCGCGGGTCGAGCCGCACCAGCTCTTCCCAGTCGGCGAGGTCGTGCTGCTCGCACTGCTCACGGGTCGGCTTGAAATTCGGCGTCGCCGCGCGGATCGCCTGCTCCACGCGCCGGCGCGCGCCGATGTCCAGGGTCTTCATCCACTCGACGAAAGGCTCGACGTCGGCGGGACCGCCGATCGAGTCGGTCAGCTCGCGCCGCGCCTCGGGCGCGATGGTGCGCAGGCGCGCGCGCGCCTCGTGATTCCACAGCCAGGCGCCGCGCTCGATCAGGCCCGGACAGACGAAGAAGGTGGCGCTCAGGCCGAGCTTGCGCAGAATCGGATAGGCGACGGCGATGTTGCTGCGCATGCCGTCATCGAACGTCAGTGCGACGCGCCCCCGGCCGTTCTTGCCGCGGCCGCTCACCAAGTCCTCGAGCGGCACGACCGGAAAGACCAAGCTCAGCACGCGCAGCTGGCGCTCGAGCGCAGGCGCGTCGGCCGTCGGCGTACCGTGGTACATGAGAATGCGATCGTGGCTCAACCCGAGCACCCCGCCATTCTTTCACCGGGCTTGCACTTAAAATGGGATCGTGTCTAGTCCGATCTGCCTAACCGACGACATTCGGCGAATCGAGAAGGCTGCGGGCGACGCGAAACCGCCGCTCATGGAGCGTGCCGGTGCGGCGGCAGCCGCGCTCGCGGCGCGGCTCGCATCCGACAAGACTAAGGACATTCTGATTCTCGCCGGGCCGGGGAATAACGGCGGCGATGCGCGCATCGCCGCGTCGCGCCTTGCGGAGGCGTTCCACCGCGTCACCGTGGCGACGCGGCCGGACGAGATCCCGGACAAAAAATGGGGACTGGTGATCGATGGGCTGTTTGGCATCGGCCTCACGCGCAACATTGAGGGGGAATACGCGAGGCTGGTGGAATATGCCAACGCCCAAGCCTGCCCGGTGCTCGCGCTCGATATCCCAAGCGGGCTGCAATCGGACAGCGGCCGTGTCATGGGCGCTGCGGTGCGGGCGAGCCACACGATCACGTTCATCGCGCTGAAGCCGGGATTGCTCACGCTCGACGGGCCCGATCACTGCGGCGAGATCACGGTCGCGGATCTCGGCGTAGCGATCGAGAAACCGCTCGCCTGGGTCGCCGGGCGCGAGCTCTTCCAGTCGGTGTTGAAGCGCCGGCCGCACAACTTCCACAAAGGCCTCGCCGGCTCGGTGGCGATCCTCGGCGGCGCCAGCGGCATGAGCGGCGCCGCGCTCCTCGCCGGCCGCGCCGCGCTGAAGCTCGGCGCCGGCCGCGTTTACGTCGGCATGCTGGACACCGGGCTCGCGCTCGATCCGGGCGCGCCGGAGCTGATGCTGCGCCACGCCGACGACGCGCTCGGCCTCGATCTCAACGCGCTGGTCGTCGGCCCGGGACTGGGCGACAGCGAGCGCGCCGAAACCTTGCTTGGTGCCGCGCTGACGAGCGAGGTGCCGTGCGTGCTCGATGCCGATGCGCTCAACCTGATTTCCGAGAGCGCCGACCTGCGGCACGTGTGCGCTCGGCGCAGCGCCGAAACCCTGCTGACACCGCATCCGGCAGAAGCGGCGCGGCTGCTCGGCACGACCACCGCCGCGGTGCAGGCCGACCGGGTGAAAGCGGCGCGCCTGCTGAGCGAGAATCTGAATGCGCACGTCGTGCTGAAAGGCAATGGCAGCATCCTCGTCGCCCGCGACGGGCACTGGTTCGTCAACCGCACCGGCAATCCCGGCATGGCGAGCGCCGGCATGGGCGATGCGCTTGCCGGCATGCTCGGCGCGCTCCTCGCCCAGGGGCTGAGCGGCGAGAGCGCGCTGGTACTCGGTACGCATCTGCACGGCGCGGCTGCCGACGAGCTCGAGCGCACGGGGGTCGGGCCCGTCGGCCTGACCGCGACAGAAGTGATCGACGCCGCGCGGCGCGTCTGGAACCAATGGCTATGAAGCTCATCACCGAACTCGTCATCGCGAATCGCATTCTGGCCAACGAGGACGTCGTCGACGCCTATGGGCACGTCAGCGTGCGCAACCCCGAGGCGCCCGAGCGCTTCTTCCTCGCCCACTCGAAGAGCCCGGCGCTCATCGAGGCCGCCGACATCGTCGAGCACACGCTCGATGGCGAAGCGCTGCGCCACGAGCCGCGGCCGCTTTATCTCGAGCGCTTCATTCACGCCGCCATCTACGAGGCGCGGCCGGAGGTCATGGCGGTGGTGCATGCCCATGCAGAAGATGTGCTGCCCTTCACCATCACCAAGGCGCGGCTGCGTCCGGTGATCCACTCGGGCGCCTTCATCGGCGCCGAGGTGCCGGTGTGGGACATTGCCGAGCGCTTCGGCGACCGCACCAACCTGCTGGTGACGAACCTCGATCAGGGGCGCGACCTGGCCGGTACGCTCGCCGGCCACAGCGTGGCGCTGATGCGCGGCCACGGTTTCGCCGCGGCGGCCCGCTCGCTCATCGACGTCGTGCGCATGTCGGTCTACCTGCCGCGCAACGCGCGCGTGCAGCACAAGGCGATGCAGCTCGGCGAGCTCAAGCCTCTCAGCGCGGGCGAGATCAATGCACGGGCGGCCGGGACCGGCTACAAGCCGCAGTCGCCCGAGACCCAGCGCGCCTGGCAGTACTGGGCGCAGCGCGCCGGCTGCGCCGACCTGCTAAGACTTCTTTAGTACGCAGCGCACGCCGCCGGCGGGATCCGCTACATCGCCTTTGTAACGCGGGATGAGATGCACGTGAACGTGCATGCGCGACTGACCGGCGGCCGTGCCGACGTTGACGCCGATGTTGAAGCCGTCGGGCGCATGCCTTGCGCGAACCAGGCGGCGCGCGCTGTTCAGCAGCTCGAGCACCGCGGCCTGCTCGGCGGCGGTCATCTCGAAGAAGTCGGCCACATGGCGGCGCGGCACGACGATCACGTGACCCGGCGCGAGCGAGTTGCTGTCGAAGCGCGCGTAGGCAGCGGCGTTCTCAGCCACCACGTCCGCCGGACGACAGAGCTCGCAGTCCAAGCTAGAACGTTGTTCGCTTCATAGCCGCTCCTGCAGGAATTGCAGAACCAGCACCTCGTCGCGCCGCAGGACCGCATGGTGCGCGCGGCGCGTGCGACGCACCGGCGGCGGCTCGGGAATCGTCTCGCCCATGCGGTACGCCTGCAGGAGCACCGGATGCACGTAGTACTTGCGGCACACGGCGCGCGTATTGCCCAGGCGCTCGGCCACGGCGTCGATCGCGGCGATGATGTTGCGGTTCGCCTCGTTCTGGCTGGCGGGCGGGCCGAGCCGACGCAGCTCCACCGCCGCCAGCATGGTGCCGCCCCAGGTGCGGAAATCCTTCGCGCTGACGTCGCGCCCGGAGATGCCGCGCAGGTACTCGTTGACGTCGTCCGACGAGATGAGGTGGCGCTTGCGGGCGCGGTCGACGTACTGGAAAAGCTCCTGCCCCGGGAGCTCGCGGCAGCGCTGGATGATGCGCGCGAGCCGCGGATCGGCGATGGCGATGGTGTGCTCGATGCCGCTCTTGCCGCGGAAGCTGAAGCGCAGCACCGCGCCGTCGATCTCGAGATGCCGGCGGCGCAGCGTGGTGAGGCCGTAGGAGCGGTTCTCGCGCACGTATTCGTCGTTGCCGACGCGGATCAGCGTCTTGTCGAGCAGACTCACCACCGTGGCGAGGATCTGCCGGCGCCCGAGATCCTTCGAGCGCAGGTCGCGCTCCAGGCGCTCGCGCAGCCGCGGCAGCACTTCGCTGAATTCCAGCATGCGGCGGAACTTCGAGCGGTCGCGCGCCTCGCGATAGTCGGGGTGATAGCGGTACTGCTTGCGGCCGCGCACATCGGAGCCGGTCGCCTGGATGTGGCCATTGGGGTCCGGGCAGATCCAGACGTCGGTCCACGCCGGCGGGATGGCGAGGCGGTTCAGGCGTTTGCGGGTTTGCGCGTCCTCGATGCGCTTGCCATCGGGCGCGTAGTAGGCCCAGCCGGTGCCCGCGCGCTTGCGCCGGATGCCGCGCAGGCCGTCGGTGACGTAGCGCAGGCCCGCGTGCTGGGCGCTCTCGCGATAGGCGGTGTCGGTGCGCCTCACGCCACCTTCATCTTCGCTTTCGACTCCGGGTACGGATAGAGCATGTTGAGCGCCACCGACTGCCCGCTCGCCTGCACGATGCGCACGTGCCGCACGCCGCATGAGTGCGCGATCATGTCGATCTCCCGGTTCATGTTCATGGCGTAGTTCGCGACGCGCAGATATTTCTCTTCGACGACCCGCGCGCGCTGCAGGCGCTTGCGCAGCACGCTGTGCTTCTTCTGCGTGGTATCGCGGACAAGGAGGAATACGAGCAGGCCGACGAGCGCGAGCGCAACGAGCGTCCCGATCCCGTACCACAGGATGTCTCTCAACATCGCCCCAACCACCCCCCTAGGGCAATGATACTCCGCGCTGCATTTCCTCTTTGGTGGCGGAGCGCACGGTAAGGATTACAACGGAGAAGCGCAGCGCCATGCCGGCGAGCGGATGATTCGCGTCCAGCACCACGCTGCCGCCGGCGACGTCGGTCACCGTGTAGAGGCGGTTATCTTCCTCGATCTGCATGCCGACGGTGAGGCCTTCGCCGTAGCGCCCGAGCGGCTCGACGCGCAGCAGCTGCGGATCGTAATCGCCGAAGGCCTGCTCGGGCTCGAGCTGCAGGCGCACCGCTTCACCCGCGCCCTTGCCTTCGAGCGCCTGCTCGAGCGCGGGCAGCATCTCGCCGTAGCCGCCGTGCAGGTAACTCAGCTCCGAGGGCGGCGAGAGCTCGGCACCTTGCGCATCGGCAAGCGCCATGCGCACGCCAACCACGGTGTCGCGCGCTACGACCGTAGGCGCTTGATGAGATCGAACACTTCGGCGGCGTGGCCGCGCGGATTGACGCCGTAGGCGACGTGGCGCAGCACGCCCTTCTTGTCGACGATGAACGTGGAGCGCACCAGGCACTCGCGCCGCCCGGCACCCTCGACATCTTTCTCCTGCAAAACCCCGTACTTGCGGCACACCTCGCCCTCGGTGTCGGAAAGGAGCGAGATGGTGACGCCGTGACGGTCACGGAAATCGGCGTGCGTCAGGCAGTCGTCGCGCGATACGCCGAGCACCACGCAGTCGTGCTTGCCGAACTGATCCTGGTGATCGGAGAAGTCGGTCGTCACCAGAGTGCAGCCGGGCGTGCCGTCGCGCGGATAAAAGTAGAGCACGACATGCTTCTTGCCCTTGAACGCCGAGAGCGCCACCGTCTGCATGTCGGCGTCGGGAAGCTCGAACATCGGTGCCGGTTGTCCCGCTTGCAACATCGCGACCGATTCTATTCCAAAATTTTTTTGAAATTGCAACAGCCGCGCACGCGCGTCACCGGAAAAGGTGTAGCACGCTCGCTACATATAATCGCGCGCGTGCAACTTCGTTTGCTCGGCGGCTTGACGGCGCGCGAATTCCTGCGACGGCATTGGCAGAAGCGTCCGCTCTATGTGCGCGGCGCGCTGCCGCAGTTCCGGGATCTGCTCGACGCCGCGGATCTGCTGGCGCTCGCGAGCCGCGACGACGTCGAGTCGCGCGTCGTCGTGCGCCGCGGCCGACGCTATGTGACGAGCCACGGCCCGTTCGCGCGCCTGCGGGCGCGCCCGCGCGATTGGACCTTGCTCGTGAGCGGAGTGAATCTTCACCATGAGGGCGCCGACACGCTGCTGCGGCGCTTTTCGTTCCTGCCGCAGGCGCGGCTCGACGATGTCATGGCGAGCTACGCCACGCTGGGCGGCGGCGTCGGCCCGCACGTCGATTCGTACGACGTGTTCCTCATACAGGGAAGCGGGCGGCGCCGCTGGCGCCTCGACGGCCGCACTACCGTGCTCGCCAGTGCCGGCGACCTGATCTATCTGCCCCCGGGCGTGCGCCATGACGGCGTGGCGCTCGAGCCGTGCTTCACGTATTCCATCGGCTTTCGCGCGCCGCGCGGCGCGGAGCTCGGCGCGGCATTCCTCGACTGGCTGCACGAGCGCGGCCTTCCCGATGCGCGCTACCGCGATCGGCGCCTGCGTCCGGCGCGCCGCAGCGCCAAGATACCGGCCGGGATGGTCGATTTTGCCGCGCGTGCGCTCGGGCGCATTCGCTGGAGCCGCAGCGACGTCGCCTCGTTCCTTGGCGAGTACCTGACCATGCCGAAGCCGCAGGTGGTGTTCCAGGCCGGCCGCGCGCGCCGCGCCGGCATCATCTGCCTGGACAGGAAGAGCCAGCTCCTCTACCGCGGCGCGCACTTTTTCATGAATGGCGAGCGCTTCACGGTGCCACGCCGCAGCGCAGCGACGCTGCGCCGTCTTGCTGACGAGCGCCGGATGAGCAATGCCGCGCTTGCCCGCGCCGGGCTCGGGCGACTAATCTCCGAATGGCAGCGACGCGGCTATGTCCGCGCGGAGGCCTCCTAGATGGATGAAGCGACCTACGAGCGATTCGACAGTGCCGAGGGCTTCCAGGCCGCGGTCGAGCGGCTGCTCGGCCAGCCCGGGCGCGAGCTGCGCGTGTTCGATCCGGACGGCGCGGCGCTGCGGCTGAACGATTCGGCGCGCATCGGCGCTCTCGAGCGCTTCCTCGCGGCGAGCCGCACGCGACGCCTGTACCTCGTGCTGCACGACACCGATCATCTCACGCGCTACTGCCCGCGCCTGCTCGGGCTGCTGGCGCGCTACTCGCACGCGATCCAGATCCACCGCAGCGCCGAGCACATCCGCGAGATCCAGGATGCGTTTCTGGTGCTCGATTCACAGCATTATGTGCGCCGGCCGGTGGCGAGCTTTTACCGCGGCGCGATGGGGCTTGGCGACGAGACCGAAGCACTCGCCATGCGCCAGCGTTTTCAGGAAATCTGGGAAGCGTCCTACCCGGGAGTCTCGGCGAGCACCGCAGGGCTCTAGACAGTCAGGCTTCGCGCCAGTCGAAGCCCTCGTCCTGCGTCGCGAGACCGATCCATTCCGGCGAGCAATTGAGCGCTGCGGCTAAGGCCGCCTGCACCAGCGCCGGCGTGTTGTTCTGCTGCGAGAGGTGCGCGCCGATGATGTGCTTCAGGCGCGAGCGGTCAAGTGCCGCGAGCAGCCGCGCCGCGTCGCGGTTGTCGAGGTGGCCGAAGGGCCCGCCGATGCGCTCCTTGAGCCAGCGCGGATAGCCGCCGCTCCACAGCATGTCGCGGTCGTAGTTGCATTCGAGCACCAGCGCATCGAGGCCCGAGAGCATGGCTTCGACGTGGCGCGTGCCGATGCCGATGTCGGTGACCACGCCGAGCTTGACCGCGCCGTCCGAGAGCACGAACTGCACCGGCTCCGCCGCGTCGTGCGGCACGGTGAACGGCAGGACCTCCATGCCGCCGATGGCGGCGCGCTCGCCGGCACGCACGAAGAGCGTGCGCACGCCGTCGTGCATCTTGCCCGCGGCGCGCAACGCCCGCAGCGTGCCATGCGTCAGCACCACCAGCACGTTATGCGCGGCGGCGAAGTCGAAGGCGCAGCCGGCGTGATCGTCGTGCTCGTGGGTGATGAGGATGGCGTCGATGTCGGCGGGCAGCAGACCGAGCCGCGCGAGCCGCCGCTCGGTGTCGCGCAGGTTGAGGCCGCAGTCGATCAGCACCCGGGTGAGGTCGGCCTGCGCCACGAGGCAGTTGCCGCCGCTGCCGCTCGCGAGCGAGGCGAAGCGCAGCAACTTACTTCAGCTGCTCGTGCAGCAGCGTGAGGATGCGCTGCGCGGTCTTGGAACTGTCCGCCGCGCCGTCCTTGTTCAGCACGTTCACCTGGCTCGCGGTCCCCGCCTGCGTGATCTGCACACGATACTGCTGCGCCTTGACCTTGGAATCGCTCGAGAACCAGCGCGTCAGGAGCCCGCGCGTGTCCTTCTCGACCTCGGGATCGGCGTAGCGCACGAAATAGATGCCCTTCTGCCGGTCGCGGTCCTCGACGGTGAAGCCGCCGCGATCGAGCGCGAGGCCGACGCGGCGCCACACGCGATCGAACGGTTCCGCCACTTCCAAGGCTTCGAGTCCGTCAACGCCTTTGCGGATCTGCGCGCGCTCGGACGGCCGCGCCTGCGGGCCCTGCGGGTTCTGCTGCGCCGGCACGCCGGCGTTCGCCATCAGCGTGCGCGCCTTCTCTTCCTGGGCGCCGAGCCGCACCATCAGGCGGCGCAGGTACTCGGCCTCGAGCTCCGGATCCGGTTCGCGCGGCTGCCACGCGGTGGCGCCGGGCGAGCCGGGATTTTGCGTCTCGCGCGTCGTGTAGACCTCCACCATGCCGCGATGGCTGATGTAGATCTCGGTGCCATTGCCGTCGGCCGTGCGGTCAAGGCGCGTGCGGTACTTGTCGCGCTCGGAGGTCGAATAGAGCGTGTCGAAGGCCTTGGAGAGCAGTCCGCGCACGCCACCCTGCGGGATGCGCGCCCGGCTCTCCGCCCACTCGGTCTCCATCACGCCCACCTCGGGCTGCTCGAGCTTGATGAGGAAGCCGTTCTCCTGCCAGAAATCGCGCACCAGCGGCCAGAGCTTCTCGGGCTTCTCGTCGACCACCAGCCAGCGCTGCGTGCCGGCGCGCTCGATGCGCATGTGCTCGGGCTGCGGCAGCACCGCCGGCCCGGCCGCGCCGGGTTTCGCCTCCCGGCGCTCGGCCTGATAGCCGGAGAGCGTCGCGGTGGAAGTGCCGGTCTCGGGGACGACGTAGCGGTTGTCGCGCGTCGGGGAAGTGAGGTCCGGCGGAATCTCGAGCGGCGGCACGGTGCTCGCCTGCTTGTACTCGACCTTGCCTTCGATCCACTCATTGATGCCCGCGCAGCTACCGAGCAGTAGCACGCTCGCGAGAACTGCGAACCGCCGGAGCATCAACTGCGGCCTTGCTTTGTGCGGGGCTTCAACCGCGGCCCTCCACGACTCTCAGACCGGGCAGCGCGATCCCCGCCTCGTGCAGCGCTTCGCGCACCGTCTCGTGGAACTTGTCGGCGAGCGGCGCGAGCGGCAGCCGCAGGCCGTACTCGATCATGCCCATCTGCGCGAGCGCCCATTTCACCGGGATCGGATTCGCCTCGACGAAAAGGCGCTGGTGCAGCGGCAGCAGCCGCAGGTTGAGCTCGCGCGCCTTCTTCACGTCGCCGACCAGCGCCGCCGCGCACAGCTGGTGCATCAGCTTGGGCGCAACGTTGGCGGTCACCGAAATGACGCCGTGGCCGCCGAGCAAAATCAGCGCCAGCGCCGTGGCATCGTCGCCGCTGTAGATCGCGAAGTTGCGTGGCAGGCGGCGGATCAGATCCGTGCCGCGCTCGAGATTCGCGGTGGCATCCTTGATGCCGATGATCCCCGGCACCTGCGCGAGGCGCAGCACCGTGTCGTTGGCAAGGTCCGCGACCGTCCTGCCCGGCACGTTGTAGAGCACCATCGGCAGATCGACGCTTTCCGCGATCTTGCGGAAATGGCGATACAGCCCCTCCTGCGTCGGCTTGTTGTAGTAGGGCACGACCGAAAGGCAGGCGGTGGCGCCCGCTTTCTTCGCCGACTCGGTAAGCTCGATCGCCTCCGCCGTCGAGTTGCCGCCGGTGCCGGCGATGACCGGGATGCGGCCGCGCGCGTGCGACACGGCGATGCGAATCAGCTCCTTGTGCTCGTCGAAGTTCACCGTGGGCGACTCGCCGGTGGTGCCGACCGCCACGATGCCGTCGGTGCCCTCGGCGACGTGCCAATCGATGAGCGCGCGGAAACGCGCGAGATCGAGGCTTCCGTCCTCGCGCATCGGGGTAATGATTGCAACCAGGCTGCCCGTAATCATGTTGCTCTCCGTGCCAGGGCGCGATTCTATCGCTTCCGTGCTTTAGAGCGCGATTCTTGCGGTTTGAATAGGGCCGCGCCGCGCGCAAAGGCGCTGGATTAACGCCGGTTTCGGGCGCTCCACGTAGCCCTGCTCGAAGGCGATCGGCGTTAAGCCGCGAAATGCCGTCAGCAGCTCGCCTGGCCGCAATAGAAAGGCCGGGTTGCTCGGCCGGCCGTACTTCTCGTTGCCGGCCATGAATGTTTCATAGATCAGCACGCCGTCGTCCGATAGCGCCGCTTCGAGCTGCGTAAAGAGCGGGCGATGCAGATAGTTCGTCACCACGATCGCCGCAAAGCGCTCGGCGCCGAAGGGCCAGTCGCCATTTTCCAGATCTGCCTGCACGAAGCGCACGCCGGGGATCTCGTGCGGCTCGCGATCCACGGCGAGCACTTCGAGGCCGCGCGCGGCGAATAGCCGCGCGTGGCGGCCGGCGCCGCTCGCGACGTCGAGCACCGGGCCGCGCTCGACCAGCAGCGCCCAGCGCGAGACCCACGCTGACGGCGCTTCGAGGTCGTGGTGCTGCTTCGAGGCCGTGGTGCTATTGCCCGCGCCAGACGACGCGCTCGTCGAGCGCATAAAGATGGCACTGCCCGTCCGCGCGCCGGTTGCAGCGCTCGAGCGCACGATCGATGGCGTCGAAATTCTGGCGCCGCTTGCCGTTGCGATCGCCGACCGTAGACCAGGCCCAGGCGCCGTTCGGCGCGATGGCAAAGGCGCGTGGCTTCTCGGCTGCGAGGAACTTGGCATAGGCGTCGCGCCCGTTCGGGCGCAGATAAGGCACGGCGTCGACGCTCGCGAGCGGCGCGAAACCGGCGATCGGCGCGGCGCTGATGCCCAGGCCGGCGGCGATCGCACCCGCCAGCTCGCGCACCCAGGCGTTGTAGTTTTGGTGCACGAGACGCAGTTGCTCGCCGTAGCGCTCGAATTCGCGGTACATCAAGTTCAGGCTCTCCACGTACCGCAGGCTGAAGCCGCGCGCGTCCTGCTCGAGCGCCACGCGCAGCAGGTGCTTGTTACGCACGCTCTTCTCGAGCTCGAGGCGGCCGCCCGACGGCATGACGCGCCACTCGCGCGCTGGCGCGACCGAGGCAACGACTTCGCGCAGCTTCTCGGCGCTCGGCGCCGCGCCGGGAGAGAACTCGACACGCAGCGGATCTTCGAGCGGCGCGAGGCGCCGGTCGCCGAAATCGTAGTCGGCGCGCGCCGGCAGGGCGAGCGCCATCGCGATGGCGCACAGAAGCGACCTCATTGCGGCGCCGAGTTTAACGCGGCGCAGCGCGCTTCGCGCGGTCGCTCTTCTCGTTTGGCGGCGACACGGCGACGAGCTTGCGCAGCACGTTCGGCGCCTCGGCGATGCGCACCAGCACCTGGTCGACGCCGAGCTTCGCCAGGCGCTCGCGAGTCGTGCCGACGTTGTCCTCGCCGGCCCACAGGCCGACGACGATCTTCACCTCGGGCAGCTCACGTCGCAGGCGGCGCGC
>Ga0070696_100000522_pt1 | contig 24349 bp, 18 predicted proteins | sample KBSK1253metaG_FD_65474 | JGI IMG/M metagenome (GOLD analysis project Ga0070696, IMG submission 65474) | Corn, switchgrass and miscanthus rhizosphere microbial communities from Kellogg Biological Station, Michigan, USA - KBS K1-25-3 metaG | ecosystem: Host-associated > Plants > Roots >... | reverse complement strand
GGGTTGCCAATGCGCACCGGCTGCGTATCGTCCCGACCGTGATCCGCGCGATCCTGCACCTGCTGAACGACCAGCCGCTGAACGTCGAGCTGCTCGAGGAGCCGAAGGCGGGCGACACTGCCGTCATCTGCACGAACGTGCGAACGAACGACGGCAAGCGCCCCGTGTTCGTCGACTTCAGCGAGTCGATCTTCGCCTTCCCGATGGCCTCGGTGCGGTTCATCGAGATCCCGACCGGCGCCGAGGAGGCCGCGCGTGCCCGAGCCGCAGCCGCGGCCGCCGCGGCCGAAGGCGCCGACGAGGCGGAAGACCTCGAGATCGACGAGGACTTCCTGCGCCGCGTTCGCGAGGCCTGAGCGAACGAATTACCTGCGCCGGTGGCCGGCAGGCGAGCTGCCGGTGATCCGGCGGTGATCGGGCCGGAACCGGCCGTGCAGGGACCCGTGGCTATACTCCCCGCCGAATGCCGAAGCACCTGGTGATCGTCGAGTCGCCGGCCAAGGCGCGGACGATCGAGCGCTACCTCGGCTCCGATTACCGCGTGCTGGCCTCCTACGGACATGTCCGCGACCTTCCGGAGAACCCCGGCAAGGGCAAGTTCGGGGTCGACGTCGAGCACGGCTTCGCGCCTGAGTACGTGATCGCCGACGATCGGCGCAAGCAGGTCGACGCGATCGCGAAGGCGGCGCGGTCTGCGGACACCGTCTATCTCGCGACCGACCTTGACCGCGAGGGAGAGGCGATCGCCTGGCACGTCACCGAGGCGGCCAACGTGGCCGAGGCCAAGACGCGTCGAGTCACGTTCTCCGAGATCACCGAGCGAGCCATCCGTGACGCCTTTGCCAACCCGCGGGGTATCGACAAGAACCTCGTCGACGCCCAGCAGGCGCGGCGCATCGTCGACCGGCTCGTCGGGTACACGCTCAGCCCGCTGATCTCGAGGAAGGTCCGCAGCGGCCTCTCGGCTGGCCGCGTGCAATCGGTTGCGGTCCGGCTCGTCGTCGAGCGGGAGCGCGAGATCGACGCCTTCGTCGCGCGAGAGTACTGGACGCTCCGTGCGCTCCTCGCCACGGCGAAGGGTGAGGAGTTCGAGGCCGAGCTGGTGCAGATCGAGGGCAAGCCCCTCGACGTCGCCGATGGCGAGACCGCCGAACGGCACGCGGAGGCGCTGCGCGAACTCCACCCGAGCGTCGTATCGATCGGCACCAAGACCCAGAAGCGCAGCCCCGCGCCGCCGTTCACCACCTCGACCCTCCAGCAGGAGGCGAGTCGGAAGCTCAGCTTCAGCCCGAAGCGGACGATGTCGATCGCGCAGCGCCTGTACGAGGGGGTCGACACGCCCGACGGCCACGTCGGCCTGATCACGTACATGCGCACCGACTCGGTGGCAATGGCGGGGGTGGCGATGGGCGATGCGCGCGAGGTCATCCGCGACCGCTTCGGCGCGCCGTACACGATGCCCAAGGGTCGCGTGTACAAGACCAAGACGAAGGGCGCGCAGGAGGCCCACGAGTCCATCCGGCCGACCTCGTTCCGGCGCGATCCGGACTCGCTCGCCAGCTTCCTCGAGCCCGCCGAGCTCCGCCTGTACCGGCTGATCTGGCAGCGCGCGCTCGCCAGCCAGATGGAGGCGAAGGAGCTCGAGACGACGACCGCGGAGCTCGAGGCCGGGCCGTACCGGCTGCGCGCCACGGCGACGCGCGTGCTGTTCGACGGCTTCGCCCGCGTCTACACCGAGGGCCGCGACGAGAGCCGCGAGGCGAGCCGCGAGGGCGCGGATGGGACAGGCAGCGAGGCGACCGACGAGGACGCCGAGGGCCGCCTGCCGGTGCTGAAGGAAGGCGACGAGACCGACGTCCGCGACGTCACGCCGACGCAGCACTTCACCGAGCCACCGCCGCGCTTCACGGAGGCGTCGCTGATCAAGGCGCTGGAGGAGAACGGGATCGGCCGGCCATCGACGTACGCGGCCACGATCTCGACCATCGTCGATCGCGGCTACGTCCGCGTCGAGGAGCGACGCCTGCATCCGGAGCCCGTGGCGGGCATCGTCGTCGACCTGCTCGTGGAGCATTTCGGGGACTACGTCAATCTCGCGTTCACGGCCAAGATGGAGGAGGACCTCGACGACGTCGCCAGCGGCAAGCGGCCGTGGGTCCCGCTCCTCGAGGCGTTCTACCCGCCGCTCCGAGAGCGCGTCGACGAGGTCCGCAAGACCACGCGTCGCCGCGACTTCACGACCGAGGAGACCGACGAGGTCTGCTCCCTCGGTCACCCGATGGTCATTCGGCTGGGTCGGAACGGGCGATTCCTCGCCTGCTCGATGTACCCCGAGCACAAGGAGTCGCGGCCGTTGCCCGGCGACGAGCCGCCTGCCCAGGCCGGGACCGGCGAGACGTGCCCGAAGTGCGGTCTCGGGACGCTCGTGGGCAAGCGCGGTCGGTTCGGGCCGTTCGTCGGCTGCGATCGGTACCCCGACTGCGACTACATCCAGCGGGAGGGCCCGCAGCCCCCGGATCAGCTCCCCTTCGAGGTCGTCTGCCCCAAGAACCAGGACGGGAAGCTCGTTGCGCGTCGCGCCCGGCGAACCGGCAACGTGTTCTGGGGCTGCTCGAACTATCCGAAGTGCGACTACACGACGAACTTCGAGCCGATCGGCGCCCTGCACGACGCCGACGACGGCCCGGTCGCGAAGCGCGGCGATGGGTTCATCTGCCTCAAGGACGGCGCCGCGATCGAGGTGCCCAGCGAGGGCTCGGTCGTTGGGCTGCGGCTGCCGGGCGGCCCGCCGGATCCGTCGGCGCTCGCGCCGGCACGTCGCGGCGGCGGCAAGGCGACGGGCCCGCGTCGGTCCGGCGGCAGGTCCGGCGGACGACGCTCCACGCGCCCCCGGAGCGCGACGAGGACACGCTCCTGACGCGGCACACGGCGTAGCACCCGAGATGGGCACGTCGGCGGGCACTCGACCCGGCGGGCCCGCGTCGGGTGCGGCGACCACGTCGTCCTCGCCGCTGGACGGATTCCTCCTCAGCCTGCGCGCCAAGGACGCGTCCGAGCACACGCTCCGCTCGTACGCGACGGCGGTCGGTGCCTACCTCGACTGGCTCGCCGAGCGCCGCGTCGACTGGCGAGCGCCCGCGCGGACCGAGCTTCGGGCCTACCTGGCGCGCCTCGTCGGCTCGGGGGCGCGGACATCGGTCTCGCAGCGCCTGGCGGCGATCCGCTCGTTCCACCGGTTCGCCGCGCGCGCGGGCATCGCCGCCGGCGACCCGTGGAGCTCGATCGCGGCGCCGCGCCTGCCGCGGCGGCTGCCGCGTGTGCTGGAGGTCGACCAGATCGAGCGGCTCCTGGAGGTGATCGACGCGGACGAGCGCGCCGCGGCGGGCGGACGGCGGCGCGACCCCAGCCTCCGCGCGGCGCTCGTGGTGCGCGATCGCGCGATCGTCGAGGTCGCCTATGCGGCCGGTCTTCGGATCAGCGAGCTTGCTGCGGCGGAGCTCTCATCCGTCGACCTGCGACGTGGCGAGATCCGCGTCCTGGGTAAGGGGCGCAAGGAGCGCATCGGGCTGCTCGGGCGTCCGGCGATCGCCGCGCTCGAGGACTACCTGGAGACCGCGCGCCCTGTGCTCGAGGCCGGGCGAAGCTCAACGGCGCGCGCCCGAACCGCGGCCGCCCGCCACTCCGAGTCGATCTTCCTCAACAGCGAGGGCGCACCGATCGGGGTCCGCGGGCTGCGCTATCGAATCGACCGGCTGTGCCGGCGCGCCGGGCTCCCCGAAGGCGTCTCGCCCCACACGCTGCGCCACTCGTTCGCCACACATCTGCTCGATGGCGGCGCGGACCTGCGCGTCGTCCAGGAGCTGCTCGGTCACGAGAGCCTGGCCACGACGCAGGTCTACACGCACGTCTCCGCCGCTCGCCTGCGCGCCGCGTATACGAGCGCACATCCCCGGGCGAAACAGGCGAACCCCGTCGCGTCATCGGAACCCGCATGACGGACGGCCAGCCACAGAACGCCGAGCTTCCGGGGGGAGGAACCAGCGGCGGCGGACTCGCGCTCGCTCGCGCCGGGCTGGTCGTCTCCGGCGCCTTCCTCGTCTCACGGGTCCTCGGCTACGTGCGCGTCGTCGTCATCGGCAGCACCCTCGGCGCCGGCCCCGAGCTCGACGCCTTCTTCGCCGCGTTCCGGCTCCCCGACCTGATCTTCCAGCTCGTCGCGGCGGGCACCGTCGCTGCCGCCCTCGTTCCCATGGTCGCAGGCGAGCTGGGCACGGGGCGCACGAGCCGGGCATGGCACATCGTGTCGACGATCGCGAGCCTGATGACGGTCGGCCTCGCCGTGCTCTCGGTCGTCGCCTGGATCGCGGCGCCGGTGCTCGTCGCCGTGATCGCACCCGGCTTCACCGGTGCGCAGCTCGACCGGACGATCGAGCTGACCCGGCTCATGCTGCTGTCGCCGCTGTTCCTCGCCCTCGGCGCCGTCGCCAGCAGCGCCCTCAACGCCCACAACCGGTTCGCGGCATCGGCGATCGCGCCGATCGTCTACAACCTCGCGATCATCGGCGCCGCGCTGATCCTGACGCCGGCGTTCGGCGTGGACGGCCTGGCCATCGGCGTCGTCGCCGGCTCCCTCGGCCATCTCCTGGTCCAGCTGCCGCCGCTGGCCCGGGCGGGCTTCCGGTTCACGCCGAACCTGGACGCCTCGGACCCCGAGGTCCGCCAGGCGCTCCGGCTCATGGGCCCTCGCGCCGTGGCCCTCGGCGCGGCCCAGATCACGTTCCTGGTCGCGACCGCGCTCGCGTCGGGCCTGTCGACCGGCTCGGTGACTGCGTACACGTTCGCGTTCACCGTGTTCTCGATCCCGCTCTCGGTGATCGGCGTCCCCCTGGGCATCGTCGCCCTGCCGACGCTGTCGCGCGACCTTGCGCGCGGCGCCGTCGACGAGTTCGCGGCGCTGATGTCCCGGGCGATGCGGCTGATCCTGTTCCTGCTGCTGCCGCTGGTCGCGCTCGGGATCGCGTTGCGCGAGCCCGCGACGACGTTCCTGTTCAACCACGGCAAGTTCAGCGGGGACAGCGTGGCCCTGGTCGCGTCCACGCTGCTGTTCCTCCTGCTCGCGCTGCCCGGCGAAGGGCTGAACACGATCCTCGTTCGGGCGTTCTACGCCGACCGCGACACTCGAACGCCCGCGCTCGCGGCCGTCCTGGGCGTGACGATCAACGTCGTGATCGGCGTGCTCGCCGTTCGCGTGCTCGGCTGGGGTCTCGCCGGGATCGCGTTCGGGATTGCCGTGGGGTCGACGACGGAGGCGATCGTCCTCGCCATCCTCTTGCGTCGGAGGGTCCCGGGCTTCGATCCCGGTCCGATCGTGAGCGTCGGCGTGCCTGCCGCCGCGGCGAGCCTCCTCGCGGGCCTCATCGCGGCGGCGATCCTGGCCGCGGTCGACCCCGGCCTTGCGGGGCTGTCGACCTCCCTCCGATCGTTCATCGAGCTCGCGGTGTGCGGTGGCGCAGGTGGCCTGGCCTATCTCGCGCTGGGCCGGGTTTTGCGACTCCCGGAGCTGGGCCTCATCATGCGGCTGATGTCCGACACCCTGTCGCGACTCCGGCCCGCGTGAGCCCGTCGTGACGGAGTTCGTCGCGGGCGAGCCGGGGTTCGAGTCGTCGCCCCACGGTCCGCCATCGGTCGACGACGGCGGCGATGTAGCCCGCGCTCCTGCCCAGCAGCCCGGCGCGGACCTGGACGACCCGTCGTCGGAGCCCTCGGCGGCTGACGTCCCCGTCCGCGGCCACGTCGCGACCGCCGAGGAGCTCGAGGACTGGGACAGCCACGCCGTAGCGTCGCTCAACGGCCACGTCTTCCAGTCGCGGGCGTGGGCGGACTTCCGTGCCACACAGGGCGGGCAGGCCTGGCACATCGCCTTCGACGACGGCTTCCGGCTGCTGGCGCTGGGGCGCCCCGGAAACGCCGCCGCGTACGCGAGCCGAGGCCCTGTGCCCGAGGCCGATCCGGCCCGCACCGCCGCACGCGCTGCCGTCGCCGCCGAGCTGCTTGCCGCGGAGGGCGTGCCGGCGCTGACCGTCGACGGGGAGACGCCCGCCGCGTCCGGGCTCGCGCCCCACCTCGCCGCGGCAGGCTTCGCACGTGTCGACGAGGAGCAGCCATCGCGCCACCGGATGGACGTCCGCCTCGGCCCGGCCGACGCTCCGAACAGCGACGAGAAGACGATCTTCAATTCGTTCGGCTCGCAGACCCGCCACCTCATCCGCCAGGCCGACCGGCACGGGCTCAAGGTCGCCCGGCTCGACGCGGGTGGCGGGCGGATCGAGGACGACGACGCGGCGACGGAGCTCGAGGAGTTCGAGCGCGTCGACCCCGCCGACCCGGCCGCGGCGGAAGAGATGATCCGGCGGGTGTACGGCATGCTCGACCCGTCGGTCCACCGGCGCAGCGCTGCCCTCGCCTCGGAGGAGGCGTTCCTCGACTGGTCGCGCCGCGGCATCGCCGCCGGTCACGTGCTGTACCTGCAGGCCCAGCATCCCGAGGACGGCCCGATCGCGGCCGTCGGCTTCTACCGCCACGGCCACCGCCTCACCTTCTCGCTCGTCGGCGCCCGGCCGGAGCTCCGACGGAAGTACCCGGGCTCGGTGCGGCTCCTCGTGTGGCGGGGCATCCAGATCGCGCTCGACGAGCGCCGCAGCACGGTCGATCTGGGCGGCGTCGACACCGCGGCGCTCCGGCGCCCTCCGGACAAGGGCGACCCGACCTACGGCGCGTTCCAGTTCCGGGAATCGTTCGGGGCCCGCTGGGTCGAGCTCACCGGCGCCCATCGCAAGACGATGCATCCCCTGCGCAACAACGTGGGGCGGGTCGCGGCGGCGGCCCTGCGGCGGCTCGGGCGCCTGACGCCCGGCCGGTGACCTCGGCCGCCGAGCTCCGCGCCGATCCCGCAGCCTGGGACGCCTTCGTTGAGAGCACGGAGCTGGGCCACTTCATCCAGCTCAGCGCCTGGGCGGACATCCTGGCGCCGCGCGGCTGGCAGCCCGTGCGCGTCGTCGCCGATTCGCCGGACGGCCCCATCGGGGCTCAGGTGCTGGTCCGGGCGATGCGCTACCTCCCCTGGGCCTACGCCTACGCGTGGCGCGGCCCCGTCGCCGCGGAGTTCTCCGAGGCGGCGATCCAGGCCTTCACGGCTGCCGTCCGCGCTGAGGCACGCCGTGGCCGCTGGACACACCTGTTCATCGATGCCGAGCTCCCCGCTGGCGGGCCCGTCGCCGATCGTCTCCTGGCCGCGGGCTGGCGCCGTACCCAATGGATCCAGCCGAAGCGGACGCGCGTCGTCGACCTGCGCCAGGAGGAGAAGGAGCTCTGGAGCGGGCTCGACGGCACCGGCCGCAACCTCGTCAACAAGTCCCGCAAGCTCGGCGTCACCGTCGCCGCTGAGGGCGAGGCAGCCCTGGACGAGTTCGAGCGTCTCCACGACGCGACCATCGCCCGGCTCGGCATCCGTCGCCGCGACGTGGTCGCCGCGTACCACGCGTTCGCGAAGCGGAACGCCGTCCGGCTGCTCATGGAGCGCGACGCCGACGGAACGGCGGTCTCCGGCGTCCTCGACGTCGTCTGCGGCAACCGCGCCTACGAGCTGTACAACGGCTCGGTCCGGGAGGGCCCCGCGGCGTCGGTCGTGAACTACCAGATCCACTGGCAGGCGATGGTTGAGAGCCGGAATGCCGGCAACGTGTCCTACGACTTCTTCGGGACGGACCTCAAGAACCTGGCCACGTTCAAGGCGCACTTCGGGGGTCAGGAGCGCGAGTTCGAGGGCGGCTTCGAGCTCGTCATGAGCCCGATCGGGCGGCTCGCGCTGCGCCTCCTCCGGCGCACCTGGGGGATCATCCGCCGCCAGCCGACGAGCGAGCCGGGCGCCTGAGCCCGGCGCCTGAGCGTCAGCTCGTCGGCGAGATCGTGGGCGAGCTCGCCGCGGAGGTGGGCAGCCCGACCTGGCCGGCAAGGACGCCGTCGTGCGCCCCGCCTGCACGCAGCACGTGGAGCCGGCCCTCGTGGAGCAGCACCTCTGCGGGCGTGGCGTGGCTGAGGAAGCCGAGGTTGCTCGCGCTGTAGCCGTAGGCGCCGCTGTAGAACACGCCGACGAGGTCGCCGACGCGCGGCGCGCCGAGCTCGATCTTCGTCCCGAACACGTCCAGCGGCGTGCACAGCGGCCCGGTGACGGTGACCGTCGTGGCCCCTCCCTCGAGTCGCGACAGGTTCGCGAGCGGGAACGGCTTCCGGAAGACCTGGCCCATGTTCCCGGTTGCTGTCAGGTGATGGTTCATGCCGCCGTCGGTGACCACGAAGGTCGTGCCGCGGGTGTCCTTGACGTCCACGACGCGGGTGACATACAGGCCGGCGTCCGCGACGAGGTACCGACCGAGCTCGAACATGAGGCGCGTTCCCTGGAGCCGCGAGTCCCCGGCGTACGTAGCGCGGAGCCCGCGAAACGCCCGCCCGAACCCGACGAGGTCGAAGTCGTCGAGCCCCTCGAAGTAGGGGATCCCGAAGCCGCCGCCGAAGTCGATGAAGCCGAGTGGCCGACCGGACAGCTCCGCGGTGCGAATCGCGAGGTCGAACACGTTCCGACAGTGCTCGACGAGCGGCGCCGGGTCGAACACCTGCGTCGCCGTGTACACGTGGATGCCGCGCAGCTCGAGGTTCGGCGATCCCGCGACGCGCTCGACGGCCGCCTCGAGGTCTTCCTCGCCGATCCCGAACTGCGACGCCGTGCCACCCATGCGCATCTGCGCGCCGAGCAGCTGCGTCGCCGGGTTGAGGCGCAGGCCGACACCCGCCGTCGTGCCCGCCCGCGCCGCGGCGGCCCCGAGCCGGTCGATCTCGTTGAGCGACTCAACGTTGTCGGCGAGGATCCCCGCGCAGACGAGGCGGTCGAGCTCGTCATCGGTCTTGCCCGGCCCTGCGAACAGCAGGTCCGACGGCGGGAAGCCGGCGGCGAGCACGACCGCCAGCTCGCCGCTCGAGGCCGCCTCCGCGCCGACGCCGGGGACGCCCTGCAGGATCTGGCTGATGGCCAGGCTCGGATTCGCCTTGACCGAGAAGAGGACCTCCGTCCCGAGCGCCTCGATGACCTCGCGAGCACGCGCCGCGACCATCCCGCCGTCGTACAGGTAGAACGGCGTCCCGATCTCCGCGGCGATCTCGGCGATGGGCATCCCGGAGGGCGTGAACGACCCATTTCGGGCGCCGCCGAACCGCTCGACCAGCCGCGCCGCCTTGTCCTTCTGCGTTGCCATATCGATCCGGACGCGTCAGGCGGGGGTGGATGCGACGCGATCGAGGTAGGCGCGGGCGATTGCCGGCCGGTCGATCTTGCCCGTCGCGCCCTTCGGCAGCTCGTCGACGACGACGATCTCGCGCGGGACCATGTACGTCGGCGCGTTCGCAACGAGGTATTCGCGGACCCGGCCGACGTCGTCCGCGGAGACTTCTGCGCGCAGCGACACGGTTGCGATCACGACCTCGCCAACGACCTCGTCGGGATCCGGCGCCCCGAACGCGCAGGCCTCCTGGACCAGGCCCGAGGCGATGAGCAGGTTCTCGACCTCCTCCGGGCTGATCCGGAAACCGCCCGACTTGATCATCGCGTCGTTGCGGCCGACGAAGTAGAGAAAGCCCTCCTCGTCCCGGCGGACGAGGTCGCCGGAGTAGACGACGCGTTCGACGTCGAGCAGCTCCGGCGGGGCGAGCGGGTTCGGCCGGTAGCGCCGCTCGGTCTCTGCCGGATTGCCCCAGTAGCCGAGGGCCACGGTGGGGCCGCGATGGACGAGCTCGCCGACCTCGCCGGGTTCCGCCGCGCGGCCGTCCTTGATCACGAGGATCTCCGTGTTGGGGATGGGCTTGCCGATGCACTCCGACCCCCGGTCGATCTCGTCGGGCGGGAGGAACGTGGATCGGAACGCCTCCGTCAGCCCGTACATCAGGAAGATCTTCGTACCCGGCAGCAGCCGGCGCAGGCGGTCGAGGTTCGCCTGGGGGATCCGCCCGCCGGAGTTGGTGATGTAGCGGAGGCTCGTGAGCGGCGCCTCCTCGAGCGACTTCTCGTTCCGCAGCAGCAGCGACCACACCGGCGGCACCCCGGCCACGCCGGTGATCTCGAAGCGCCGCAGGCTCCGGAGCAGGTCGCCGGGGAGCTGTGAGCGCTGGAGGACCAGGGTCGCACCGACGCGGATCGCCGTCGTCAGCTGGTTGAGCCCGTAGTCGAAGCTGAACGGCAGCACCGACAGGATCCGATCATCCGGCGTGTTCTCGAGGTAGCTGGACACGATCTCGGCGCCGACGACCAGGTTGCGCTGGCTGAACGCGACGCCCTTGGGCATCCCCGTCGAGCCGGAGGTGTACAGGATGGTCGCGAGGTCCGTCTCGATGAGCCGGCGCGGCCCGTCCCCGCCGTGCGTCGCAACGACGTCGTCGAAGTTGCGCCAATCCGGCGAGTCGGTGGGCCGCGTGCCCACGTGGAAGGTGGTCGGGACGGCGTCGGCCGGGAGCGAGGCCAGCTTCTCGGAACCCGCGATCAGGACCCGGATGTCGCAGTCGTTGGCGATATAGCCGACCTGCGCGGCCTTCAGCGCCGCGTTGATGTTGACGAAAGCCGCCCCGGCTCTTGAGACGCCGAGCATCGCCACCACGGACTGCCAGTTCTTGTCGAGGTAGATCCCGACGCGGTCGCCCTTCGCGACACCCGCTTCGACCAGCGCCGCCGCGAGGGCGGCGGCGCGCGCCGCCAGCTCGGCGTAGGTCAGCTGGAGCTCACCGTCGATGAGCGCCGTTCGGTCGCCATGCTCCCCGACCGCCGCGTCCAGCAGCTCATCGAGGCTCGCCGGCGGGCGGGCGGTCACGCGCGCTTGCTCTCCACGAGCCGGGCAATGGTGTCGATCGAGCGGAAGTTCTCCTCGACGAACTCGTCGTCGCCGATCTCGATACCGAAGCGCTCGTCCAGGTAGGTCACGAGCTCGACCGTCTGGAGCGAGGTCAGCACGCCGTCGCCGATGAGGTCCGTCGTGTCGGTGAGCGCCACGCCCGTGCCCACGCTCTCGCGGACCCAGCCGCGGATGGCCTCTCGGACCTCCTCGATCTCGCCAGTCGTCACGCACGCTCTCCGTGGTTGGGCCTGCCGGATCGGCACGCGGCCGGATGGTGTTGGGGTGCGGGGCCGGCGCTCGGGCTCAATGGACCCAGAAGCTCGCCTCCCCGTCGCCCTGATTGTAGGTCCAGTGCTCGGCATCGCCGGCGATCGCATCGGCCGCCGGATCGGCGAGCTTCACGAGGAGCTCGAGCTGCCGCTCGAGGCCGATTCCCGGCAGCGCCCGGCCGCCCTCGGTTCGGATGGCGAAGCCGAGCCGACGGAGGTCTCGCGGTGCCGGCGCCACAGGCGAGGGCAGGAAGCGATACCTCGCGACGAAGGCGCGATCCGCCCAGAAGCGACGAACCGCCGCAGCAAGGAGCGCGCGGGCGACGTCTCGTCGGCCGGGGAGCGTGGTCAGATCGAGGATGAAGCCTTCGTCGTGCGAGCTCGTTCGGAGCACCGCGTAGCCGGCCAGGTCCTGGCCCTCGGCCACGGTGAGCAACCGCATCGGCTCGCGCGGCGTGCCAGGGCCGTACCGCCATTGCAGGAAGGCGCTCGACTTCTCGACCGTGCACGGGACCGCGGACGCGACGCGGGCGTGGAGCCGGTCGAAGCGGTCGTCGAATGCCGCCGTCGGCGCCTCGTCGACCTCGATCCCGCCACGCGCGGCCGCCAGCAGCACGGCGTCGACCGCGCGGAGCGCCCGGCCGGCGACCACCGCAGCCAGGCGCGGCACTCGGCGGGGGAGCCGGGGATAGGCCCCCACGTCCAGCGCCTTCAGGCCGTGGACCAGTCGTCCGACCCGCGTTGGGTGGAACAGGCCCTCGATCTTCGAGACGTCGCCGGCGACGTTGCACGCGACATAGCTCGGGCACGTGCTGAAGAAGGTCCGCATCAGCGCCACGGCGTGGAAGCCGTAGCCAGACAGGGCCATGTAGTCGGTCGGGGTGTGGGCCACGAGCCGCTTGCCGCCGATCGTGTAGGGGAGTGGCACGGCCGCCAGGTGCCCGACGATCTCGCCCCCGTCGTCGAGGACCCACCGATGCATGGGCGCGTCTGCCGGGCTCCGCGCGAGCCATTCGTAGACCGCCTGGTGCCAGTCGGCGTCGCTTGCCTCGCGCCAGCCGGGGTAGAGCCGGGGGCGGAGCCGGACGGTGCCTTCGACGTCGGCGGCCTCGTACGGCCGGAGCGTAACCCTGCGCGCGCCTGACACTGGCACAGTATAGAAACGCCCACATGACGACCTACCCCGAGCGCCTGGCCGCGGCCGAGCCGAACGCGACGAAGCCGCTCGGCGACCTTCTCGTACGCCTCGCCGGCGAGGGCCGGCTGGTTGCTGCGCCCGACGGGATCGCCGCAGTGGACATCGCCGGCCTCGCCTTCGACTCCAGGGCGGTGGTCCGGGGCGGCCTGTTCGTGGCGGTCCCCGGCGAGCATTTCGACGGCCACGAATTCATCCCCGACGCCGTTGCGCGCGGCGCGGCCGCCGCGATCGTCGAGCGGTCCACGGACGCGCCGATCCCACAGGTCCTGGTCGATCGCTCGGGGCTGGCGCTCGCCGCCGCGGCGACGTGGTGGTACGGCGACCCCTCGGCCGCGCTCGGGGTCGTCGGGATCACGGGGACCGACGGCAAGACGAGCACGGCGCGCTTGACCGCATCGGTCCTGGATGCGGGCGGGTGGCAGACCGGCATCGTGTCGACGATCGGTGGTCGGATCGGTGGATCGGACGAGGCGAGGCCGCCGCACGCGACCACGCCGCAGGCGCCGGACCTGCAGCGGGCGCTTCGGGCCATGGTCGCGGCCGGCGATCGTGCGGCCGTCGTGGAGACCACCTCGCACGGGCTCGCGCTGGGCAGGGTGAACGGCGTCCGCTACGACATCGCCGTGTTCACGAACCTGTCGCACGAGCACCTCGAGCTACATGGCACGTTCGACGCATATCGCGCCGCCAAGCGCTCCCTGTTCGAGCGGCTGGCGATCGACGACCGGAACCCCGTGAAGCGTGCTCCCGGCTGGCCCCGCACCGGGATCGTCAACGTCGACGATCAGGCCGCCTCCACGTTCGCCGACGCCACGCGGGAGGCGGGCGCGCGCCTGCTGACCTACGGCGGGGATCCCTCCGCCGACCTACGGCTCCTCGATGTCGACGACGATGGGCAGCGCCTCCACGTCACGTGGGCCGGGCCTGGCGGCCGGCACGCGGCCGCGCTGCAGCTCGCGGGCAGCTTCAACGCCTACAACGCCCTCGCGGCGGCCGCGGTCGGCGCGGCGATCAATCTGGAGCCCGCCGCGGTGATCGCCGGCCTCGAGGCGCTCAGCCAGGTTCCGGGCCGGATGGAGCGTGTCGAGCTCGGGCAGCCCTTCGGGGTCGTGATCGACTACGCCCACAGTCCGAAGTCGCTGGAGGTCCTCCTCGACGAGCTCGCGCCTATCGCACAGGCCCGGGGTGGCGGGCTCATCGCGTTGTTCGGCTCGGCCGGGGAGCGCGACGTCGAGAAGCGATCGATGATGGGTCGCATCGCCGCTGAGCGTTGCCGCCTCGTCATCGCCGCTGACGAGGACCCCCGGAACGAGGACCCGATGGCGATCCTCGAGGCGATCGCCCAGGGGGCCGAATCCGCGGGCGCGGTCAGGGGACGCACGGTCCTCCTCATCCGGGACCGCGCTTCGGCGATTCGCGAGGCGTTCCGCGCGGCGCGACCGGGCGACGTCGTCGTCCTCGCCGGCAAGGGGCACGAGAATACGATCCAGGTCGCGAACGGCCAGGAGCTGCCCTGGGACGAGCGAGCCGTGGCCGGGGAGGCCCTCCGCGAGCTCGGTTACGCGGGCTGATCGTCGGGATCGCCGGGACCCGCTGCTAGACTTTTCGAGCAATGGTGGCCCCGCGCACGCGGGCCGAGCGGCCCGCCGACATCGTCCCGGCCGCGCGTCCTGCGCGGAAGGGCTCGCGACGCGCTGCCGCTGACGGCACCGACGGCTCGCCGCCGAAGCGCACCCGCTCGAAGGCGAACGGCACCGCGCTGAACGGCGCCAAGGCGCCGAGCACCTCCAAGGCCCCAACGACCGTCGTCGCGAAGCCGCCCCGGAAGGGCTCCATCGACGCGCTCGGGGACCAGCTCGTCACCTCGATCCTCAGGCACGACGACGATGCCGACGTCAAGGACGTCCGGCGCGCGATCGAGTTCGCGATCGAGGCGCATGGCGACCAGAAACGTGCCTCGGGTGAGCCGTACGTCACGCACCCGATCGCCTCCGCCCAGATCCTGGCGGATCTCCCGATCGACCCGGTCGCCATCCAGGCCGCGCTCCTCCACGACGTCCCGGAGGACACCGAGTACAGCCTGTCCGACATCGAGGAACGGTTCGGCAGCGAGGTCGCCCAGCTCGTCGATGGCGTGACCAAGCTCGGCAAGTTCTCGACGCTGAGCCACGAGCAGCAGCAGGCCGAGAACATCCGAAAGATGTTCCTGGCGATGGCCGACGACATCCGCGTCGTGCTGATCAAACTGGCGGACCGGCTGCACAACATGCGCACCCTCGCCGCGCTGCCGCCGGAGAAACAGCTCCGGATCGCGCGCCAGACCCTCGAGATCTACGCCCCGCTCGCCGAGCGGTTGGGTATCTGGCAGATCAAGTGGGAGCTTGAGGACCTCGCCTTCAAGATCCTCGAGCCGGTGCGCTTCCGCGAGCTGGCGAAGCTCCTCGACACCCGGCGCAAGGGCCGCGAGTCGTTCATCGACCGGGCGATCGGTGAGCTGGAGCCGCGGCTCAAGACGGCCGGCATCAAGGCCGAGCTCTCCGGCCGGCCGAAGCACATCTACAGCATTTACAAGAAGATGCAGCGCAAGGGCGCCGAGTTCGCCGAGATCTACGACGTCTACGCCATCCGCATCCTCGTCGACGACGTCCGCGACTGCTACGCGGCGCTGGGCATCGTCCATGCCCTGTGGCGTCCGATTCCGGGCCAGTTCGACGACTACATCGCCGTCCCCAAGAACAACCTGTACCAGTCGCTCCACACCGCGGTCATCGCGATGGATGGCAAGCCGCTCGAGATCCAGATCCGGACCCACGCGATGCACCAGGTCAGCGAGGTCGGCATCGCGGCGCACTGGCGCTACAAGGAAGGCTCCAAGGCCGAGCGCGAGTACGACGCCAAGCTGGCCTGGCTGCGCCAGCTCATGGACTGGCAGCGGGACGTCAGCGACGCGACCGAGTTCGTCGAGGGCGTCAAGCTCGACATCTTCCAGGACCAGGTCTTCGTGTTCACGCCGAAGGGCGACATCAAGGACCTGCCCGCGGGTGCGACGCCGCTCGACTTCGCCTACCGGATCCACACCGACGTCGGCCATCGGACCATCGGCGCCAAGGTCAACAACCGCCTGGTGCCGCTGGACTACCGGCTCAAGAACGGCGACATCGTCGAGATCGTGACAACGAGAGCGGGCCACGGACCCTCACGGGACTGGCTGAACCTGGTTCGTACCTCGCACGCGCGGGAGAAGATCCGGCAATGGTTCAAGCGCCAGGAGCGTGACGAGAACATCGTCCACGGCCGCGAGTCGCTCGATCGTGAGCTGCGCCGGCTGGCCCGGACCTCGACCGCCGCGGTCGGCCAGGAGAAGCTGATCGAGGTCGCGCGCCAGCTCAACTACGACAGCATCGACGACTTCCTCGCCGCGGTCGGCTACGGCGCGGTCAGCCCGCAGTCCGTGGTGATGCGGCTCGGCGTCGTCGACGACACCCAGTCGACGCTGCCGACGGTCGCGCCGCCGATCGCGCCGGCCCGCGCCGGCGGCGTGCGGGTCAAGGGCGTCGGCGACCTCCTGGTTCGCTTCGCCCGCTGTTGCCACCCCATCCCCGGCGACCCGATCCAGGGTTTCATCACGAGGGGCAAGGGCGTCACCGTGCATCTGCGGACGTGCCCGACGGTGCTCAACGAGCGCGAGGTCTCGCGGCTGATCGACGTCGAGTGGGAGGCGGCCCCCCAGCAGACCTACCCGATCGCGATCCGCGTGGAGGCGTACGACCGTACCGGCCTCCTCAGCGACATCACGCAGGTCGTCGCCGAGGCCAAGGTCAACATCCTCGCCGCGGATGTCGCGGTCGGGCCGGACCACACCGCCGTCGTGCGCGCCACGCTCCAGGTCGCCTCGGTGAGCCAGCTCTCGCGCGTGCTCAACCGCATGGAGCAGCTCAAGGACGTCATCTCGGTCCAGCGCGACCTCGGCTAGCGCGACCGCCGCGAGCGCGACTGCGACGAGCCCGAACGAATCGCGGCCGTAGACTCCGCCCCGATGCCGGCATCGAAAACCGCGCTCTCGCCCGGCCTCGACGTCGAGCCCGCAGCCGAGACCTCGCCCACGCTGGCGCGCCGGTCGCGTCGGCTCGCAACTGTCCTGGCAGCCGCCGCGATCGCCGAAGCGGTCGGCGTCGTCTTGATCAATACCAAGGGCGATCCCCGTTTCAGGCTTGCGCTGGACCTGATCAGCGTCGGCTTCCTGGCCACCGTGGTCCTGTTCCCGGCGATGGGAGCACTGATCATCCAGCGCCGCCCGTTCACGCGCGTCGCCTGGTTGATGATCGGCGTGGGCCTGGCGATCGGCTTTGCGCTGTTCACGTATTCATACGGCGTCCTCGGGATGCCGCCGGCGCCACCACTGCCGTTCGCCCTTGCGGCGCTCACGCTTTCCCAGCTGTTCTTCATTCCGGCGATCGGTGGCGGCGCAACGACGATCCTGCTGCTGTACCCAACCGATCGCCTGCTCAGCAATCGGTGGCGACCCGTCTTCGCGATCGCGATCATCGCGATCCTGGCGTACGTCATCGGGACGATCTTCAAGCCTGGTGAGTTCGACTCCAGCGCGCTGCCCGGCGTCCGCAACCCGCTCGGCGTACCCGGACCGCTGGGCGAGACGTTCGAGCGCATCGCCGACGTCGGGAACGTCGTCGGCCTCGCCGGGCTCATCCTCGCCGCCTCGTCGCTGATCGTCCGATACCGCCGAGCGGATCCGATCGTCGCGGCGCAGATCCGATGGCTCGCCCTCGTCGCCAGTCTCGCCGTCGCGGCGCTCGGCCTCAGCCTCCTGCCGATCGCGCCGTACGACAGCGTCCTGTTCGGGATCGGGCTGGTGCTGCTGGCGTGCATGCCCATCGCGATCGGCATCGCGATCACGCGGTACCGCCTGTACGACATCGACCGACTCATCAATCGCGCGCTGGTGTACGGCTCGCTGACCGCGATTCTCGCGGGCGTGTTCACGGCCGCGGTCGGTCTTGCGCAACGGCTGTTCGTCGCCTACACGGGCCAGACTTCCGATGCCGCGATCGTTCTCACCACACTCGTGGTGGCGACTCTCTATGCGCCGCTGCGGAAGCGGCTCGAGGGCCTCGTCGACCGCTGGTTCAAGTACGAATCGCGCCAGTTCGGCGCGTATCGGGCGGAGGTCCAGAAGTTCCTGGAGCTGGCCGAGCCGGACCTGGCGGCGAGGCGCCTCGCTTCGGAGGCCGCTGCGGAGCTCGATCCGGTCGGCCTGGCGGTCGTCGACCGCGACGGCGGGACGCTGGCGACGGCCGGGATCTGGCCGCAGCCCGTGGCGATGCGCCTGCCGGTCGGTCGAGGCGACGCCACGATCGGGACGCTGCTCGTCGGGCCCCGGCGAGACGGGCAGCCGTACGACGCCCGCGAGGTGGAGGACCTGGCCGACATCGCCATCCTCGTCGGGAGGGCCGCAACCCGCGGCTAGAATCTCGGCCATGCCCGCGTTCCGTGCGCCGAGAGGACTGCGCGATCTCCTGCCGCCCGAGCGGGCGGGGCTAGCCCGGCTGGAGCGGCTCGCCTCGGACCTCGCCGCCCGCTACGGCTACCGGCCGATCGAGACGCCGCTGTTCGAGCAGGCCGCGGTGTTCGAGCGCGGCATCGGCGAGGTCACCGACGTCGTCGAGAAAGAGCTGTTCCTGCTCCAGCCGCGCGAGGAGGACGGCGAGCGCTGGGCGCTCCGGCCGGAACCGACGGCGGGCATCGTGCGTGCCTACGTCCAGCACGGCATGAAGACCTGGCCGCAACCGGTCAAGGTCACGATGACCGGCCCGATGTTCCGGTACGACCGGCCGCAGGCCGGGCGGTACCGCGAGTTCTGGCAGTTCGACGTCGAGGCGATCGGCGATCCGGGGCCCGCGGTGGACGCCGAGATCATCGAGCTCGCGGCGCGCTTCTACCGGGATGCGGGCCTGGAAGGCATCGTGATCCAGCTCAACTCGATCGGCGATCCGGCGTGCCGGCCGGCGTATGTCGAGGAGCTCACCGCGTACTACCGCAAGCATCAGAAGGAGCTGCCGCCGCTCGAGCGGGCGCGGCTGGACCGCAATCCGCTGCGGATCCTCGACTCGAAGGACGACGCCATCGCCGCGCTGAACGCGGCCGCGCCCAAGGCGATCGACCGGCTGTGCGACGCGTGCGCCGCGCACTTCGCCGGCGTCCGCGCCCACCTGCACGCTGTCGGCGTCGAATACATGCTCGAGCCGCGCCTGGTACGCGGGCTTGACTACTACACCCGGACCGCGTTCGAGGTCTACCCGGCGGGGGCGGAGGGGCAGCAGTCGGCCATCGGTGGCGGTGGGCGGTACGACGGGCTCGTCGAGCTGCTCGGCGGCAAGCCGACGCCCGGCATCGGCTTCGGCATCGGCCTCGACCGCGTGCTGCTCGCGCTCGAGACGGCGGGCGCCGCGTCGCACCAGGAAGGGGCTCCGGTGGCGGTCGTCGTCGGCAGCGATCCGGCGGACACCATCACCCGCCTGCGAATCGCGACGGAGCTTCGCGCGGCGGGCCTCGCCGCGCGTGCGGAGCTCGGCGCACGGAAGCTCGGCAAGCAGCTCGAGGCCGCGGCGCGCGACGGCGCCCACTTCGCCGTCATCGTCGGTGACGAGCTCGGCGACGGCCAGGTCCAGCTGCGCGACCTCGAGGCCGGGACCCAGCGCGCGGTTCCCGTCTCGAGTCTCGCTCGCGAGCTCGAGCGCGCCTCGCGCACCCACCGCCACGGTCTTGCCGCCGAGGAAGCGGGCGCCGCCCGGTCCTGATCAGCCGGCTCTGCGGCTCCTCGGGCGGGCCAGTCGCTCGTGCGCCTCGTCGATCAGCGGCTTGACGACTTCGTCGAACGATCGCCGGCTCGGGTTCAGGATGGCGATCCAGCGCTGCTTCGCGTAGACGGGGTGGGGGACGATCCGGTCGAGGGCCGCGTAGTCCGGGTCCGCCAAGCCGCCGGCGAGGCGTTCGAACGTCGCCTTGCCGACGCCGATGTTCAGCCGGAACACGCCCGATCGGGCGAGGTCGGATGGCGTGCCCACGTCGTGCTCATCGGTGGTGACGATCGTGGCGAAGTTCGGCCAGTGCCGGGCGTCGAGAGAGAAGAACGTCGCGCCCATCGCCTCGGCGACGACGGTGTCCGGGTAGGTCTCGGTGATCCATCTGGTGATCTCCGCGGGGTCAGGCCCGGGTCTGTTGTTGCTCATGTCCCGAGCGTAAATCCTGCATGTCAAGCCCCAGGCCTGGCCTCGATCAAGGTCGGGCCGAGCCGACGCGAGACCCGGAGCCCGGCCCTCGCCAGCTCGGCTGCAAGCTCCCCTTCGGACAGGACGCGTGCCGTGAACGGCTGGCGGATCATGCGACCGCCCATGTCGAACACGGAGACCGCCGAGACGAACGGTGGCTCGCGCCGGACGTTCTCCATGCCGACAGCCGCGCCGGGCGTCGGCTCGACGTCGGCCGCGTTCTCGGCCCAGTCGACAGGGTGGTGCTCGACGATGACCGCGCCGCTGGCCCCGACATGACGCCCGGCGACGTCGACGAGGGCCGTTCGCCGCGCCTCGTCGGGCAGGTTCACGAGATGGCTGCCCAGGACAACGGTCTCGAAGTCGCGCTCGTCGACCAGATTCGCGAGGTCGTCGATCTCGATGTCCGCGGGCACGACGAGCTGGACGACCGCGTCGCACCGAACGCCGGCGCCGGCGAGGGCGTGGATGATCCGGCCGGCACCGGCAGTGCCATTCACAGTGGCGGCGCGCGACGCCTCGAGGGGACGGAGCTCCGGCTCGCCGATCGGGCGGAGGCGGCGGATGAGGAGCAGCCCCGTGGTCACGGCTCGATACCATACCGGCCCATGCCACCGAGCCTCTTTGCGAGCCTGTATCGCACGCATTCGTGCGGCGAGCTGCGGGCGTCCGACGCCGGGAGCGAGGCTCGCCTCTCGGGCTGGGTGAACCGTAGGCGTGACCAGGGCGGTCTGATCTTCCTCGACCTCCGCGACCGGCACGGGATCACACAGGTGGTCATCGACCAGGCCGCTTCGCCTGCCGTGCACGAGGCGGCGAGCCGGGTCCGCAACGAGTACGTGGTGACCGTCGCCGGGACCGTGACGAAGCGGCTGCCCGGGACCGAGAACAAGCGCCTGGCGACCGGCGAGATCGAGCTGCAGGCGACCGACCTCGAGGTCCTCAACGAGTCGAAGACCCCGCCGTTCTACGTGAACGAGCCGGACGCCCCGATCGACGAGGCCCTGCGGCTCAAGTACCGCTACATCGACCTGCGCCGCGAGCCGATGGCCCAGCGGATGCTCCTTCGATCGAAGCTCGTGCACGCCATCCGCGAGGCGCACCACAAGGCCGGCTTCGTCGAGATCGAGACGCCGAACCTCATCAAGGCGACACCGGAGGGCGCCCGCGACTTCCTCGTTCCGAGCCGGCTCCAGCCGGGCAACGTGTATGCGCTGCCGCAGTCGCCGCAGCAGCTCAAGCAGCTGCTCATGGTCGCGGGGGTCGATCGCTACTTCCAGATCGCGCGCTGCTTTCGCGACGAGGACCTGCGCGGCGATCGCCAGCCCGAGTTCACCCAGCTCGATCTCGAGATGAGCTTCGTCGACGAGGACGCGGTCATGGACTTCGTCGAGTCGATGATCGTCGACGTCTCGCGGGCGACCGTGCCCGAGCGCCCGTTGCTCCAGGTGCCGTTCCCGCGGCTGACGTACGCCGAGGCGATGGATCGCTACGGCTCGGACAAGCCGGACCTGCGCTTCGGGATGGAGCTCGTGAATCTCGCTCCCGCGCTGACCGGCGCCGATGGCGCGCCGGCGTCGGGCTTCCGCGTCTTCGACGAGACCCTCGCGGCGGGCGGCAGGGTCAAGGCGATCGTGGCGCCAGGCCTCGGGGGCGCGTCACGACGGGAGATCGACGAGCTGACCGAGGCGGCCCGCGGCTACGGCGCCGCCGGCCTCGCCCACCTCGCGATCGAGGCCGAGGGGTCGGTCAAGGGGCCGATCGTGAAGTTCCTCGGTGACGACCGGGCCGAGCAGGTGGTCGCCGCCTCCGGCGCGAGTCCCGGCGACCTCGTCCTGATCGTCGCGGATGCCGAGACCGTCGCCAACCAGGTCCTCGGCAAGCTTCGCGCGGATATCGGGGCGCGGCTCGGGCTGGCGGACCAGAACGTCCTGTCCTACGCCTGGATCACCCGCTTCCCGATGTACGAGTGGGACACGGAGAACGAGCGCTGGCACGCGACCCACAACCCGTTCTCGGGCGTGCTGCCCGAGGACGAGAAGCTGCTCGTGACCGCGACCGGTGATCCCTACCGGCCCTCCCCGCGCGATCCCGCCGGAAAGGCCCGGGCGATGCAGTACGACGTCGTGCTCAACGGCTGGGAGCTCGGTGGCGGCTCCGTACGAATCTGGCGGCGAGACCTCCTGGAGCGGTCGTTCGCGCTGCAGGGGCACACGGCTCAGGCGATGCGCGAGAAGTTCGGGGCGATGCTCGACGCGTTCGACTTCGGCGCGCCGCCGCACGGCGGCATCGCCATCGGCATCGATCGCTGGGCCGCGCTGTTCGCCAACCAGTCGAACATCCGCGAGGTCATGGCGTTTCCGAAGACCCAGTCCGGCGGCGACCTGATGCTCGAGGCGCCGTCGGCGCCGGAGCCGGAGCAGCTCGCAGAGCTCGGCCTGCAATTCGTTGGCCTGAAACCGGGCGCTGCTCCCGGTGCGAAGCCGCCCTCGGAGCCCGTCGCCTGACCGACGCCCCGATCGCCCTCGGCTTCCTCGAGCCGATCGCGCGCCGGCCCCGGCTGGCGGCGCTCTTCGGCGCGATGTGCATCGCCTTCTCGGGCATCTTCTACAAGGAGGCCCACGTCACGCCCGAGACGGCGACGGCATTCCGATGCCTGTACGGCCTGCCGATCCTCGCCCTCGTCGGCTGGGTGGAGCACCGGCGCTACGGTCCCTTGCCGTCCCGCGCCGTGTGGCTCGCGATCATCGCCGGCGTCTTCTTCGCCGGGGACCTGCTGTCGTGGCACCACGCCGTGGATCAGGTCGGGGCGGGTCTCGCCACCGTGCTCGGCAACCTGCAGGTGATCGTCGTCGCGTTCGTGGCGTGGCTCGTGTTCGGCGAGCGCCCGCCACGGTCCGTGCTCTTCGGGCTGCCCGTCGTGCTCGCCGGCGTGGTCCTCATCTCGGGGATCGTCGGCCAGGACGCATACGGCGCGAACCCCGCGCTCGGCGCCGGGCTCGGCATCGTGACCGCGCTCGCGTATGCGGGCTACCTCCTGATCATTCGGCGCGGCTCGAGCGACCTGTGCCGACCCGCCGGCCCCGTCGCGATCTCCACAGCGTCGACGGCCGTCGTGGCGATCGTCTTCGGGCTCGCCGTCGGCCAGTTCGATCCGGTCCCATCCTGGCCGAGCCACGGCTGGCTCGCGCTGGTTGGGATCACCTCGCAGTCGATCGGCTACCTCGTCATCTCGATCTCGCTGCCGCGCCTCCCGGCGGCCCTGACCTCGATCATCCTGCTGGCCCAGCCGGTCGCGACCGTGCTCCTGGCTCGCGTCCTGCTGGACGAGACGCCGTCGCCCGAGCAGCTCCTGGGCGTCGCGCTCGTGATCGCCGGCATCGGCGTGGCGACGATTCCCGTCGGGCGCATCCGGGACCGCGCGCGAGCGGCCTTCGCCTAGCGTCGCCCCCGGAGCATCATCTCCGCGGGCACGCCCGATGCTGCCACGAGGGAGACGAGCGATGGCGATGTGGCCGGACACGACGCCGAAGAGCCCCGAAGACCCAGCTGGGCAACCGCCTCTCGGTGCGCCTCCAGGTGCGACGTCGCAGGCCGCGCCCCCGTCGCGCGGACCGACCCGGGAGTACCGCGCGACGTGGACCTTCACGCTCGCGGCCGCGTTCCTGCTCTTTGCCTACATCGTGATCCTGATGCAGGTGGGCGGCAGCGCCGGTGGCGTGTTCCTGTCGGGCGTCCTGGGCATCGCCATCAACGTCGTGGCGGCATACGGCCTGTCGGACAGCCGAGCATGGGCGCGCTACGCGATGACGCCGATCCTGTGGATCTACGTTGGGGCGGGGCTGCTGGTCTTCCTCGTCGCCCTCTCGCGCAACAGCATCAACATCCCGATCGGGGCGATCCTCGCCGCGTGGTCGCTGGCCGCGAAGCCGTCGGCCGCTCTGGGGCCCGTCCCGGCCAGTTCCATGGAGGGAACCCTCCTCGTCGTCGCCACGATCGTCGCCGCGCTGATCCAGTTCCTCTGACGGCGGCCTCGCGCGGCCGTTGCGTGACACAATCCGCCGGCCCATGACCGAGGATCCTCTCTTGCGCGTGCCACTCGACGAGCCGGTCGCGGTGCCCGACGGGCCCGCCTCGGCGGTCCGCGAGCAGCTCCGGAATCTCGCCATCGTGGCCCACGTCGACCACGGCAAGACGACCCTCGTCGACGCGATGCTCCGCCAGACCGGCGCCTTCCGGGCCAACGAGCTGCTGGTCGATCGCGTGCTGGACTCCGGTGACCTCGAACGCGAGAAGGGGATCACCATCCTCGCCAAGCAGACGACGGTCGACTACGACGGCGTTCGACTCAACATCGTGGACACGCCGGGGCACGCCGACTTCGGCGGGGAGGTCGAGCGGTCGCTCCTGATGGTCGACAGCGTGCTGCTGCTCGTCGACGCCGCCGAAGGCCCGCTGCCCCAGACCCGCTACGTCCTGCAGAAGGCGATGGCCCGACGCCTGCCGGTCGTGGTCGCGCTGAACAAGATTGATCGGGGCGACGCCCGCCCGGCCGAGGTCCTCGACGCCGTCTACGAGCTATTCATCGACCTCGGCGCCAACGACGACCAGATCGACTTCCCGATCGTGTACACGAACGCCAAGGCCGGCACCGCGACGACCGAC
>Ga0070696_100000518_pt1 | contig 24435 bp, 22 predicted proteins | sample KBSK1253metaG_FD_65474 | JGI IMG/M metagenome (GOLD analysis project Ga0070696, IMG submission 65474) | Corn, switchgrass and miscanthus rhizosphere microbial communities from Kellogg Biological Station, Michigan, USA - KBS K1-25-3 metaG | ecosystem: Host-associated > Plants > Roots >... | reverse complement strand
CCTCTCCGTCCTCTCCGTCCCTCCCAGGTGACACCTACTGCTCAAACGTGGTCTGATCGTAGTCAAACTTCAGGTCAGGCAAATCGCTCAGGTAAATGGAGAAATAGAAGGCGAAATTTCCGTTCGCGTTCTTCACGAAATTGAATCCCGCGCGCCACTCGTGCAGGTCTCGCTCCAGTCGGACGACCTGGTCCTCGAACTTGCCGTCCGTGATGTTGTATTGGGAGGACCAGGAGAGAGCCCAGAACGGAGTCGGAGAGAACGTAGTGCTGAACCCCAGACTCTGACGGTCGGTAGAGGTCCCTGAGGGCGACTCCTCCGGCCGGGTACGCGAGAGCGAGTAGTTGAAGTTGGCAGTGAACGCTCTTCCGCCTCGCCGGAGCGGAGTCTGGGTGGTGCTGAAGAACGATCCAGGCCGGGGGCGTCTTCCAGATTCGGCCACATAGGACGAGGGCACTTCCTCCTTGCCGGGGGCGCCGGACTTGCCCCCCAATCCAAAGATCGAGCCAATGGCGCGGAAGGTATTCCCCGAGATGGCAAAGCTGGCGCTCACGTTCGAGAGGAAGGGGGCGAACTTGGCGGTGTCGGTGCCCACCGCACCCCGCCAGAGATCGTGCGTCAGGCTCAGGTTAAAGCCGGGCAGGAGATCGCTGAGCAGCGAGTTGGTGATGGCGTCCGTTGCCCAACCGGTGCGACCGGGCTTCTTGGCCTGCTCGAAGTCGTAGGTAAGGGCGCTGGTGCTGATGCTGAGCAACCGAAGTTTGCTCGCCTCTACCCCGGTGGTGTCACCCGGAGGCAGCCGCCGCTTTCCCTCAAAGGTCTGCGAGAGTGACACGCTCACCCTTTCGGTGGCATCGCTCCGCAGGTTGATCGGCTGCCCGGGAACGGCGATCGCGGCGGCATAGGCAGCGGGGATGTTGGCCTCCGGCTGGAAATCGAAGGAGATGACCGGTGAAAAACTGTGCCGGATCCGGCTCAGCGGGCCAAACCCGGGAAAGAAACCGAATAGTGTGGGCGAGGCCGCGACCCCGAAGCGGAACCGCTTGCCTTGGTAGACGAAGTCGCCGTGGGTGTTCCGGTTGCGAATCGCGAAGGGCCCGGAGGTGCTGTTGGCAATGCCCAGCGAGGGCTGCAGCTTCCAGGAGCCCCGGAAGAGCGTTGGAAGATTGATCCCGGTGTCCCAGTCGAGCGAGCTCTGAAAGTCGCCCGGAAACGTGGTAGATACCGTGATGGAGTCGGTCGGATCCGGAGTTGCCGGGTTGTCGGTCTTGAAGCTTTGGGTTTGCCTCGCGGTGGTGGTCTGGTCCTGAAGCGCGATAGAGTTCTGCCAGTTGAACGACCCGAATCGAATCGGGGTATCGAAACTCAGGGCCGTGACCCGGCTACTGCCGGTCTGACTGAAAGTGTCCACCACGCCGCCGGGGAGAACCTGAATCACGTCGGGCAAGGCGGTTTTCGAGGTAGTGTTATTGGTGAGGCTGAGCCCGGGGGACCAGGTGATGTTCGAGCCCAACGCGATCGGCGACGGCGAGAGGGTGAGCGCCGGCAGCAGCTGTTGCACGCTGCCGTCGGTCAGGTCCTGCCGCCGGTTGCCGCCGAGCGTGACCGTTCCCCACCGGTAGCGCTTGGAGAAATTGAGCGAGCTGGTGATCTGCTGAGTGTTCTGCAACGGGTCCAGGGCATTGCGGCGCACCACTGCGGTATTGCTGGCATAGTTGAGCGCCAGATTCAGGTTGGTGCTCAGGTTGAAGGTCTGACGATGGTCCCACCGGAGGGTCAGTCCCTTTCCCCCTCCGATCTGACGTTGCTCGTTGAATCCTATGTTCCCGCTCATGAACCGGTTGAGCCAGTTATACTGGCTGGTCACCCCGTACTGGACGTAGCGATTGGCGAACCAGTCGAGCCGGGCGGTGAAGTCCAGGTAGTCGTTCGGCGCCCAGTAGTAACCCACGTTGGTGACTTGGCGATTGTAGTTCCGGGAGGGGCGGATGAGATCGTTGAGCCCGAACTGCGGGATCAGAATGCCCGAATGCCGGCCCGGGCGAACGTCCTGGAAGATGAATGGGAGCCAGAGGATCGGAACGTCCCGTACGTAGAGCACCACCGGCCGGGCCACCAGCATGTTTTTCGCCGCCCACTTCACTTCCTTGGCTGAGAAGTGATAGTGCGGGATGGGAAGATTACAGCTAGTGATCTCACTCGAGCCCGCGTAAATCCGGCTCGAGCTCGAATCCTGCGACACGTTTCCCCGCAGAAACCAGACGGTCGAGCCCTCGGTGAAGTTGGTCAGCGCCTGGGTGACGACTCCACGGCGCCGGCAAGAGTCGTAGCGGATCCCCTCACCCACGAGCACCTGCCCCCGATCGAACATGTGGGGCTCGCCGGAGGCGTCCAGAATACAGCTGTCGCGCCGATAGCTGATGCTGTCGGCCTCGAGCAGCGAGCCCTGTCGCTCGGTAAGTGCCCGGCCCTCCAGCTGGACCCGGTGCTCACCGATGTAGACGGTCGCCGAGTCTGCCTTGAACCGCGTGGTCTGGTATCCCCGGCGGCCGAGCAGCTCCGTGGTCACCGAATCGGGCGGGGCAAAGCTGCGTGAGGGTGCCGTGGGGAGGCCGAGCCGCCGGGCAGTCGCGCTATCCAGGGACTGCGCCGGGCGGGCCCGGGTCGAGTCAGGCAGGGAATCCCTGCGGGGAGTCTGTATCGGGCGTCGTTGGGTCGGCACCTGCGCCTGAGCAGGCGAAGGCGCCAGACCCAGCCCGAGCAGGATCAGCGCGGTGACGGCGGCCTGCCGCCGACGTCGATGGATCAGCACCGAGCCGGCGAATCCCACCTCATATAACAGGATCAGGGGGATCGTCATCATCACCATCGACACCAGGTCGGTGCCGGGGGAAAGCACGGCGCCGGCGAGGAAGGCGAGGACGATCGCGTACCGCCGGAAGCGGTTCAGCTCGGACGGTCCGATCACCCCGAGCCAGGACAGGATGATGATGACCAGCGGCAACTCGAAGGAGAGGCCCAGCGCCAGGACCACCTGCAGCACGAAATCGAAGTACGCGTCGTAGGTAATGAACGGCGCGATCGCTTCGGTCTGGAAGCTGAAGAGGACTCGGAGGGCCTGCGGCACCACGAACAGGTAGGCCAGCACCCCACCGGTCAGGAACAGCAGCAACCCCGCGAAGAGCGAGGGCACCAGGGCGCGCTTCTCTCGTTGATAGAGCGCCGGCGCCAGGAACGCCCAGGCCTGCCAGAGAATGATCGGCGAGGCCAGAACCACACCCACCAGAAAGCCGAGCTTGAAGACGATCAGGACCGGATCGGTCGGGCTGGTCACCACCAGCTTCCCACCGGTCAGATAGGGGGCGATGGGCTGCTTGAGGAGACTGACGAGTTGAAATCGTTGGACGAGCCAGAGGCCGATCCCGAACCCGACGACCACGGCAGCGAGCGACCGGAGAATGCGGGAGCGCAGTTCCTCGAGGTGCTCGAGGAAAGGCATTTCCCCTGCGGAGCCGGTCATGGGACGGGGCGCGCCCGGGCTTAGCGCCCGAGCGCCTTCAGTCGGTCACGGGCCAGAGCGGCTTCGTCGGATTGGGGATACTTCTGCACCACGCGCTGATACGCATCCTTCGCTTTGGCGGTGTCTTTCCGCCGTTCAGCGAGCAGACCGAGGTTGTAGAGCGCCGACGCTGCACGCGGGGAGGTGGCGTACCGGTCGACGACCTGGCTGTAGTAGGCGGCCGCGGAATCGGGGTTTTCGGAAGCGAAGCTCTGGCCGATGAAGTACAGTGCGTCGGGCGCCCGCGGACTGGTGGGGTATACCCGCAGCATCTCCCGCAGTCCAAGCCTCGCCGTGGAGGTACTACCTCTCCTGAGCTGAGCGAGCGAGGCCTCGTACATCTGATCGGCTGAAGCAGCCGCCGCCGTGGGGTTGGCCGGCTGGGCACTGTCGGGCGGTGTCACCCCGCCAGACTGGATCTCGGCGCCCCGAGCCTCGAGCTGGGTGTGGAGCTCGGTCAGCCGTTGCTGGCTCTGTCCGGTCAGCTCCTGCAGCTGCACCAGTTGCTGCTGGATGTTGTAGAGGTCGGTAGCAAGATCGCCCTTGAACTGCGCCATCGCCCGCCGGCTCGCCGTCAGCGAGTCCATGATGCGCTGCTGCAGCTCCAGGACCTGGGCGAGCTGGGCAGCCCGGGCGGAGTCGCGCCGGCTGGACTCCGCCTTGAGCAGAATGACCTCGGACTGCACCGCCTGCACGTCACCCTTGGAGGCACAACCCTGAAGGCCGGCTCCGATCAGAAGCCAGCAGCCGAACGCGCCCGCCAGGGTCAGGGATCTCGAGCTCACTGCGGTGCGACGAGGTTGTCGCCCCCGGCGGTTACCTCGAACTCATCCCGGCGATTCTGGGCGTAGGCGGTTTCGTCGTGGCCGGCGTTGAGCGGCCGCTCCTCACCGTAGGAGACCACCTCTATCCGTACGCCATCCACGCCTTTGTTCTCGAGGTACCGCTTGGCGGCTGCCGCGCGGCGGTTGCCAAGGGCCAGGTTGTACTCATCCGAGCCGCGCTCGTCGGCGTGCCCGCTGATCCGAACCTTCACGTTCGGATTGGCCTGCAGAATGGCCGCCTTGCGATCCAGCGTGGCCTCGTCCGGCGCACGAATCGTGGCCTGGTCGTAATCGAAGTTGATCATCGCCGCGAGGTCGGCAGCGAGCGCCTTTGCCCGGTCCGCGGCCTCTTTCGCCAGGCGCTCGCGCTCCAACCGATCACGATCAGCGCTGTTGTCGGTCGGCGCGGGAGCCGGAGCCGGTGTCGGTGGCGGCTGGGGCGCCGGCTCTTCTGGCGGCTTCTTCCCGCCACACCCGACGGCGATCGCGATGGTGGATAGGAGCATCAGCAGGGAGGAAGCGCGCATCATCTCTCCTGATTCATGGGTTCGAGGCTGCCGCGGTCCGCCCGAAACGGCGAGACCACGATGGAAGCCGGGCCGCGCCCGGGGTGTCGAGCTGGCGGACCCGACCGGTTTCGGTATCGATGATCCAGATCTGGCGTCGTCCGCTGCGATCGGAGATGAAGGCAACGTGGCGTCCGTCGGGTCCCCACGTGGGGTCCTCGTTCCGGCCAGCCGACGTCAATTGCCTCACCCGGCCCCCTGCAGCATCGACGAGAAAGAGTTGTGGACTACCGGACACTTCGCGGTGGAAGACGACGTTGGCACCGTCGGGGGACCACTCAGGGGCATTGGAGGGGCCAGTGGCGCCGTAGTCGAAGGGGGCCAGCAATTCCTGGTCGGTCCCATCCGCGGCCATAACGTACACTTGCGGGGGACCGGCGCGGGTGGAGACAAACGCGATGCGTCGACCATCGGGCGAAAACGTCGGAGATAAATTGTCCGCAAAGCGTCCTACGGTCAAGCGTTGCGAGCAACATCGATCCACGACCTTCAGCGTGAAAATGTCGGTGCCGTTCTCATCCGAGTGGGCGTAGGCCAGCGTCCGGCCGTCGGATGAGAAGGCCGGCGTGATGTTGAGACCAGATTCGGTGCCTGGCACCACGGCGGTAGAACCGTTCACCACGGTCTGCACCTGAATGGGACCGCGACCGGCGCCGAGCTGAGTGTAGGCGATGCGCTGTCCGTCAGGCGACCAGACGGGAGAGAGCGATGTCTGGCCCGCCGGGGTGAGGGGAGTCTGGTCCGAGCCGTCGCTGTCAGCGCGGTACACCCTCCCACCCGATACGAAGAGGATACGGCTGGCGGCAATTCCATCGGTCCCGCTCGCCCAGCGGGCGATCTCATCGGCCAGACGATGCACTTCCAGCCGATAGGCTGGGTCGGTCGCGGCGGGTAAGGTAAAAGTCTGCTGGTTTCGGAGCCGGGAGAGGTTGAGGTCATGAAGCCGGGCGGTGACGCCCGCGGGGGCTTCGGATAATTCGACCGCGAAGGCGGCCCCGAGCGCCTTGTAGATGCCGTAGTTCACTCCGCCCGTCCCGGTTGCCGGTCCCGGCGACGTGCTGGACCCGGGATCCTGCAGCATCACCATCTCGAACCGATCGCTGTAGTCCAGATCGCGGCGAACCATGGTGCGCAGCGTGTCCATCCCAGGGCCAGGCACGACCACCAGTCCGGGTCTGGTGCCGGGGCGATACTCGATGCCAAGGCGAATGGCATCCTGCGCCTTGGTAGTATCCTGGGCGGCGAGTGGAGCAGCGGCGGCCGCGAGAGCCAGCAAAGTCAGGAGTCGTCTCATGGCGCAGTGGGCTTGAAGTAGAAGCTCACCGGGAGCACATCGGTCTCCCATCCGTCCGGCAGGGGCCCAAATGCCCTGGCATTACCGGCCGCCTCGATGGCGCCCTGGGCGCCGAGATCGAAGGCAAAGCTCCCTGATCGAGTCACGAACCGAATATCGCGCACTGAGCCATCCCTCAAAATGAAAAAGCTGATTTCGGCGAAGCTGTTCTGTCTGGCTGCTTCCCGGTCCCAGCGCTGATAGATCTGGGTCACGATGTTGCGCAGGTACTCCGGGAAGGGAAACTCCAGCCCAGGGGTCTTGATGGTTGCGACGTCGGTCCCGGTGCTGGGGGTCTCGCCGGGCGCCGGCGTCACCGGCGGTGCCGTCTGCGGCGGAGCCTCCTTCGGGGGCTCGGTCCGCGGCGGCGGCTTCGGTTCAGGCGCCGTCGGGGTCTTGGGCGGCTTCGGCTTGGGCTTGACCGGTGCCGGCTTCTCCTGCGGCGGACGCGGCACTGCCTCCGTAGCCAGCCTCTTTTTTTCGGTGCGGGCCGGTGCCGCGACCAGCTCGACCGCATAGGAGGGCGGCAAGGGCTTGGTGCTGGACCGCGCCTGGGTCACCAGAAAGGTTGCCGCGGCCGCATGGACCAGGATGGTGCCGACCAGTCCCACAGTCTTTCCCGGTGGGCTCCCGCGGTCGGGCATCCGAAGCTTCACGACCCTTCTTCCTCCGCCGCGACCAGTCCGACGTTGGAGATGCCCGCACTGCGGATGATGGCCAGCACCCGAACGACCTGTCCGTAGGGCACCCGACTGTCCGCCTGGAGGTACACTCCGGTTGGCTTCCTGGTCGCCACGAGCGAGCGAAACGTGATCCGGAAATCGCTGTAGGAGACCGGCGTCTGGTCCACGTAGATGCGGCCGTCCCGATTCACGGACACGACCATGCCCTCTTTGGGGGAGAGCGGCCTCGCCTCTGCGCGAGGAAGCTCAACATCCACGCCGCCCTGCATCATTGGTGCCGTGATCATGAAGATAATCAGGAGCACGAGCATCACATCGACCAGCGAGGTCACATTGACGTCGGCGTTGAACGGCATCTCGCCCCGCTGGCTGCCCAGGTCACCCCCCAAGCTCGCCATCTAGACCAGTCCTTCCCGAGCCATGGTGCCAATCAATTCGTAGGCGAAGCCCTCCAGCTCGCCCACGAAAAGCCGCACCCGGTTCACATACAGATTGTAGGCGATCACCGCCGGAATGGCCGCTGCCAGCCCTCCGAATGTCGCTACCAGGGCTTCGGCAACGCCGGGCGCGACCGCCGCCAGATTGCCGGATCCTTTGGTCGCGATGCCGGTGAAGGCGCTGATGATGCCCAGGGTGGTCCCGAGCAGACCCAGCAAGGGGCTGACCGAGCCAATCGTGGCCAACCAGGGGATGTAGTGCCCCAGCAGATCTCGTTCGGCCGCGACCTCTTTGCCCAGCACCATCTTCAGCGCCTCCAGCTGGGTCGGCGACAGCGAGCTGCGATCGGCGCCGCGTTCTTCCCGGAGCGCGCCGGGACGCAATTCGGAGTAGAAGGTGATGGCTTCACGGAAGAGGCGATTGTACGGCGAGGGTGGCTGCTTCATCACTGCATGGTAAGCGTCCTGCAGCCGGGTGGCGCGCTCCATCTCCGCAAAGAACCGGTCCGCCTGCTTGTTGAGCTTACGGAACTGCCACCACTTAAAGACGATGATGAACCAGGAGATCAGGGAAAAGATGGCCGTGATGATGAGAACGATTTTGGTCTCGATGCTCGCGGTGAGGACCAGCTCGATGGCCGACCGCGGCACCGCACCCCCGGTTTGCACCATCACTGCGCCTCCTCTCGAAACCATTGGATCAGCTCGCGGAGGCCATGGTCGAAGTCGTGTTCGGGAGCCCATCCGAGAACCTGGCGTGCTTTGCGGATATCGAGGGCGCTCCGAAAGAGCTCGCCCGCCCGGGGCGCGGCGAACTCCACTACCGGCTTCTGCTTCATGGCCGCGCCCACGGCATCGGCCAGCTCGAGAACGCTGCGCTGCACCGAGGTGGCGATGTTGAGTGCGCTGGCATCGATGTCGCCACCCTTGGGCATTGCCGCGGTGCTCGCCAGGACGTTGGCCCGCGCCACATCCTTGACGAAGACGTAGTCGCGGGTCTGGCGACCGTTGCCGAAAACGGTCAGCGGCTGACCCTCCAGCAAGCGAGAGACGAAGATCGACACCACTCCCGCTTCCGATTTGGGATCCTGCCGCGGCCCGAAAACATTGGCGTAACGCATGGCGACACCGTCGAAACCACGCAGCAGTCCCAAGGCCCTGAGATAGTACTCGCCGGAAAGCTTGCTTACTCCGTAGGGAGAGATCGGGCCCTTGGGCGCCGTCTCCGGCGTGGGGACCACTTCTGGGTCGCCGTATACTACGCCGCCGCTGCTGGCGAAGACCACCCGCTTCACACCGCCCTCGCCAGCACCCTCCAACAGGTTGACGAAGCCGACCACGTTGATGCCGGCATCCATCGCGGGGCAGTCCACCGACACTCGCACGTCAATCTGGGCAGCATGGTGATTCAGAACGTCGAATCGTCCTGTGGCCACCAGGCGCCTTGCCTCGGGGGAAGCGATATCAGCCCGAACAAAGTGAGCGGCGTTGGGCAGGTTGCGTTCGTGTCCGCGGGAGAGATCGTCCAGGATCACGACCTCCCAACCAGCCTTGAGGTATGCCTCGGCGATATGGGAGCCGATGAAGCCGGCACCTCCGGTGACCAATACTCGCCCGCTCATTCGGTGGGTCTCGGCATGAGCTCTCCTGCGGGTAGCGACGGGGAAATGGGGGAATGACCGCACCGCAATATAGAGATGGGCGCCCCACGGAAGGAATCGCTACAAGGAACCAGGCCCACAAACGGAAACGGGCAGGAGCGGTAACCCGCCCCTGCTCGTCTCGCCTAAGCGCCCTCGCTGGCCTTAGGAGGGAAGTTTTGCCACCTGCCGCACCTGCGTGCCGGCCGCCATGTCCGGCGAGAGGACGTTGATCAGCCGCGCGGTGGCCGAGTGATCGCGCACGTGAACCACCTGCATGGTGGCCATCAGCTCGTCCACTCGCTGCGCGCCGTCGTTGAGTCGGGCGGGCTGCCGGTGGGCCTCGAACAGATCGCCGGGCGCCACGCCATCCTGCCGGCCCTTGTCGAGGAACACCACCATCTGCGGCGCCTTGATGTCCTGCCGGGTGGGTCCGCCGAGGAGGTGGGCCTTCACCCCCTCGCTCACCGGCACCGCACGGGCGTTGCCGGAGGGCGTGAACTTCTCGGCCGGAATGACCAGCTGGCCACCGCGGATCGGCCCGTAGACCGCGACAACCGCCGCCACGTACCGCCCACTCACCGTGTCGGTGACTCGGGCAAGTCCGGTGGGCACGATGGCGTTACCGTAGGGCCGAAGCTCGGGACCCATCAGGGCCAGAAGGAGGCTATCACCGATCTGGTAGGTGGCGCCGCGCGGCGCCTCAACCGCGATGGTGGTATTGATCGTCGCATTTACGCTGGCACTCATGCTCTTCACCTGAGGAGGCGTCACCGGCCCGATCACCTTCCCGAACGGAAGCGATTGCCCCTCGGTGAGAAACCCGGAGGAGAAGAACTCGCTGACGCGGAGCGCGCGGTACGGCTTCTCAGTCGCGGCGCGAAGGTCTTCGGTCAGCCGCTCACCGTGGCGGGGGCCGAACAGTGGCGCGGCCTCGCCCTCGGTGGCCTTGATGGACGCAGCCGTGAGCTGTGCCAAGGTCGGCTGATCGGGAGGAGCCTGGTCCACCACGGCGACGGCCGGAACGGGAGTCACCGTGTCCTGGGCTACCGGCGCCTTCGCCGGCGGAACCGGGATTGGCGTCAGCGCGACCACCGTGGAAACGCTGTCGGCAGCCGTGTCGGCGGCGACCTGAGTGCTGTCTGCCGGAGCCACAGTGCTGTCTGCGGGGGCCTGGGTGCTGTCCGCCGGCGCCGGGGTGTCCACCGCAGGAACCGAAGCCACATCCGCGGAGGCAGAGAGGCGCAGCACCTCGCCGGGATAGATCCAGTGCGGATCTTCCACGACGCTGGTGTTCATCCGATAGAGGTCGGGCCAGAGGAACGGGTCGCCCCGATACTGCTTGGCGAGATCCCAGAGCGTATCGCCAGCGCGCACGGTGTGGGTCTGCGGCGCGGCGGCTTGCCCCAGCGCCAGGGTTGGGCAAGCGACCAGGGCGAAGGCGCCCAGCCAATTCCAGCGGAACATACGCGGCATCAGGATCTCCCAGCGACGTCGTTGTCGAGTATGGAGATGAAGCGGGTCAGAACCGGTTCAGGTGAAGCAGGGGCAAATTCAGCGCCACTGGGGGAATTAGGCGTAACTGATTGTCAACAAATGACATATACGGTTGAGATACACCCAGCCCACGGTGGCACCCTCGCGATCGGCAGTCCGGACTGGAGAAACGAGCGGTCCGCGCCCGGGCCCGAATTCCGGCGGCAGCCAGAGGTATCGGGACCCGGACCCGCCAGGCCGGGTCGCTGCCGGGGAATCACGAGCCAAGGCTTCCCGGGTGACCGACACCAGCCCGGCGCCGGTGCTGCAGGTTGTGAGAGCGATGGCCGCCGCGGTCTTCCATTGACCCACGGCGGAATACACCTGTGGGAGGCAACCATGAGAATGCATCGAAGAGCGCTGCTCGTCCTCGGCGGGGTCCTCACAATGGGTGGCGCAAGGGTTCTAGCTCAACAGCCAACCGACGCCACTCCACTAGAGCTGGTTTTCGTCGTCTTTCCTGACTCAGGTGGCGCGGGCAAGGCGCTCAGCGGGATAAGCGCGGACCAGCGCAGTCAGATGGAGTCGTACACGACAGTCATCAAGGATAAGAGCGGCAAGGTCACGGCCGGCACCAAGCACGACAAGAAGGGCGGCAGCGCCAGCACTTCACGGGCCAGCAACGCGATCGATGGAATGGTCGCGCTCCTGGGAGAACAGGGACATCAACCTGAATCCAAGCCGGCAGAACAGGGAGCCAAGCCGGCCGACACCAGCGGCTACGCGCCACAGCGGCCAACCTCGAACCGAGCCGGGATCACCGATGCCGACATGAGCCGGATGAGCCAGCAGCTGACTCCCGGCGGCTCGGCGATCATCTTCGTAGTGCCAGTAGCGGAGAAGGCCGCCCTCGAATCGGACATGAGCCAAACTCCCGGGGCGAAGGTGATGGACGCCAAGATTCTACCGGCAGAGTGAGCCGCCGAACCGGGCCCGGCGCCCACACAAACGGCCAGCGGGCATTGGATGCGCTGGCCGTCTTTGTGCCCGCTACTGTTCAGAACGGCAGATCGTCGTCTTCCCCGTCGAGCGCCTCGGGGAAGTCTTCGAACGACTGTTCCGTGCCTTTCTGGGTGGCCGCACCGGCAGCCGCCTTGCCCGCGGGGGTGAACGACTCGGAACCCTCTCCCCTGCCCGAGAGCATGATGAGCTCGCGAGCGGTGATTTCCGTGGTGTAGCGAGTTTGCCCCTCTCGGTCCTGCCAGGACCGGTACTCGATGCTTCCCTCGATGTAGATCTTGTCGCCCTTCTTGCAGTACCGCTCGGCGATATCGGCGAGGGTGGAATTTTTGTTGTTCCACAGAATGACCCGGTGCCACTCGGTCTTTTCCTGTTTTTCCCCCGCCTGATTCTTCCACTGGCGGCTGGTGGCGAGCGATAGGGTGGCCACTCGGGATCCGTTGGAGGTGCTGCGGACCTCAGGGTCCGCTCCCAGGTTTCCGATCAGCATGACTTTGTTCAGGCTCCGGCTCACAAGCACCTCCAGGATTCGATCGTTGGGCCCACTCGAGTGGTCCCGGGAAGAGTACCGCTCACGCACGACATCTCACGAACCGAAACTTAGGCTGGTGTACCGATTCTACGCACGCTGCTCGAGCGCCAACCGCAGGACCAGCGCATCCTCTTTGGGGTTTCGATAATAGGCCGAGCGCTGCCCCACCGGGCGAAAGCCATGTCCAATGTAGAGCGCCTGGGCCGAATGGTTCGACTCCCGCACCTCGAGAAAGATCTCATCGACCTTGCGCTGCCGCAGCGCAGCAATGCCCGCCTGCAGGAGCGCTCCCCCCAGTCCCCGGCGGCGAAATTCTGGAGCGACGGCCAGATTCAGGACCTCGCCGGTTGCGGCCACCTCCCGTCCAATCAGATAGCCGGCGATTCCTCGGGGCGTCTGGGCCACCAAGCCGAACGACCAAGACGAGGTGAGCGCCTCGCGAAAGCTCGCCTCGGTCCATGGATCGCTGAAGCACTGTCGCTCGATTCCGACCAGTGCCGACGCGTCAGCCGGAGCTGCCGACCGAATCCGGTAAGGGGCGTCCATGCGCCGTCTCCCAGCGTGCCTGCGCTTCGGCCGGCCTGCCATACAGCGGCTCCCACTCTTCTACATCAGTGATCTCGCGCGCGCCACCCTGCTTGCCGATCAGGCCGATGAGCTGCCGGGCGCTGGGCGCGCCCTGAGGCGGTCGGATCATGGGCCGCCCGATCCAGGTCTCCAAGGTTGTCACCAGATCTGCTGGAGCGTCGCCCACCAGGAGATCAGGCCGAGGAATGACAGTTGCCAGGGCCTCGGGTCGGGTCACCAAAGGAGCAAGCTGGGTGGTGATCCGATCGCCCAGAAACCGATACGCCGCGGCGTAGACCTCACCCCGAAGCGCGTGAGCGAGGGCGAGGACCAGCTTCCCTTCCCCGGCCTGTCCCGCGGCCCTGACCAGTAGCGACGGAGCGATCCACAGCGGCAGCCCCCGAGCCTGCGCCAGCGCCTTCACGGCGGCCGCTCCCACCCGAAGTCCGGTGAAGCTCCCCGGGCCATCGCTCATTGCGAGCCCGGTGAGCTGTCCCAGTGTGACCCGCCGCCGCTGCAGCAGCCGATCGATCATGGGAACCAGCGCACCGGCATGGCGTCGGGCCCCACCCAAGTTCTCCTCTAAGGCGTCATCCCGCGAGTGGCCCAGGGCCACGGAGGCCTGATCAGTGGCGGTATCGATGGCCAGCCACATCAGAGGGACTCGAGTCCTCGCAGCGCCGGATCCGCCAGGTGATGCAGGCGAAAACGCAGCGCCGGTTGGGGAATCCACTCGCCGGCCCGCTCGGGCCACTCGACCAGAATCGCATCTCCTTCCGTCAGCAGTCCCTCCCAATCGAGATCCGCCGCCTCATCCGGAGTGCGCAGACGAAAGCAGTCGAGATGAAACACCGGACCTCGCCGTCCCTGATAGCGGTGAACCAGCGCATAGGTTGGGCTGGTGGCAGGCCCGGTAACGCCCAACCCTCGAGCGACCGCCTGGACCATGGTGGTCTTACCGGCTCCAAGATCGCCCTGAAAGGTCAACAACGCACCAGGAGGGAGGGACCGGCCCACGGTTTCCCCTTCGGCCTCCAGCTCTGCCTGCGTCAGCGAGCGAATCACGCCCGCCGGCGGGCTCGAGGGGGCTCGGTCCGGCGCACATCCGGCGCGGAGGCTGCCTTGAGCTCGGTCACCTGGTCGCGCAGCAGCGCAGCCAACTCGAACTCGAGATTGGCGGCCGCCTCCCGCATCTGCCTCTCCAGCGATTGGATCATCGCCGCGCGCTTGGCCGGGTCGTGCAGATCGACCCGCTGCTGCACGGCCAGCCTGGAGTCGGGGCGTTCAGTGCGAGCATCAGCCACGTGAGTGGCAAGCCGGACTTCCTCCATCGACTTCACAATCGACCTGGGAGTGATGCCGTGCTCCTGGTTATGGCGCCGCTGAATGTCGCGCCGGCGATCCATCTCCTCCAGCGCGCGCTGCATGGAGCCGGTGATCCGATCGGCATAGAGAATCGCGCGTCCGTTCAGATTGCGCGCCGCCCGTCCGATGGTCTGCACCAGCGAACGATCGGACCGAAGGAACCCCTCCTGATCGGCATCGAGAATGGCGACCAGCGACACCTCGGGCAGATCGAGGCCCTCCCGCAGAAGGTTGATGCCCACCAGGACGTCGAACTCGCCCAACCGGAGGCCGCGCAGGATTTCCATCCGCTCGATGGCATCGATATCGGAGTGAAGGTAGCGGACCCGTACACCGGCCTGTTGCAGGTAGTCGGTCAGGTCCTCTGACATGCGCTTGGTGAGCGTAGTTACCAGCACCCGCTCACGCTTGGCCTCGCGGAGCCGGATCTCCTGCAACAGGTCGTCAACCTGGCCCCGCACCGGACGAACGTCCACTTCAGGATCAATCAGACCAGTGGGCCGGATGATCTGCTCGACGATCACTCCTTGCGAAAGACCGAGCTCGTAGTCGCCGGGGGTGGCCGACAGATTGATCATTTGAGGTGCCAGCGCCATGAACTCGTCGAATTGCAGCGGCCGGTTGTCCAGCGCCGAGGGGAGGCGGAAGCCGTACTCGACCAGGGTGAGCTTCCGTGCCCGGTCGCCGTTGTACATCCCGCCGATCTGGGGAATGGAAACGTGCGACTCGTCCACCACGATGAGAAACTCGGGAGGGAAATAGTCCAGGAGGCAGGCGGGTCGCTCGCCTTGGCGCCGGCCACTCAGATGGCGCGAATAGTTCTCGATTCCCGCGCAGGTACCCACCTCGAGCAGCATCTCGACATCGAATTGAGTTCTGGACTCGAGGCGCTGGGCCTCGAGCAACTTGTTTGCCGATTTGAGCTCGGCCAGCCGTTCGGCCAGTTCGGCCCGAATGGCCTGCACCGCCCGTTCGATCTTGTATCGCTCGGTCACGAAATGCCGGGCGGGGTAGATGGCGCACTGCTCCAGTTGCGCGATGGTGTCGCCGGTGAGGGGATTGATCTTGGAGATTCGTTCCACCTCGTCGCCCCACAACTCGATGCGGATGGCCTGCTCGGCGTAGGCGGGAAAGACCTCGATGGAGTCGCCCCGCACCCGGAAGGTGCCCTGGTCGAAGGCGACGTCGTTTCGGCCGTATTGGATCCTGACCAGCTCGCTGAGAATCGCGTCGCGCCCGCGCTGCTCCCCCCGTTGCACGGTCACCATCAGCTTACGGTACTCGACCGGGTCACCCAGGCCGTAGATCGCGCTGACCGTGGCGACGATGACCACGTCCTCCCGTTCCATCAGACTCGAGGTGGCGCGGAGCCGCAGGCTCTCGATGTCCTCATTGATGGAGGCGTCCTTCTCGATGTACACGTCGGTACTCGGGACGTAGGCCTCGGGCTGGTAGTAGTCGTAATAGGAGACGAAGTACTCGACCGCGTTCTTGGGCAGAAACTGACGCAGCTCGCCGTAGAGCTGAGCGGCCAACGTCTTGTTATGGGAGAGAACCAGTGTTGGCTTGCCGTAATTGGCGATGGTATGCGCCAGGGTCATGGTCTTGCCGGACCCGGTGACACCGAGCAGCGTCTGGTACTTGTCGCCTCGCCGGAGGCCCGCGGTAAGCTCGGCGATGGCCTTCGGCTGGTCGCCGGCCGGCTCGAACGGGGCGACGACCTCGAATCGGGGGGAACTCATCCGGGGAATATAACGGGATTTGTTCGGGCGGCATGTCGGCTCCGCCCTCCCGCCTGCCGTCCCTAGCCGCTCAGCGCCCGACAAAAGTCGGTAAATACCTCGATGTACCGGTCAACCTCGGTCTCGCCGTGCTGGAGCGAGATGGTCCACTGCTCCTCGTCGCCCGGGGTCATGAAAATGCCCCGGTTCAGCAGCCAAGGATAGGAAGCCGCGAAGAGCGCGGGCTTCGTCTCCAGGAAGTCACGGTAGTTCCTCATCGGGGTCGGGCGGTAGGAGACACATCCCTTGGCCCCCAGGTCCACAGTGTGGGCGGGGATGCCATAGCGATCGATGGCAGTCTGACACCCCTGAGCCAGGCGGGTCCCCAGTCTGGCGAAGTGTCGGTAGGCGTCCGGCGTCAGCAGCTCGTTGAGCACCACCAGGCCCACGTGGGACACCAGCGGGTTTCCGTTGTAGGTACCCTGCTGGGACACCCCCTTCTCGATCAACCGCATGAGGTCTTCGCGGCCGCCGAATGCAGCGGCGGGCAGTCCACCGGAGATCGCCTTGGCCAAACAGACCAGATCGGGCTGGACCCCGAAGCGCTCAGTGGCTCCTCCGGCGGCGATGGTGAAGCCGGTCTTGATCTCATCGTAAATGAAGACCACCCCGTGTTTGGTGCAGAGTTCCCGCGCCTGCTGGAGGTAGCCGGCCTGAGGCACGACGATCCCGATATTCATCATCGCCGGCTCCAGGATGAGACAGGCGATCTCCCCTCCCTTCTCGGCGAAGAGCCGCTCGAGGTGGCCGGCGTCATTGAAGGGCACGACCTGGATGTACTTGGAGGCGTCCTTCACCATCCCCTTGGAGACTGGGGCGCTGGAGGGGCGCTCGCGGCCGCCCATCACGTCGGCGTTGGGGATGACCGAGAACATCACGCTGTCGTGGTGGCCGTGGTAAGAGCCCTCGATCTTGCACACCACGTCCCGACCGGTAGCGGCGCGCGCCACCCGGATTGCATCCATGGTCGCTTCGGTGCCGGAGTTGGCGAACCGGAGCATCTCCAGGCCAAACCGGCGACAGATCGCCTCGCCGAAGGCCACCGCCTTCTCGGTGGTCACGGCGAAGTGGGTGCCTCCCGCCGCGGCCTCCTGCATGGCCTCCACCACCCGCGGGTGGGCGTGGCCCACGACCATCGCCCCAAACCCGCCGTGAAAATCGAGGTATTCCGAGCCATCCTGGTCCCATATCCGGCTGCCCTTGCCGTGGGTCACGTAGATGGGATAGGGCTGCATCTTCTGGAAGGAGGACACCACCCCGAAGGGGAGGATGCGGGTCGCCCGCTCAAATAGCCGAGCCGACTGGGGAGTGCGGGCGAGGAGCCTGGCCATCTCGGCCTGCGCGATTTGCGACGCACGGCTGAGCAGCGGCTCACTCACCGCCTGCTCGCCGGAGACGACGGTGGTGGTCATGGGAGGGCTTCCTGTCGCGATGGGGTCGGGGATGCTATCGCCTCGGAGGGGTCGCTCGATGGCTGCCACCTGGAGGTTGCGTGTCCGGCGTATGGTTGTCAACTCCCGAGTGCGGGTGCAGATTGGGCACTCGACCCTCCTCGGCCCAGGTATGCCTAATCCAAACACAGGGGAGCCCGACGGGCTCCAATCATCGGCAGGCGGGCCCGATCAAGCCATTTCCCGCGAGCCGGTGATCACCCTGGAACACGTGGTCAAGCGGTTCGGCACCTACGTCGCGGTCCAAGAGGCGCATTTCACCATCGGGAAGGGCGAGTTCTTCTCTTTGCTGGGACCCTCGGGTTGCGGCAAGACCACAACCCTCCGGATGATTGCCGGCTTCGAGCTGCCATCGGCTGGCCGGATCCTGTTGGAGAACCAGGACGTGTCCCGGGTTCCTCCCTACCGCCGCAATGTGAACACGGTATTTCAGCACTACGCGCTCTTCCCCCACATGAACGTGGCCGACAACGTCGCCTTCGGCCCTCGGAGCATGAAGCTCGGCGCGGAGGAGACCGACCGCCGGGTGCGGGCGTTGCTGGAGGTCGTACGACTGACCCAGTTCGCGTCCCGGAAACCGGCCCAACTCTCCGGCGGCCAGCAGCAACGCGTCGCCCTGGCACGGGCGCTGGCCAACTACCCGCGCGCGCTGCTGCTAGACGAGCCGCTCGGGGCTCTGGATCTCAAGCTGCGCCAGGCCATGCAGATCGAGCTCAAGCGGATCCAGCGGGAGGTAGGCATCACGTTCATCTACGTGACCCACGATCAGGAAGAGGCGCTGACGATGTCCGATCGGATCGCAGTGATGAACGAGGGACGGGTCGAGCAGATCGGTAGCCCGCAGGAGATCTATCATTCGCCGACCTCGGTCTTCGTGGCCAACTTCATCGGCATCGCCAATCTGCTGCCGGCCTCAGTATCCCAGATCAACGGCAACCGGGCCACCGTCGTGGTGGCGGGCAACCGGCCGATTTCGGTGCCCTCCGGCAGTTGGGCTCTCCGCCCGGGCGCGGAGGCGACGGTCATGATCCGGCCGGAGCGGCTCCGTCTGTCGGCCGAGGTCCCGTCGAACGAAGCGGCGGTGCCACTCACCCTGCAGCACGCAATCTTTCAGGGTCCCGTGATCCGCTGTACCTTGAGGGCCGCCGATGGGACCGACATCGTGGCTCACGTCGGCCCAGAGCAATCACTGACTGGCCTCCGGCCCGGATTAACACTGTGGGCCAGCTGGGACCTCGAGGCCGCCCGGTTGCTGCCGCGGGCCCCCTCCACGACTGAGACCACCCCCGAGACCGACCTGCGAACCACCGTGGAACGGGCCATCTCCTAATCCACTGGACCGTCCCCCAACTCCGAGGAGCGAACGCATGAGCCGCCGAGATGCCGACCAGTGGGATGAAGAACTCCACGAATTTCTGCGCCAGGCGATCAACCGCCGCGGCTTCCTCGCGCGAACCGCGCTGGGGGCCGGGAGCCTCGCCCTCGGAGGCAGCTTCCTCGCCTCGTGCAAAGGGAAGGAAGCTGCTCCAGCCGCTGGCACCCCGGAGGCCGCGGCAGGCGGTAGCAGTGGCGGGAAGGTCCTACGGATTTCCAACTGGCCGCTCTACATCGACAAGCAGACGGTGCCCGATTTCGAAAAGGCGACCGGCATCAAGGTCCAGTATACCGAGGACATCAACGACAACGGGGAGTTCTTCGCCAAGATCGAAGAGCCGCTCAAGCGCAACCAGAGCATCGACCGCGACATCGTCGTGCTGACCGACTGGATGGCCGGCCGCATGATTCGCCTGGGCTACGTGGCTCCGCTGGACGACTCGAAGTTCCCCAATCGGGCCAACGTGGTCGACAACGTGAAGGACGTGGGCTTCGACAACGGGCGGAAATACAGTGTGCCCTGGGTCTCGGGCATGACCGGCGTGGGCTACAACCCCAAGAAGACCGGGAAGGAATTGACCAGCATCAACGACATCTTCGACCCGAAGTTCAAGGGCAAGGTGACGATGCTCACCGAAATGCGGGACACCTTCGGCCTGGTGATGCTGGGCATGGGCAAGGATCCCGCAAAAGCCACCAAGGCGGACGTGGAGGCTGCGGCGGCCAAGATCAAGAAGGCCCGCCAGAGCGGTCAGATCCGCAAGTTCACCGGGAACGACTACGCGGAGGATCTTGCGGCCGGAAACATTGCCATCGCGTTTGCCTGGTCCGGTGACATCCAGGGACTTCGCGCCGACAATCCCGATCTCCAGTGGCTCGCGCCCAAAGAGGGCGCCATGCTCTACTCCGACAACATGATGATCCCCAAGACCTCGGACCGGCAGGACCTGGCGATGGCGTGGATCAACTACGTCTACGACCCCAAGCATTCGGCCCAGATCGTGGCCGGAGCCCCCTACCTCTCGGCGGTGAAGGGAGCCGGAGCCGAGCTGGCCAAGATCGCGCCGGAGCTGGCCAGTAGCCCGCTGGTGAACCCACCGGATGACCTCCGCGCCCGGCTGCACATCTTCCGCGACCTCAACGATCAGGAGGAGACCGAGTTCAACCGGATCTTCCAGGACGCGATCGGGGCCTAGCGACCGATGGCAGGCACCGCCGGTGGGAGCGAGCGACATAGCCGGGTCGCTCCCTATCTGCTGATCGCGCCGGGCATCCTCTGGCTGCTGGTGTTCTTCGTGGTGCCCCTCATCACCTTAGCCCAGACTTCGGTGCGGGTCACTGGAGAGGCCTGGTGGGATGGGTACGTTCGGGCGTTGAGCAACTACGGAACCCAGTTCTCCCGGTCGTTCGGCTACTCCCTGCTGGCCACCCTCATCGCCCTGGGGCTCGGCTACCCGCTGGCCTATTTCATCGCCTTCCGGTCGGGGAAGTTCAAGAACCTCCTGCTGGGCCTCGTCATCCTTCCGTTCTTCACCACGTTCCTGGTGCGGACTTTCGCCTGGAAGACAATTCTGAACGACGGAGGCCCGGCCGCCTGGTTACTGCGCCAGCTGCATCTCCTGTCCGAGGGCGGCCGGCTACTCGATACCACCCTGGCTGTGGTAGGAGGGCTGACCTACAACTTCCTGCCCTTCATGATCCTGCCGATCTACGTGAGCCTCGAGAAGATCGACCGCCGACTGGTCGAAGCCGCGGAGGACCTGTACTCCACTCCTCTGGGTGCATTCCGGAAGGTGGTGCTGCCGCTGTCGTTGCCGGGTGTGTTTGCGGGAAGCCTGCTCACCTTCATCCCGGCAGCCGGAGATTTCATCAACGCGCAGTTGTTGGGTAGTCCCAACCAACAGATGATCGGCACGGTGATTCAAAACCAGTTCTTGGAGGTGCGAGACTATCCTCTGGCCTCGGCGCTCTCCTTCGTGCTCATGGTCGTCATCACCATCGGGGTCCTGGCCTACGCCCGGGTGCTCGGCACCGAGGAGCTGGCCTGATGGCGGCGTCCCAGGAACCCTCGGGATCGGCGGGCCATCCGGTCGCTCGGCTGCTGGCCCGCTGGTTCATGGACGGGTACGCGATGCTGGTCCTGGCCTACCTGTTCCTCCCGATCTTCGTCATCGTGCTGTACAGCTTCAACAAGCCGGCCGGTAAGTTCAACTTCGTCTGGAAGGCCTTCTCCCTCGACGCCTGGCGCAACCCCTTCCAGTACGAGGCGCTCTACGAGGCGATGAAGCTGAGCCTCCGGGTGGCCGCCACTTCGACCGCGGTCGCCACCCTGTTCGGCACCTTGATCGCGCTGGCGCTCTGCCGCTACCGGTTCCGCGGCAGCGCCGCGGTGGGACTGCTGCTGGTGCTTCCGCTCACTACCCCGGAGGTAGTGCTGGGCTCCTCACTGCTGTCGCTCTTCCTCGATCTCAACGCGCCCACCGGGTTCACCACCATTGTGATCTCTCACATCATGTTCTCGGTGAGCTATGTGGCGCTGACGGTGCGAGCCCGGATCCGGGGGTTCGACTGGACCCTGGAGGAGGCGGCCATGGATCTGGGTGCGCCTCCCTTCCGGGTGTTCTGGAAGGTGACGCTTCCCATCATCGCTCCCGGCATCGTGGCGGCGGCCATGCTATCGTTCGCCCTCTCGCTCGACGACTTCATCATCACGCTGTTCAACGCGGGCAACCGGGTCACCTACCCGCTCTACGTGTATGGCGCGCGGCGCGCGGCGTTCCCACCCCAGATCAACGTGTTGGCCACCGCCATTCTCCTAGTGAGCTTGCTGGCCCTGGGCCTCACGGTTCTCTGGCAGCAGCGGAGCCTTCGCCAACGAGGCGGCGCCCTCCCGCTCTGACGCCGGTCGACCCTCGTGCTTCCCATTGAGCAGGCGTGCTATTGGCTGGCCCACCGGGCCCCGCTTGACCCCACCCCCCTCGAGGGGGCGCGCGAGGTCGAGGTCGCCATTGTGGGCGCCGGCTTCACTGGGCTCTGGACCGCGCTGTTCCTGAAGGACCTTCGGCCCAGTCTTGCTGTCGCCGTGGTGGAACAGGGCTGTGTCGCCTACGGAGCCAGCGGGCGTAACGCCGGCATGCTGTCCGAGACGATCGACCACAGCCACGGGCTTGCAATCGAGCATTTCGGCGAGGCGGAGGCGCGCCAGCTGGCCCGCCTGGGAGAGCTCAACGTGGCGGAGCTGGCCCAATTCTTGGAGCGCCACCAGCTTCGCTGCGACTACGAGGCGACCGGCCGGCTGATGGTGGCACTCACCCCAGCCCAGGTCCAGGAGTGCCGGCGGACGGTTGACATCGCACGCCACCTCGGCCTGGACTCGTTTCGGCTACTCGACCAGGCGGAAACCCGGGCCGAAGTGAGCTCGCCGCTCTACCTAGGTGGAGTTCACGTGACCGGGGGCGGGATCCTCGATCCGGTGAAGTTGGCAGACGGCCTCCGAGGCGAGGCCGAGCGCAGCGGGGTGCGGATCTACGAGCAGAGCCGTGTCCGGGCGGTTGAGCGGGCCGGCGGCGGAGTCCGAGTCCGCACGGAGGCAGGGCACCTCGACGCCCGCCGGGCGGTCCTCGCCGCCAGCGCTTACACTCACCATCTTCTCCCTGGGATCAGCCGCCGATTCATTCCGCTCTACGACTATATCCTGGTGAGCGACCCGCTGACCTCTCAGCAGCACGCGGCGATTGGCTGGCGCAACCGCCAGGGGGTCACCGACGGTCGCACCTTTTTCAACTATTACCGGCTGACTACGGACAACCGCATCCTGTGGGGAACCAGCGAGGCGACCTACTACAGGAGAAACCGGGTGGACCCGTCCTGCGACCATTCTCCGGCCCACTACCAGGCATTGCGAGCGAGCTTCCGGCGACACTTCCCCACCCTGAGCAAGCTGGAGTTTCCCTACGCGTGGGGGGGAGCGATCTGCTCTACGACCCGGCTAACCCCATTCTTCGGGCGGGCGTTGGACGGCCGGGTACTGTACGGGCTGGGTTACACTGGCCATGGGCTCGGAACCACGCGCTTGGCTGGCCAGATCTTGGCCCACCTGGCCCTCGACCTGCCGAGCGAGCTACTCGACCTCGCCCTGGTGAGAAAGCAGCCGTTTCCCTATCCGCCGGAGCCGCTCCGCTCCTGGTCGGTCGCCCTGGTGACGCGCGCCCTGCGGAAGGTCGACCGGGGGGAGTCGCCCAGCCTGTTGCTGCGGCTGCTGGACCGCATGGGGCTCGGCTTCTCCAGTTGAGCGCGTGTGGTGCCGCTATCCCTCCACCCGTCCCAAGGCCACGTCCAAGACCTCCAGCGCGAAGTCGACATCGGCGGCGTTGATGCAGAGCGGCGGCTGAATTCGGAACACGTTACCGAACAACCCACCCTTCCCTATCAACAGTCCCAGCTCGCGGGCCGTCTCCCATACGACCAGGGTCTCCTGCGATGCCGGCTCCTTGGTCGCACGATCGCGCACCAGCTCGACGCCCAGCATCAACCCCACGCCCCGCACGTCCCCCACCAGGGGGTGGCGAGTCATCAGTTCCTGCAGCCCCGCCTTGAGCCGGTCGCCCATCTGACGAGCGTTCTGCTGTAGGCCTTCTTCCTCGATGATGTCAAGTACGGCCAGACCGGCCGCCATGGAGACCGGGTTGCCGCCGAAGGTGTTGAAATGGATGCGCTGGGTCAGCGTCTCGGCGATCTCCCGGCGGGTCGTCACGGCGGCCAAGGGCACGCCATTTCCTATGCCCTTGGCCATGGTCACGATGTCGGGCACGACGCCAGAGCGCTGGAAACCCCAGAAGTGCTCGCCGGTTCTCCCGAATCCGGTCTGCACCTCATCGGCAATACAAAGCCCGCCGTGCTCCCGCACGATGGCGTAGGCTTCCGCGAGATAGTTGGGAGCAGCACAGGTGATCCCGCCTGCACCCTGGACTGGCTCCGCGATGAAAGCAGCGACCTTTCCAGGTGTGGAATAGCGGATCAAGTCGCGGATATCGGCCGCACTCTGAGTCGCGATCTCCTCGGGTGTGCCAACGAACGGACTGCGATAGGGATCCGGATTGATGGCATGGTGTACTGCCAGACTCGGTGGAGTAGGAAACTTCCAGGTATGGAGTGAGGTGATCCCCATGGCGGAGGGCGACCCCCCGTGGTATGCGTTGCGCACCGCGATCACGTCGTTGTAGCCAGTGTAGCAGCGTGCCATAAGCACGGCGAGGTCGTTCGCCTCGCTGCCGCTGTTGACGAAGTAGGTGACCTCCAGCCCCGCCGGCATTTTGCCGGCGATCCGGCTGGCGAGCACGGGAAAGCCGGGGTGGAGATAGATCGTGGTGGCATGCTGCAGGGCTTCCGACTGAGCCTGGACCCGGGCCAGGAGCTTGGGATGCGAATGGCCGCACGCGACCGTCACGATGCCAGCGAAGAAGTCGAGATACCGCCGCCCGGTCTCGTCGAAGACGTACTGCATGTGACCTTCGACCAGCAAGAGCGGATCGCGATAATAGAGGAAGGTGGACGGGTGGCAGTACTGCCGCCGAAGGGCCACGACCTCCTCTTTGGAGGGACCGGTGTACGGCCGGGGGACGTGGTCGCAGGCAGGAAGTGCTATCCGTCGAGCGGCAGTTGTGGCCATGAAGACCTCACCGTGAAGGACGTGAGAAGTGAGAAGTGAGAGGGCCGCCCCTCTCTATCCCCTGCTAGTGCTTCCTGCTCACTGCTCACTGCTCACTGCTCACTGCTCACTGCTCACTGCTCACTGCTCACTGCTCACTTCTCACTTCTCACTTCTCAC